>Ga0126342_10022960_pt1 | contig 10251 bp, 8 predicted proteins | sample Cyp1metagenome_FD_92528 | JGI IMG/M metagenome (GOLD analysis project Ga0126342, IMG submission 92528) | Coral microbial communities from Lord Howe Island, Old Settlement Bay, Australia - Cyphastrea 1 metagenome | ecosystem: Host-associated > Invertebrates > Cnidaria > Coral ... | reverse complement strand
TTGTTGAGTTCCATTTGCTAGAGCTTCTCGGATTCCATTTTCTTTGCTTCAAGGAGGATGACCCCTTGACCAGGGCCAACATGTAAGGACGAGAAAGACGTTTCAAAGACGTTGCCATTCACCTATGTTGCCCATGCTTCATTTTTCCAAACCATGTCAATCTATTTCGTGGATCCTTTCCCAGACAGGTTCATCCGACACACAGGCTGGGCAGTCTCTGTGCTTTAGCGGAGCACGGACACTGCCTTGATTGTACATAATATTTGTTGGATACGCCAGGCTTAGGCGTTCATGCACATTCCACGCATGTTTGAATTCCGAATGTTCACCATTATTGATTGTTGCGACGGGAGAGATATGGACCACATATCGTATACTGATTGCGTTGCCCTGATTGCATCCCTGTGTCGTTTCAGCGGTGAAGTTGGTGAATCGCAGGTGGCGCCTCTCAAGGCTCAGGGTGGTTGGTTGATTGGGTTTTGTTGGATTGGTCGAATTGGGTTTGTTGAGTTTGTTGTCCCCTGAGATTTTTTGGAACTCCTTTACGTTGACATGGGAACAAGCAAATGATCAAGGGTAATCCGACAGGAAATACAACGGGTAAGTATTGAATAAGTGGGTCTAAAAGTCTGGCCAGAAGCTTGGCATTTCCTGAAATGGGGGTAGCCCAAGTTCATCAAAAATGAATAGATTGATTTATTTTGTTTTTGGTACCACTAATTATCCAAGGAAATGAAATACCCATATAGATGAGAGTTACAGAAAGTCAAATTGCAGTGAGTCAAAGCCAGGCTTGGACGAAATTTCTACAAAATCCATATGCCATGTCTTTTGATGTTGAACAAGGCACCAGGGCTTCCATCATACCATGAAACAATGTAGATCAAGTTGTACTCCATGTTGATACAGGAATTAGGGTTAAAAAGATGGCATATTTCCAAACCATTTATGACAACGGGCTAGGGGGCTTTGCACCACTGGATCATCAGTTTTGGGTACGGGGCGAACCTGTCCTGGTTGGTGACCAGTTCCATTCTTTTGTTCCATGATATTTCAAATGATCAACCAGCTAAAATGTGCAGATGTTTGGAAAGACTCCAACCGCCAGAACCACTTCTGGTTGGGGGTTCTTCAGTTTTTCATCCGTTTATCGTGTTATTGTTCCACGGCTAGCACAGCGCCGAGGCATCGGAGGAGCCAGAGGAAGATGAGAAGGCGCTATCAACCCACGGATGTCCAGCAACAAATGAATTGAAAATTGAGTACAATGGCTACTCAAAAGTTTGATAATGGTTATCGTCATCGTCATCATCCTCATCATCATTCTTATTATCATCATCATCCTCCTCGTCCTCCTCATCCTCCTCATTTTCATTATCTTCATCATCATCATTATCATCATCATTCTCCTTATCTTTTTCTCCGCTTCATCAGCATCATCCTCATCATCATCCTCATCATCATCATCATCATCACCATCATCATCGTCATCATTCTCATCATCATCATCATCATCATCATCATCCTCCTCGTCCTCCTCGTCCTCCTCATCATCCTTATCATTATCTCATCATCATTCTCATCAGGATCATCCTTCTCGTCGTCCTCATCCTCCTCATCCTCATCATCGTCATCATCCTCATCATCATCCTCATTATCTTGATCATCCTCATTATCTTGATCATCCTCATCATCCTCATCCTCCTCCTCATCCTCCTGATTCTCATTATCTCCATCCCTATTATCATCCTCATACTCCTCATTTTTGTCATTACCATCATCAGCATTATCCTCCTTAACCTCATCCTCATCATCATCATCATCCTCATCATTATCCTCCTCCTCCTCCTCCTCCTCCTCATCCATTATCATTATCATCATCATCATCCTCCTCCTCCTCCTCATCATCATCATCATCATCATTCTCATCATCAGCATCATCATCATCATCACCATCATCATCATCATTCATCATTCTCATCACCAGCATCATCATCATCATCATCATCACCATCATCATTCTCCTCATTCTCATCATCATCCTCCTCGTCCTCCTCATCCTCCTCATTATCCTTATCTTTATCTCCTCATCATCATTCTCATCACGATCATCCTCCTGATCCTCGCGATCCTCCTCATCCTCATCATCATCCTCATTGTCTTCATCATCCTCATCCTCATCCTCATCATCATTATTCCATTATCATTATCATCATCATCATTCTCATCATCCTCCTTATCCTCTTCATTCTCATTATCTTGGTCCCCATCATTAACATCATTATTGTCATCATCATCATCATCATCATCATCATCACCAGCAGCAGCAGCAGCAGCAGCATGATCATCGTCATCATCATCGTCATCATCATCATCATTATCAGGATCATCATCACCATCAGCATCACCATCAGCATCGTCATCGTCATCATCATCATCATCACTATCATTGTCTTCTTCCTCATCCTCCTCATCATTCTCATTCTCCTCCTCCTCCTCCTCCTCCTCACCATCGTCATCATCATCCTCATCTTCCTGATCCCGCTTATTCTCATTATTTTCATCTCCATCATTATCCTCAGATTGTCATCATCATCTTCATGATGATGATGATCATCATCATCATCATAATCATCATCATCATCGTCATAATCATCATCATCATCACCATCACCATCACCATCACCATGATGGTCCTTCTAGAGACTTTATCTTTTCTTGTTCGCTGAATGCTTGGCTGCGCCAAAGATAGTTTCAAATCATGGTTTGCCAGCATAAACAAGCGGACTCTTTTTTTGAATATGCAAAGAGTCTGAGATTTGTTTCAATGAGGGGAACAAGTGAGCTTTTCTTGGTGCCTTGTGCATTGGGAGGACACAGGTGAGGAACGCCAAATGGTGTCTTGGACTTGCGAGCATTTCTACATTGGCATCTGTTTCTCGCGGTTTCCACATTCGTGAGAAAATGTAGGTTAATGTTGATGCAAAACCTGGAAACTTCGTAAACACTCACTGGTGGGTTTTGTTTTCTAGTTTTACAGAGGCATTGACAAACAAAACGACACTCAGGATGATTTTACGCCAGCAAACTCTGTTCCGTTTGGCGTTGTGATCACCGACGTGGAGACTCGCAAGAGTGTCGTTCTCCTAGGAACACCAATTCTTGAGTCCGAACTGCAAAATGCGAAACTGAGTTGACTGAGTTGTCTCGTTCTGTCCAGCAGAGCTGCAATTCAGGCCAGAGGCTTTGCAAGGCTTTGTTTAGAAAACATGTTAGAATCCATTCTGTAAACATTTTCCGTTTCCTTTGGATTCAGAGGCCAACCGTGACCAACTTACAGGATGTGACTTGCCTAACCCCGCAGCCTGGTTTCCTTAACCCTGAAGTGTCAACAATCGTTTGACTACGAATGATTTTGTTTCTTAACTAACCCTAAAATGTACTTCACCCCAAAGAACCCTGAAAAACAACACGGAATTGTTGGAATGGTCATGTAATGTAATTAATCCCCATTCATCAATCATAATGTTTGATTTGTTTGGCATTTTGTGCTTTCTTCCTAAGTTTGGCTTCTCCTGGTCCCGTTTTAGGTAAGGACCTAATTTTTTACATGTTCGCGTAAAATTGCATAGGAAAAATGTCACAGGTTGACCAACATCATTGACCAACATCATTGCAACACCATGTTAGGTACGGACCTAAATTTGACCTTGTGCTGTACAAATGCATAACACAAGGGGAATGAATAAATCTGCGGGTTGTTTGAAAACCCTTGAGCCTGCAATTGGTGAAGACTTGATCCTGAGAGTTCCCGCACATCCTAACAGGTCCCCGCAGGTCTTGAGAGTTAATGTGACACGGACGCGTCAATATGTCGTGGTTAACGGTCCTTCTGAAAACGTGGTTAAGGCGCTTTGTTTGTGGTGATTGGAAATAGCTCTATATAGCTTTAAAGTCGTGCTTAGCACACGTCCTCCCATTCCCAAGTCGTGGTAGCTTTCCTACAACTGCGTCGCGGTAAGCAACGCGTCTCTCAAAACTGTAAAACACAAAGAACAAGAAACAACATTGCAGTTTGAGTTGGCGCACATCAATAGCAGAAACACGAGCGTGAAACGAAGAAAAGGTACAGATAATTTGAGCAACATTCAGGGTTTAAAGAAAAACCATATCGGGGTTAAGCACCGCGGGGTTGATGGTTAGGGAAAGACAACTTCAGAGTTAAACATGACCTTTTAGTTCAGGGTCAGGCGCGTCGCCCGGCAAACTACGCCATGGCAAGACTGCGCAGAAATTATGTACAGAGTTTATTTTGTTTGGGTCTTCTCCCGTACCATTCCTCGAATCATCCATTGCGCGCCGATTATTTGAAGACAAAATCCTGGTGCTTTTCCTACAGCCTTTTTACGCGCTTAAGAAATGTTCCAAGTTTTTGTTCCCAAATAGCGTCTTCTCAGTGGCTGGGTGGCTGCGTGCCGTTTTGGTTTCCTCTTCACCCTAATCTCCAGCGTTGGTTCCCAAGCTTATCTCCCAGCCGTTTCCCTGCAATCTCAAGTCCTGCCTCAATAAACCCATGACTCATTAAGTCGAGAGGCATTCCAATGAATGGGAAGACAACCATTTTGGATTAATGAGCATCCCTCCAACGTTTTCCGGCTGGGAAGGATTGGCTTCTTCAAAGTTTTACTGAATTTTACAAGGATTTATCTTCCGTTCCTTCAGTTCCAGCTGAGGTCAACACGAAGAAAAAACAATACAATTCGGCGAGGACTCGGAAACGGCACACGCATTGCTGACAGGCGTTGGCTCCTGTCCATTGCACCCTTGCTCCAGCTTTCATGAAACTTTCATGAAACTTGCCAGGAGCCTCCCAAGGTTCCTCGAACTTTTATCAATGGGATCCAGCCACTTCAAGGCCAGGAGCATGCCATGAGATGCCATGAGATGCCATGAGGGGTCGAGTGTCTCACTCATGTCAGGCCCACGCGCATGGCGCTTTGAGACTTCTGACTAGAAAGGCGCGACAGGCTGGGCAATACTATACAGTGCTTACTTACCTCCCTATTAGTGGGATGATTTTCACCAATAGAATACACAATTGTTCTGGCTTTGTGCAGGAGGAGGCGGAACGGCCAAGCACCTAATTTGCTTCGGATTTGCTTGTGTGACTTCCGTTGCGTGGGAGTGTGTTCTTGTCAGTGGTGTGGGTCTGGGCATTGTTGTCCCATCTAGTTTTTAGCAGTACTTGAGCTGATGCCATGACTGCGGAGGCCATTACTTGTCCGCGAGAAGCGTGGATCTTAGTGAAATCTATCCCAAAATGGATTACCATAGGGGAATCCCCAAAAAAGATGAGAATGGTCATGAGAATGGAAAGCAACGGGATGAAGGATGTACTGTTTTCAGATGTAGCATGAAATCCATGATGTGCCAAATTGGAAAGATTTCAATGAAGCCAATGACGGAGCCTTATGCGATTCGTGTGCAATTTGCTGCTCCAGTTGTGGTTTGAATCTGCTTGCAGTCACCCAGATCTCTTGAGCGCGCTAAGCTACCAAAACGGTAGAATCTAGTTTTTTTCAAGAGGCACAAGTTTGAGCGCAGACATTTCAGTAGCAGCTCATCCACCAGCTTCCGGTCGTCGCTTAAGGCGTTGGTCAATGGACTATTTGAGCCGCCTCAGTGCGGAGCCATGAGCACAATCGTCACTGGTTGCTGGCACGCTAAATTGCTTCCAGCATGCATGCATACAAGTGTTGTATGTGTCTGTAATCAATTGGTGGTTGCATGTGAGTCGTGTGAGTGTTCGTCGCCATTATGTCTATCGTGATTACTTTTTTGTAAGTAACGTTGTACATCGAGAAATGCGAATGGGAAACGAGTGAGTCAAGTTGCCTTGTGTGGAAACAAGTGAGTCAATCAAGTTCCGTTGTGCCTTGTGTTGAGGCTCGAGTTTGGACACCATTGGAACGGAAAATTTCATGCCAAAGTGGCCACAGGAGCGGGGCCGAGAAAGACTACCCGTTTCCGGAAAGAGCCAAAACCACCTACCGGGATGTTGGTTTATCCACCCTCCAGCCCGATGCTAGGAAGTTGTCGAGCTTGTCGAGCTTGTCGAGCTTCTGAAGAGGTCGGCAACATTTTTCGATGTGTAGCTTCTTACTTCTCAGCTCGGCATGTTGCATTTCCAGATCATGAGGGTGGTTTCAAAGTCCGAAGAGCTTCGTTGATGCCAGGCCAGGGGATTCGGCGCTCTATGCAACAATGAAGGACGACATGGCACATGCGTGTTGTAAGGCCACGTGGATGAATATGACAACTGGAATTGGGCCTCCGCGCATTTTATCAGTTGATTTTCATTTAAATTTATGAGTATCAACATGTTGGAGACCTTATATATATATATAAGTTTTTTTTTCCGTTCGGTGTGCGTTGTGTACTTTGTTCTGCTCTTTTTTGCTGTCCAGTGCGCTTTGTTCTGCTTCTTTAATGTCTTTGGCGTGCTTTGTTCTGCTCGTTTGGTGTGTATGGTGTATGTTGTTCTGCTCCTTTGGGGTGCTTGGCGTGCTTTTCCCTTCTCCTTTGGTGCAGAAAGACATTTTCGGAAAACGCTCAGAAGAATGTTTAGCATCATGTGAGACCAGTACGAGAAGTGGACTTGGGTGCTGAGGCGAGATAAACTTGAATTTTGGTTCTCAGGTGTGAACATTTTGGAGCGAAAAGGCAGTGTCCAGCAATGACTTCAGTAAAAATTGCTGCAGTTCCAGCTATATATTTTGTATGAATTATTTTAAGCATCATACATTCAGATTTCCTGTGCTAATCCGCCGGTTTACTTGATTCCGAACTGTCAGCATGAATGCCATGGTTGCTGGAGGATAGAGTAGAAACACAGCGCTGGATTGTTGTCGGGTGGCGCTTTGCTATTGCTCCTTATCAGAATGGACACCTTGCGCAAAACTGTAGTGAGATGACTTTCTCTAGAGCCAGATTTGAGTTCCATCGGAGGATGCGTCGAGCGAGCAACTGAAATTCCAAAGCGGTGCATATTGTATCTCGCACCCTGAGAAATCTGAGAAGGCCGCAGCTTGATCAAGGGGCTTCCCATCGGTTTCCGATCATGTTCCACGTTGCTGCGTGCATTTTCGTGCCATTTTGCTGGCGAAAGGCCATCCCAGGAGGTGCCGACAGCTGGGACCCCAAAATGGCTAAAAGGGCCACTGAGGGTCATCCATGCTCAAGCTGTTTACTTTGCTCATTGTGCCGTTTCATCTGTTTCCCTTCAAGCTGTTTGGAGTTTCAAGACATGTCAGTGCAATCGTAGTCCATTCAAGTTTGGGTTTCACACATCGAATTCGATTCATCGAGTGTCCAAGAAGTCAGAGTCCTGTTCCTCTGTTCTTCATTGACATTGTTTTGTTTCTAGGCTACTTCGCTGCCGAGAATGACTTAAGTCTTGGGGTCTGGACCCCACCTGAAGAGAGATGCAGGTTGGTCCGCGAAAAAAAAATATTATGAGTAAATTCAAAAACCCTTTGGAAAATCAAATCCATCATGGTATTCAAAGCGGTTCATTGTACTGCAGCCCTCATTTAGATTGGTACAATACCAACCTGAAACAATCAAGCTGTCAGGGTTTGTCAAAAGATTATCAGGCTGCAGTGCGATTGGGTCCGTGTCGAGGTCGCTGACGGCGTTGGAGAGTGGGAATGGCGTTTTGGCACCGGCGCCCAGACGCCGGCAGAACTTTGTTGCTAGCTCTAAGGGCGCTCGAAATGAAGAGATTTGGGGCTGGGACTTGGAGTTGAGATCTTCACACCTGGAGTCTGAAAAACATGCCGCCCTCCGGCTCAGTGAACTTTGCTCCAGGCATCAATCCAAGGGCTTTTGCCGATGAGCTGATGAATGGCTGCCAGGAGCTTGCCCTTTGTTGTAGGTGCAATCTCAGGTAAGAAAGGCATCGGTGCATCCTGGGAAACATTTTGCACGGTAGTCGACTCAAGGTCGTGGAAAAACATATTTTCAAGCCATTGCAGAATTACACTTCATGTCATCTTCATGCAGCTTTGTAGTGCCGCACCAATCTCAGCTTTCGTGGCACCTCGCCAAATTTTCTAATCAGGACCACTTGAAAGACATGACTGGCATGGAATCGCTTCCGCGATTTGGGCAAAGCCAGTCCTGATCCCAGATGCAGTTCACGATTTCTTTATCAAGATTGATGTTTTTGCTTGTCCTTGGTGCCTTCCCTGTTCAGTTTTGCAGCAAAGAGCTTGACTTTCAATGGTGAGTCAGAATTGAAAGTGAACAGCAATCCTTTGTCTCAGGCACGCCTTGAAGGCCTTGCAAAATGGATGGGAAGGTACAAAGTCCGAAGCGCTCAGTTACACTCAGTGGGTAAACGGGGTGACCTCCTGCAGTTGTGGCGGCTTTCAAGAAAAGCTTGTGCCGAATGCAACACTAGCAACGTTTGCATTTCTCGATACACCTTTTGATTTTTTCCGAAACTCATGAATGCTTTTCTGCTCCAAAAGCGTGACAGTCTACAAAACAACCAGTGCATTAGGTCTCCCAAGTTCGGAATTTCAGAAAGTTTCCAATTTCGAAGAAATCCGGCGATGCCTCGCCGTTTGGAGGTGTTGCTAAGCGCATAGCTTTAGCTACCTGGGGGCGCGCCCCTGCCGCCGACCCTCCCCTAAAATCCTTCCGCTTGCTGGGGTTTTCACGTTTTTGGGGGTTCGGGGTGGGAAAAAAGAGGGTAAAATTCGAAGATGCGTTTTGGAGGTCCTTGTTGGGCGTTTTTTGGTCGCTTTTTGGTGGATTTTTCATGTTTTTTTGGTGCTGTCCACGCGTAAAAATCGTGTAATTTACAATGTTTTTGCGCCTTTGGCATCAAAAAAAGCTTGTGACAACATGCTGGAAACTGCGTAAATACCAGTGTTTTTGCTAGGCCCGGGCCACAAAACACTGTAAATACCGTGATTGTTGCTAGCAGAGGCTCAAAACCTCGTAAATACCGTGGTTTTGCGCTCATGCGGAGCCAAAAACATCTGTATTTACGGTGTTTTTGTGTTCCGAGAACGTGAAAAATCGCGGAAACACCGCCCATTTGAAGCTTTTTGGGGGTTTGCAAAAACCGCCTATTTGACTATTTTCGGGAGTTTGCAAAAAGTACCAACTACAAAGATAACAACGACAACGACAACAGGACCAAGCAGCTACAGCAACAACAACAACAACAACGACGACGACGACGACGACGACGAAGACAACGACAACAACGACAACGACGACGACGACGACGACGACGACGACAATGACGACAACGACAACAACAAGGACAACGACAACGACAACACGAACAAGAACAAGAACGAGAACGAAGACCAGAAGCAACAACAACGACGACAACGACGACGACGACGACAATGACGATGACGACAACGACGACAACGATGCAGCTCGCAGCATGTCATGTCCGCAAGTTCAGATGAAATCCCCCTCTCTCTTTCCCTCCCCCGACCCTTACAGGCATCGCCGGTGTGCGAAGCTCTACAATTCTTTGGTGACGACGTGATAAATGCTTCGGGTCATGCATTGACCTCTTGCGATTTTCCGGAAACCCTGATCAGTTGCAGGCATCAGGTTTACTTCCAACAACAGCGGACATCAGCAATGGTACGGTCCAAAAGCAGCCATGATGTCCGACTTTTGCATTGTTGCTCATTGCATTTGAAATATGCTTGTCGGACGATGCTTACATCATATTGTGTACCATGTGCATGTACATACTGTAGATCCCATCTCATTTCACTTTTGGAACACCGCTCATGTGAGCAAATCCCAATAGAATTTGTATATCCGGACCACCTGAGTTTCATCATGTTTGGCAACTCAGGTCCTTCGGGTCTTCAACAGGCTTGGTGGCAACTTTGAACAGGTGCATCGGTGGTGGTCCAAAGGTGTCATTCTGGTCCCGAGAATTGTGAGCCCTGGGCTGAGGGGAGTTGTTTCGCCCTTTTCTCAGTGAAATGCGGGTTACCCAATACAAGTTGCGCAAGTTGACATCCCATCAGCCACTTGGGGGTGTACCCAATTAGGGGCATACCCAGTGAGATAACATCTATATTATGAGGCTTACGCCTGACAGCCGGGCGCCGGCCAAAGCAGACCCGTCAGCCCGAGCTGGGTTTGAATGCGACCCTGGTGGCGCACAGCTGGGGCGAGGTTGCGCCTACCTGGGTCTCGGTT
>Ga0126342_10022959_pt1 | contig 10251 bp, 8 predicted proteins | sample Cyp1metagenome_FD_92528 | JGI IMG/M metagenome (GOLD analysis project Ga0126342, IMG submission 92528) | Coral microbial communities from Lord Howe Island, Old Settlement Bay, Australia - Cyphastrea 1 metagenome | ecosystem: Host-associated > Invertebrates > Cnidaria > Coral ... | reverse complement strand
TGTGTATGTATGTGTATGTATGTGTATGTATGTGTATGTATGTGTATGTATGTGTATGTATGTGTATGTATGTGTATGTATGTATGTATGTATGTATGTATGTATGTATGTATGTATGTATGTCTGTGTGTATGTATGTATGTATGTATGTATGTATGTATGTATGTATGTATATGTTTCAGTATGTTTCTATATATAATATATTAAACATACCCGCAGAACCTAACGTTCGCCCAGATGACATAATATCCCATTTTTTGCCACGGTCTATTTATGTTTGTTTCAACACATCTTTCATCCATCACGACCACCGTAATTTTACCTCCGTTGCCAAGAAAAGGGTTGTTTCGTGCGAGAAAACATAGGCTCTGGGCAAACGTCCGGTTCTCTGCGTAAATATAAATATATAATAATACCAAAAAAAGAAACTTCATCAAACTTATCAACCTCTCTTTCTGTGTCTCCTTACAGTAGCGATTGATCCCCGGTGAATTATGAGACGATTTCAGGCCCCAGATCTCCATCATGGCACACCAGCACCACGCTCTGCGACTTTGGCCTTGGCGTTTTCGTGGAAAGTATGACCAAAATAAGGAATGCTGGAGGGTTCATATGGATGAGTGTATAATATATATATATATGTATTATAGGCATTGCTACAAAGGGTTGTGGATCGAGTATGCTATAGTCCCCATATCCCCGTGAAACATAGAACAAACCTTGTACTTTTCTTTAACCACAAACCACAAAGCCATTTCGTTTGAAATACCCAGCAGTGAAGCTCCTCCTTTTCACGGTGAGATTAGTTTCTATGGACACCTGCGGCCAAACCACGGCAGGGTGACAGGCAAAAAAGGAAAAGATTCGGTGCTATAACAAGCGGAGAAAAAATCGGTGCAACTAAACCTTCTCCAAACTTGCTTCTTGGCGGAGGTTCGGTGATGCATTATGCAGCACATCGATCCCCAAGTGCAAAAAGGGCGAGAATATGACTTCAAAAATCACCCGGAGTGAGTAAATGGGTTTGTCTGGAAATGGGTGGGCACCGCGAATGACCTTTCTTTCAATATTTGTTCATTGTGAAAATATGGAAAATGTTCATGAACCCTGGGGATTTGGGGGTACCCTATTTTCAGACAAACCCTAATCAGAAGCAATTGGACATCAGCATGCTTGTTGATCTTGGACAGCCACTCGAACCTTCGCCGCGAGACTGGAACCCACGTTGATTGATGAGCTGGGGTCAGGTTCAAACGCAATGAAACAAGTAGGACATGCCGGGTTTATGTCATAGGTCTCAGCCGCGTTGATGAATATCAATAGTATATCACTCCATATGCTGACTATCATTCTATGGATATGTTTTTACGCTAGTAAGGGGGAAATCACCTTGCCAAACCCATTTGTGTCGATCCCCGATGAATATACCCAGCTAAGCTCATTAATTAGGCAGCTCCATAGTGATTATTCCACTTGTAAATGGATGTAAATGGTACCCCACGTCCCACGTTAGTAATTTGGAGGTTTATGAATCTTGGCTTTTCTTAATGATCTTAATGATTGAGGTCCTCTCAAGCTGCGGCCTCCTGACGCGATGTCTGAAGTGAGTGTAGACTGCGAGCGTTCCCAAATCTCACCTCCTCGAGAAACCACATAATCTGACTGTGGGAGCCGCAGCAGTCAGCCTCAACGAGAAACATCAAACAACTTCAGCCTCAATTGTAGGAATATCCCACTAGTTCATCTATGTTCATCTAACGGGTCGATGTTGAACAGGTCCATGCTTTGTAAAGTGGATAACTTGGTCATACTTGGTTACTTGGTACATCTTGCAGCGTTTGAGCTTCACATCACAACATTCCAATGATAGATGCTTCTACTATGTTCTACTTATGTCGTAGTCTTCTTAAGAATCTGCAATACCAACTCGTACTTGAGTCCAATCTCGCACAATAACAAAAATGCTGCTTGGGATCACTATGGTTGTCTGTTGGAGATATCTTCCATCATTTTTCAAATTCAACAGTTTCCACATGGTTCTTCTTTTTGATGCAAATCAAGCAGCTGCGCGGGCCAAATCTATTGCTGTGCGTCCTCTGGAAGTTTTGTGATGGACGTCAGCCTTCTGTCGAAGCATTGCACATAGTACCTTGAAAAAAGAGGTGGAACCATGTTGAACCATGTTGAACCATGTTGAACCATGTTGAGCTCAATCTCAGGAGCAGTTTCGAGAAACATCATCTTCTCCAACACTTCCAATATGTATAGTACGTATTATGATTTTACCATGCTCTGTTACAGTAGCACGATTTAAAGCACGATTTGGCGCACGAAGAATTGCATTAATAAAAACACGATATGGTACACACAAAAAACGCACCGAAAAAAACACGATCTGGTGCATGAAGAAATAAACAAAACATGTGCTGCATGAAGAAATGTACAAAAACAGTTTTTCTGGTGCAAAAAAATGTGCTATAAATTGTGTTGTTTCCTTTTAAAGTAGCAAACAAAACAAGATTTGAAGCACCATTTGGAGCACGATGGATTTATATCTACAGTATATATTTGTTCTATGCCAATCCAGAGGTTGGCGCAAGCAAAGGAAAAAAATGCGGCGCTGAGCCAAGAACAGCGCGCATCTTGAAATTGTGATGTGTGATGTGTGACAACCAGAAATTACTACAGTTGAGCTGGATGGACGGGCTTTGTGGTCGACAGTTTCCTACGTGTTCGCAAGCATGAAAAAGAACGTGATTTCATGGTGCACCACTTGGAGGATATGTTTAGTAAGAAAACTTTTTATTGACTGTTACAGAGCAAGGAAAAACCTTGTATATATACAATATATATATATGTGTGTGTGTGTGTTTGTGTACTTCCGCTGCACAGACGCCCAAGTTGAGCCCTCAACTGTATACATTGTATGTGTGCGTGTATGCATATTGTAGCTTGATTAATTTGGATTTGGCCATATGACATTGAATTACAATGGTTCACACCCACTGAAAACAGGAGCCACTTTTGCATTTTGCGGTGGTTCCCTTTGTGCATGGCTTTCGACACTGTTTGGATGATGCTTCGGCTTGGCATGGCTTAGCTCTGTTTCCACTACTTTAGAGCAAGAGCATCCATTGTACAAAGTGGCAGGAAAGATCAAAAAGACATGGACAAATCCATCAAAATCATCAAAATACATCAAAAGACATTTCTAGAATTTCTCCTTCGCTCTGCTCTGTTCTGCTCTGTTTCAGAAAGCGCTTGATCCTTCCATTGGTCGGAAACTTTACTTTGGTGGAGTGAATCGAGTCCATCTCCGGGAAGCCCAAACCATAGAAATCCCAATAATAATTGAATGCATCCACGTCATCCTCTTCGTCCCAAAGATCCGGCTCAGGAGAAACACCCAACAGATCCTCTGGCTTTCGTGGTGTGTCCAGCTTCGCAAGGGCATAGCCCCAGCTGTGGCTCCCCATCCGTGCATGTCGCGAGGGCCAAGTGGCAAACCTTGAGCCTAATGCACCGACCCCACGTCACACTTCGAAGTGGCAACAATGGCAAATAATGGCAATATGTGAAAGTAACACCTGTTTCAACATGTTTCAACTGGTATTGCATTTCCATGTATTTCCATGTATTTCCATTCTGATGGTGATGACAGCGATGAGGAACAAATAGCTGAACACTTTGCATGACGTGGTTGTAAGATGCACGCACATGCATGTGTACGGTCGTATTCAACTGGCATTCCAAGCTACCTCTTCCATTGCTTTAATATGTTTTAATATGTTTTAATATGTTTTATAATATGTTTTAATATGTTTTATAATATGTTTTATAATATGTTTTGATATGTTTTAATAGGTTTTAATATGTTTTAATGGGTCTCAATCATGTTTGGATCCCATTAAGTCAAAACACCAAACCATGGTACTGAGTCCCGGTGGCAGTTCTTGAAGCTGCTGCAACACCTCCCACAATGTTTCGGATGGCTCCTGGGCGTTGCATGGTTGCATGCCGTATGGCTCGCAAATGTGGTACCAGACGCACGACATTGGATGACATTGGTATTTTCTTGGACTAAAGATTACTAAAACCTACTCAACCACTAGTCACTAGCCACCTGGAGAGGTTTCATCGGCTTGACAGACCTATGGCCTGAGAGGAGATTGAAAAGCTGACACGATCGAGTTGCAAGGCTTCATCATGGTCCATTGACATTCATTGACAAGCAATGTCCACTCCGACCTGTTTTGGTCTACCCTCTGGTAATCCAACATAGCCATGGAAAATGGATGAAAATTGCAATGTTCATGTATGTTTATATGGCTATGAGTCATAACCCTGGTACCTAGTGAACCACAAAACAGCTGGTAAATGGATGTTCATCCCATTAAAATTGATACTAATAGGTTTTGACCCATCCACATATGTTTAGTAGGCACATCATCTGCACATGGTGAATTTCTTCCATGATCATCCCAGTTCTCCGGACACCTGCACAGCCACTCGGCTGAAGCCTAGGCCTTGACCACGGCACGTAGCTTCCAAGCCCTTAGCAACCGAGAACTGGACGATTCTCCCACTGGGCAGGCTTCTTTCATACGACATACTGTATATATATATACCATATATATAATATATAATATTTTATAATCATTATATATATACACGTATGTGTAAATACATTGACATATACCCTCCAGTAAATTTTCATAGACCCTGCCAAATAGGGGTATGGAACATTCATTTCTACTAAAAACTGGCTAGCTTCAGGGTCTATGTTAATTGGGGGAAGGGGATATTATACAATCATATTTGCCGTGATGGAAAAATGGTACCTGGTACATGTAGTATGGTCATCCATCTCAATCTCATAATGGGAACACAATGGGTGTACAAATCCCGAACTCAAAGGGATTGATGACCATCCCAAAATATATGGGTAATTGTATAATCCATCTTTTGACCATGGCACATGTCATTCTTGGGATTCCAATTTTGGAATGTGCGCGGATGGTAAACTCAATACATAGAATGTCATAGTAAATAATCCCGAATGACCTTGAAGTAGGATGAGATGAGCTTAAAAGGGTAGGATTTCTCAACCATCCCCAAGTTTGGGAGGTCACCCTATGGCATGGACTTTGCTTAAGGACTTGTCACCAAAATCTTCACCAGGACTTGTTTGTTCATTCTTTTGCTGCCACCTTGGGACCTCGGAATGTGAGACCGCCAAACGCCAAACGCATCTCTATGAGAGCGCCCTTCGACATTTGTCGAAGACTTCACGATGGTCAGTAACCAATATGAAAGCAATCTCCTCTGCATTGATGCTGTTTTCTTGGCACTATATGTCAACGAAATAACTTTCAGTTGTGGAAGATCAGAGCACCAAATCAGCAACCTCTTGACTGCCTGATCGTAATTTTATGCAATTTTGCTTGATTCCTTTGGCGCCGGAAAATGCTTCCAAAACAGCGTCCAGTTCACTAGATCACTGACATTGTCGCATTGCCGACCTCAGGCGAATGTGGCGAGATGGTTAAATCCAGGGTCAAGTACAAAACGAAACGACCCAACCCGTCATCGGATCAAGCGTTTTGTTTGTTTTCTTTGTCGGCAAGAATGATGTGAGGGGAAGCTTGTCTTCCACTCGGATTTGATAAGAAGTGAGGGAGATTTGAGAGAGATGCTCATGTTTTTCCGTGCATACAACTCAGAAACGCTGTTAAGGGTGCTTTAAGCATTTGATTCACAGTGAAGACATGCTTTTCAATCAATTCAATCAACCTTTGCAATTTCTCAAATCTCTGGGCATTGAAAACACATTCAAAGTACCCACGATGTACCACCACACCAAGTCGGTAGCTTGGGAGCAACTGCAGCCCAAACCGCTGAGGCAAGCGGCTTGAAACGTGATGCAAGGCTTTGTGCTGTATTGTAACTTGAGGGAAGAGCCTAAAGCTATACAATGGCCGCACGTCCCAAGTTCAGTTACAAGACTAAAACGACTAAACGTCACCAGCAAAAGAAGATGTGATGTATTTACAGTATGTCCCAGAGTTTACTTTACAACTTTACAATACTTGACACAGGGTTCGAATCAGAGATGTAAAGCTTCTGCAGAGTCAACAGCTGGTCGAAGGCTCGAAGACATCGTCATGCTGCAGACAACCTCGGAGCAGCACGTGAGCCGCTGTCAAGGAGACTTCATCCAAGAAAATCCTAAATGAAAAGGACAAAACTAATATAAAACATGCTCAAAGGGTAGCGCATGCAACGACTATGGCCCCAGGATTCCTTATATAGGGGTCTTTGGAGCAGGCCTCCCCTGCGTTCCTCAATATTTGTAAGTTTCTAACAGTTCGGTGCGAAACTGTTGGGGGAAATTTGCCAAGCAATGCCGAAAATCAGCACTCAACTGCTTGCAACATCCATGACAGAGGTGTACATGCCAGAAAACATACCTCGGATTCAGCACCGAAATTTCTGCAAGACAGCAGGATGAACCAGAAAGTGGCTGTATTTGTTCCAGCCACAGCCGCTTCAATTTCAAGCCATTTTGGAGCTGACCACATGTGATTCGAGATTCGAAATCACGCCCAGTGAGTTTTCTTCAAAATGTTGCAAACCCTACCTTCAAGTGAAGCCAAACTTCATCAAACTTCGGGAGAAACCTGCGCACCAGTTTTTGCCAAAAGAACACTTTATTGCTGAGCAAACATAATATTCATAGCAATGCCACGATACTGGAGACAGCAAGCAGGACAAGAACTCCATGGTAAGTTCGTCTCCAGCATTTGGCCTTCCCCAAAACACAACCTGGACACAATGCTGTTTGAAATTCATCGCGGAACCACAGTTGCACCATGTCACTTGTCACATCAAGTCACGCCCAGACCGACTTGCTATTTGTTCGTTTGCCGCTTGAAGAAAATAGGTTGCTGTCCCTGCGTGTTACCATCCTAGAATTTTCTCTGTAAGTAGCACCTTCGATCTGCCCATACCATCCACTGTAAATTTCCATGTGACTATTTCCCAAACCTGGGTATCTACATCAATTTTATCTTTCATCAAACATCATGCGGTAAGTCTAAGCACATATGCACAATTCTTGTTTAATTAATTGTTGTAATATAATCATATATAGTTGTCAATGAAATTATATACATATAGTTAGTCTTATGAGTTTTCAAAAGGTATGGAACCCTATGTTTATAGAGGCATGTCTCCGTAGATGACGACCGTGCAGTGCATGTATGCGATGTGTGCGTGACATCATGGTGTGTGTGTGTGTGCGCGTGCGGTTGCGAGATGTGTGCGTATGGTGTGCGTACGGTGTGCGTACAGTGTGTGTGTGTGTTGTTTGTGCGTGGTGTGTATGTGATTGTATGTGTGTGTGTGCGCGGTGTGTCGTGTGTGCGGTGTGTGCGGTGTGTGCGATGTGTGCAGTGTGTGCGGTGTGTGCGATGTGTGCATGAGGGAAATGTGTCTTCAAAATTATCTGAAACTTCCCGTGCACCAATAACGTGGAGGTGGATGGGCGGACTAACTGATAGATAACAGGATGGCTGGTGATCATCAGTGGTGCACCGCATATAAGCAGGTTTTGGCGCAGACCGATCAAAGTGGTCAAGCAAATGCTGATTTACGTGTGTATTGACCCATTGTTTTTTCATGTTGCGCACTTGCATGTCCACATTGTATACATTGCGCACATCACGCGTTCAAACTATTGAGACCGCACAGTAAAACTTGAACATACCGTGCGCTGACACATGTTTCACATGCTCACATGCGTGCGCACTGTACATGTTCATGACGTCCGCGCGCGCAAGGTATCTGCGTACTACTGTAGTCTTTTACCAAAAACGATATTCACTCATCTCGTTTTAGGGTCTAGATCCGTGGGGTTGACATCAGCTACCTTTTTCAGCCAAAGTAAGATCTCAAAACAGCCTCAATTGACATATTTTGAACACAGTCCAAGGTCGACAATGCCATATCGTGTTCCTAAAAATTGTTCAGAATTACTCGACATGACCCAAACTTGCCCGACAAAAATGCTCAAAATTGCTCGAAATGACCCGAGCTGGCCCGAAAAAAATGCACAAAATGGTTCAAAATTGCTCAAAGTTGCTCAAAATTGTTCAAAATTGTCAAAATTGCTCAAAATGTTTCAAAAATGGGCCAACAAGTGTCTAAAGGGGTGCTGTGCTTGCATATACGGGCGCGAAGCGAAAGTTGTCATTACTTGGCATTGATGTTGCCGATGTCTATTTTTGCATGGGCTTAAGTTAAGGTCAGTGTCAATTGAGCCGAGGTCATGCCTGCTGCTACGTTCAGAACCCTCAATCGTCAATTTCAACTGACAGGAATCACTTGTCATTAGATTGGCTGCCATAGTTTCGATCAACTGCTTATCCCATCAGCATTGCTTTGATAGGGAAAAAACCGTTCATGCCCGCAGTTTCTTTTGCTTCAGTACTGCCTCTTGGTGATACCGCAATCAGACATGAACTTCTGGGATTTTGTTGTTTTTTTGAGATTTGAAAGGTATCGGATCTAAACCTAACGGATCTACACCCCAAATTGCGAACAGCGAGATATCTCCATAGCGTACCCTTTGAAAATTCCTCAGCATTAAATTATGTATTTGAATCAATTCTACATCACATCTACAGCATTCGCATTTCAATGTGCTAAATCCCATATTTCCCCCCTGCTCCTCCTGCCTGCAATGACCAAAGGAAGGATCAAGGAGACGCATGGAGCTGCCAAGGAGCTGAAGAAACCTAGAACTGGCGGATCTCATGGTTTGGCTACTTCATGTTACATGTTCCTTATTCATCTTGGGATATCTCGGGTTATACCTCATAAATCTATCTATCGCCCGATCGAGCGATCTCTCTTTCCAGAAATCAATCGATCATAATCGATCTATCTACCTCTACCTACCTGAATACCTACCGAGCTTACCTATCCGCCCACCTACCTACCTACCTACCTATCTACCTATCTACCTATCTACCCATCTACCTATCTATCTATCTATCTATTGGTCTATCTATCTATTTATCTATCTATCTATTTATCTTTCTATCTAAGTCTATCTATCTAAGTCTATCTATCTAAGTCTATCTAGCTAAGTCTATCTAACTAAGTCTATCTAACTAAGTCTATCTAACTAAGTCTATCTATCTAAGTCTATCTATCTAAGTCTATCTATCTAAGTCTATCTATCCAAGTCTATCTAACTAAGTCTATCTAACTAAGTCTATCTAACTAAGCCTATCTAACTAAGTCTATCTAACTAAGTCTATCTAACTAAGTCTATCTAACTAAGTCTATCTAACAAAGTCTATCTAACCAAGTCTATCTAACTAAGTCTATCTAACTAAGACTATCTAACTAAGTCTATCTAACTAAGTCTATCTAACTAAGTCTATCTAACTAAGTCTAGCTAACTAAGTCTATCTAACTAAGTCTATTTAACTAAGTCTATCTAACTAAGTCTATCTAACTAAGTCTATCTAACAAAGTCTATCTAACTATGTCTATCTAACTAAGTCTATCTAACTAAGTCTATCTAACTAAGTCTATCTAACTAAGTCTATCTAACTAAGTCTATCTAACTAAGTCTATCTAACTAAGTCTATCTAACTAAGTCTATCTAACTAAATTTATCTAACTAAGTCTATCTAACTAAGTCTATCTAACTAAGTCTATCTAAGTCTATCTAACTAAGTCTATCTAGCTAAGTCGATCTAACTAAGTCTATTTAACTAAGTCTATCTAGCTAAGTCTATCTGATTAAGTCTATCTAACTAAGTCTATCTAACTAAGTCTATCTAACTAAGTCTATCTAACTAAGTCTATCTAACTAAGTCTATCTAACTAAGTCTATCTAACTAAGTCTATCTAACTAAGTCTATCTATCTAAGTCTATCTAAGTCTATGTAAGTCTATCTATCTAAGTCTATCTAAGTCTATCTAACTATCTACCTATCTACCTAAGTCTATCTGAGTGTACCTAAGTCTATCTAAGTCTATCTAAGTCTATCTAAGTCTATCTTAGTCTATCTTAGTCTATCCTAGTCCATCTAAATCTATCTAAGTCTATCCAAGTCTATCTAAGTCTATCTAAGTCTATCTAAGTCTATCTAAGTCTATCTAAGTCTATCTAAGTCTATCTAAGTCTATCTAAGTCTATCTAAGTCTATCTAAGTCTATCTAAGTCTATCTAAG
>Ga0126342_10022958_pt1 | contig 10252 bp, 14 predicted proteins | sample Cyp1metagenome_FD_92528 | JGI IMG/M metagenome (GOLD analysis project Ga0126342, IMG submission 92528) | Coral microbial communities from Lord Howe Island, Old Settlement Bay, Australia - Cyphastrea 1 metagenome | ecosystem: Host-associated > Invertebrates > Cnidaria > Coral ... | reverse complement strand
TGTCGCACCTGTTGGAGAGCCACCTTAATCGGACCATTTTTGTGGGATACCCCAACAGCATCACAGCAAAATTGGTTGTCCCACTCTCAATCTGCACTGGGCCCGCCCCACCAAGGGCAGATGCGGACCTAGGTCACCAAACATGAGTCAAACAGGAAATGCCGTGACAAAAGGGGTTGGGTCAAAATGGGTGGTTGTTGGAAGCACTAGAATAAGAGTAAAGCAGGCGGGGTCTTACGTTTGGAACTACAGCATGTCTTTCATTGATGGTTGTAAGAGCATGCTAGCATCAAGCATCGGACGAGTTGGATCCGAACAGGGTCAGGCCAGCAAATGGATTTCCATCTGGCCTGAAACCAAGCAAAGATTCAAAGCATGAGCAGTGGCCACTCATACCTCCATTTCATGTCAAAACGCGCTCAGGTAGCGACTGTGGAGCAGTAGCCACCTCAGCCTTGCCGATAAATGCAGCCGCTGAGCTGAGGGCTTGGTACAAATCAGGATTTTAGGGATGATGCCTCCAATGGCTAGGCGATATCGGTCTAAGCGGGAGAAAACCAGGCATTGGTCAAAATTATAAACCCACAAGCCAACAAATGCCATTTGTCATATCAAACCCTCCAGCGTCTAGCAGTACCTCGTTTTGGTTCATTTTGGTTGGTCCTCTCTTTTGTTGGTTTCAAGCTCGCTTCTGATTCCTCCATTCACATCCAATATACGCAATGAATTCACCCTATGTGCGCACGTGAACATAGAAAATATATGAACATATATTGATATATATTGAATATATTGTCAGTGTATAATACTATGCGTGAGTGTTTCGAACCATATGGGCTTGTGTGTGTGCGCGCGCATACACCTGCTTACAAACGTACAGTATAAACGTTGGATCAAAGTGGCTTCATAGTGTGAATGCATTGCTTCAAAAACATACGGGCTTTGGATGCTATTCCCAATTCCGCTGACTATAAAGGAAAAAACAATAAGATATCCCAAGTGAATATGCAATGCATAACCTGCCCCTGGGAAAATCTGGCCTGCTTTAGAATTGGCTTTACAGTTACTGTAATTTTTACAGCATTTATCTAATTCACTATCCTTCACTAGCCCCATTTTTGGCATTGAATTGAACCAAGCCCCTTGTTCACCCGAACATCTGAGCAGTGTCCCATGGCTTGAGGGAAGCCAATCACTGTTTCTCATGGTAGAATCAGCATCACCCCCCCCCATTTTTGCTGGTTATTCTGCATTTTTTCCCTCGTTGTGAGATCAGCATCAACAACCCATCCGTTTTCTTGTTACATTACCATTTTGTCCACAATAAATCAGCATAAACCCCATCTCTATTCTTCCTAAATCATGTACTTGCTCTCCACATTCTTCTGGTGTCAAAATGATGGAAAAAAAACCCTTCGAAAAAAGAGACTCCAGGTCTGAAAAACTGGGCAATGGTTTTGTTCAGATGTCAAGCTTGAGTCAAGCGGACTAGGAAGTGTTTAGGCATTGGCTAATCATTAGTTTTTTGACATTTTGGTGATTTTTCAAACATTTGAACATCACAAAGTGCCCGAAAAGGCCCAGACCTTGGGTGCAGCCGGCTCTGGCTGGCTAGGCTTGCTGGGCTGGCTGGGCTTCGCCTCGCGGTCCTTCGGCTCCGTGCCCGTCTCACAAGCCTCGCATCCAACCGGTCGAAAAGGCGACCCATGGCGACCCCCAAAAAGGTGCAGAAAAGATATGAAAAGATCACTATGATCACTATCGAATTTCGAAATCGGCCATTTGAAGCTTACTATGACTAGGATTTTTTTAGGCTACGCGTATGTAGAAACCCGCGTTGTTTTGTGCTTCAGGTCATTTGCATCTTTGACATGTGCATCTTTCTTGCATTGTCCGCAGTCATTTCCATGTTCATTTTTCATGTGTCCGTGTTTTGTCATGTTTTTTTGTGACATTCATGATCAACTAAAGGAACGATGGTCTTGTGTATGAATTGTTGTGCCTTTTTTTGTGTTTCATGAATGTCTGGAAAACTAACAATCTAGGCTTGCACATGCATAGATTTTTAGCATACAGACAAAGTTTGCAGTGTGCATTGGCAAGATTTGTCTTGAAATTTTGATGACGCGCAAATGCCTCGGTTGCGGCAAAGCTGGGCATCGATTGGAAAGCTGCACTTCGAAAGCAGCTTTACAAATCAAAAGACTGAGAGCAAAGTTAGAAAAGACCAGGCACAAGCCAGGTTCCAGGAACAATCCTGGAAGGCAATACAGAAAGAAAGGGTACACCAAAGAGAAAGCGAGGCAAGAATACACCAAAAAGAATGTTAGAAAGACGTACTGCAAGAAGCGTCAAAATGACAGCGTTGCTGGATGGTCGCAATTTCGGAAGAGGCTGCAGAAAAGTGTGTCAGATCCCATGATGGCGTATGAGAAGTTGAAAGAGTTCGGCTTTTTGCATGAACCAAGGAGATGTTTAGCGTGTGGGTGTGAGTCCTTGTGTCCTCCAGTTGAGAATTCTGCTTCGGACGTACTTAGTGTTTATGTTCAACATGGCCGGCGAGCGTGTCGTTGCAAGAGCAACGTTGTGTCGTACGGTGTTTTTCGAGGTCTTCGTTTGAACTGCTGTGATCTATTGCGAGCAGTAGAAAACTACTGTGGCCAAACGTACATGCGTGCTCCACACACAGCCACTATGGAGTTATCAACCTCGATAGCAGAAGGGCGAGCCAAAACATTATCGACACTTTGAGCGCGTTGGAAGTGGAAGCAGGAAAAAAATCGGTGACTCATTGACCTTTGACAAAGGAGATTCGGAAGCTGATGCCACAGCTTTGAGAAAATTCTCAGCAAGAATTACCCCAACATACCCCAACTATCTCCCGCAAATTCAACCCACCCCACCCCAACCCCATGTCGTATCGTAGCACATCTTCAGCGTAGCATCACGTCTGTGTGCAAGTGCAAGAGAAGATAGCACAGCGTAGCATGACGTACGTGTGCAAGTGCAAGAGAAGATCCCACAGCGTAGCATGACTTATTTTCAAGTTGACATGAACGTTATTACCCCCACCCCACCCCACCCCACCCCAACCCCACCCATGTGCACACCATACAATCCATGTGTGTTCAAGTTGACATGAACGTGATTACCCCCACCCCACCCCACCCCAAACCCACCCCAAATGACCCATATTATGCATATTCTATTGCGGGTTTCTACATGCGTGCATGGTTTGAGGGTTACCCCCTAATGGCTAAATTATTAAAACGATTTTGGAATCGGACTTGTTTGCCAATTCTGCATCTTTTTCGGGGTTGCTACAGGGAAAATCTGCAGCTGAAACCTGCTTCGTACCCCCATTCTGTAAGAGGTTTCCGGTTTCAATTTTCCCTTGAACCAAGTCTGGGAATGTGAAAAATTGATAGGAAAGCAACGATCCCTTTTCTTTTCATGTTTTCTATGTCGAAATATATGTTCATCTACAAGTGCAGGGCTTGCAACAGGTGAAAGGTCACATGCTGCAGCAGTCTGGGCATGAAATTTGTTGGGAAGGTCACTGCCAGCCTTGGCATTCTCATCCTTGGCATTGTTGAAGGCATCAAAGAACCTCATCTGTAAGGAATGGGCGAAATGCTGCGGATCTCACAGCCCGCTGCTGTCGTGGATCCGCAGCAAATGATGTGTTTCCATGCGGGAAACCCATGTTTCCCAGTTTCCCACCCGCCGTTCTTGCACCACTCACGTCTCTCAGTAACAATGGTCGGTGAAAAAAATAGAAAGGAAACCCACGAAACCCACATGATTCTGTCGTGCTGTTGGAAAGTGTTATACGTATATTTAATACCTTCCTGGACTCCCAATTTCACAGGAAATATGGATACCCATAGCTCTTTAGCTCCCTCTTAACCACCGGATAGTCTTTAGATGTCCCTTAGCGTAAACCAATCCACTGAACCTTTCAACGCTCCATGCATCACCACAGCCAGATCAACGCCACTTGGGTTCCCCCACTGTTGGGCCAGATCCACCTCCTTGAAGCGAAGCGCAAACTGCTCCACCTGCACTTCGTCCTGGCTCGTTTCAGGCAACTGGACACCCTCCAGTACAAATTTCATAGATCCCACACCCATCCCCAAGATTGAATAGTGAATAGTGATGAATAGTGATGAATAGTGGAGGGTGAATCCTTTCAAGCCCAAGATTTGAACTGGCGCTCTCCTCTGAGTAGTCCATCGTCGTCCAAACCCAACATTTGTCACCTCAAGGGTTGACATGGCGATGCACCTTGGGTACCCAAAAATAGTTTGACTCAGGGTCGTTGGGATGATGACTGGATTGTATTTTTTTGACTTGAAGAGGTCAACGAAAATAGTTGGAGAATGGTGAGAATTGGCTCTAAAAACATGTTCCTAAGACCATTATTTTTGACACACAGCACCAAGAACAGTTCTTTCAGATGATAGTCCACCCCTCTGAGAAGTCTGACTACCTGTGTTCAACTTCAGCTCGCAATAGGGCGGATAGTCGTAGGGATAGTGGTTTGCCACCTGATTTCAATGAACAAGCCAAATTCCTAATTACAATGCATCCGGTAGCCCATTTGACTAACTTTCATCTGATTGAATGATGTGTCATATCCAACAAAGAACATATCCTTTCCCAGTCATTCTTCAACAACCAACACTCTCACGCAGCACAGACTCAGTCTGCCACAATCTTGCCCGTCTTCTCTTGTCGCATCATGAATCGAATTTTGCCGTTTTCCTGGATCAACTCCAAAGCGTGGCAAGTCATGGCTACCAGCGGCTACCATACTTCTAACCCAGTTTCAATTGAAACCCGGCAGGTGCGGATCCAACTAGGCCAGCGCACCCTATGGCGAAGCAGCTTCGATTCTCCCAGCCCTCGCTCTTTCCATTCGCCATCTTTGAAGCGATACCTGCAGAGCAAACCCACCGCAAGGATTGGCAGGGCGCTGCTTAGAAATGGGCAAAACATCGAGGCGCAGAATCCCAAGCAGCTCCGAAGTAAGCACCATTTCATGGATGGTTTTTCCCTAAACTTATGAGTCTAGTCTAACTATGCATATATTTACATATACACATAGTTTATATATATATACATATAATCATATATATATATTATATGCATACATACATACAGCAGCAGAATGTTGTTGAAGCAACAAATGACTGGCAGTGGTCCCCCAGCGCACAACTTGGAGCGCTGTGAGTAAATCTCATCTTCGTCCTCTTCCCCTGTTGGCACTTCCTGCGCAATGGAGTGGCTTTTAGTTCGACAAAAAGTCGATAAGCTCAATCAGCACCTGATTTTCATAGCAAATGGATACACTATCCAAGGGTTATCCACACCTCTGCTCTGCTTCCCAAACAGTCATCATTTTCATTGTTGCTGGATCCGTCTTCCCACGCATCCATCTGCTAATGAAGTCGTCCTGCAGGTCCAGTGATACTGCAGGGGCCCAGCCTGAGCAAACAATGCAAGGCCAAATCGTTTCCATGAGTCTGGAAAACTCAAATTGACAAAAATTGTATATCTAAACTATTCTAAACTAAACCGATCGGTCCACTGGTCCCCATCAAAGAATTTCTAGAGATCAAATGGCGCCTGGGATTTGTGTCACTTCCTCTTCCTCCACGAGCTCATTTTCCTGCGTCTCCTCTGCCATCAGTACCGCCAAGAGTTCAGCGATGCTAGAACACACGCAGCTTGAGCCAATGGCAATTTTTACATCGGCATAGATGATCATAAATGGCTGGGGCAAACAGCTGGACCAACTTTGTTTTGCTCATTTCCACATTGATCACTGTTGCACGCATTCTGCAAAGAAAAAGATCAAGAAAACAAGACAACCAAAACGCACGCCCAAACTGGTGACCGGTCAAGCATGTAAATGATAAAGCAGGCCTTGAAAATGCCACCGACTCACCAGAACCGCGCTTATTTTGGCATACCTCACAGCTGCAGAAGCTGCATCCAGAGCTTCCAAGGGTCTCTTCATCTTGGGTTTCCTGGCATCGGTTCCGCAATTCCATGCCTCTGCTGTTGGTACGCCATCATGTTGACCGGTCGCGGGAGGCACTCCCCCCCAAGCGCGTGCCGGTGACTGACACGTCGTTCAGGCAAAGCGATCATCTTCAGAACGGTGTCGAGGATGACAGTTCTGCAGCTGCTTAGCCCAGCTTGGCTTGCATGTAGGACGAAAATCTCAGAGGAGATGGTAGGCCTTCGGGGGCATTGAGACAAAAAGGAAACAATTCAGTATATTTGGGACTTGGAATCGAACAACCAGTTCAATCAAGGAATATTTACATTGCATGACACGCATGTGAAAGCCGGACAGCTACTGTTGCGTCTAAGGCACGTGTATCTCTCCCTCCCTCAAATCTCAATGCCAGCGGCAAACGAATGTCTTCAGATCGCCAGGGCAACCGTCCGGACTCACCCAGCAGGACATGCCACAAGTATTCCACAACATAGCAGGGCATATGTGCAACCTGGGCAACAATGTGGGTTGCCAAACGAACTCCGTTCCCTGTCAGGTTCAAATCACAAATTTCTATCTTAGTCAAGACACTTCGCAAATCCCACCAGCCAGTGCCGTGTAAGCACCCGTAGTCACTGCTGCCAAAAGGTTGTGCAAATGATGCACAGGCAGGCTGCGAATGCGTTTGGAACTGACCACAAAATGGCCACAGCAGTAGGTCGACAAACGTCCCTCCAAGTCCTTTCCAAAGACCATCTTATAGAGTGACTTGAGGCAAGGAGTGGACGCAGATACATAGCTCTCATGCGCAATGTTCAAATAATCTGCTGAATATGATCCCATGGCCAGGCTTCGGAACACAATTGATAGGAAGTCTGGCTTCAGGTGTCTGGGCGCATCATCATGAATAAAGATGGTGTAGTCTGCCAAGTAATTCAACGGTGCAGTTGCGGCCAAGCCATTCAAAATGTGTTGCAGGTAGGCTGTGCACTCACCTGTCATCCATTTCCCCTCATCCTGCAGCGGCACCACCAACACTTGCGCCACTTGGTTTACGATGCCTGACGACTGGCTGTAAAGAAGACAAACGCAAAAGCTGACCGAGAGGTGGGCTACTTGATGATGAACAGGAATGTGTTTAGTTTATCGTCAAAGTCATCCATCAGTGGATGCACCTGATGCAACTGGAGTAGATTTTCATGGCCATCATCTGTTCACACTGTTTCATCTTTTGTCTACAGCTAGCTGCAAACCGAGGATCCTTCAAGCTGCCTCTCCAGGCCTCCTTCCTCCTCTTTGCACTTGCAGTACACCACAATCCTCGCCTCCACAAGTTGGATGCAGCACAGTCACAGGACACCAGCCATGGTGCAAAATTGCAGCTGCGCCTGTGGTGGGAAAGGTAAGGACCAAAGCCAGCGAAGAGTCGTACTGCAGCGGGCAATTACCTGAGACACAGCCCGATCCAATTTTCAGGAATTCACGGGATGCATATGGGCGTGTGTCAAAACAAGTGTACACCGAAATTACAATTTTAATGGGGAAAATGATGATGAAGCATGGGATTTTGTCAGTGCCCTATTTTGGGGATGTTTGCAGTGAATCTATGTGAATCTTGGAGGCTCGGCACTATATCCACGGAGGGAGGTGAGGTGGTCGTCAAAGCTTGGGCATAAGCAGCTTCTGCCTGATGCTGTCCCTCAAGAACTGGCCACATCTCTGTCATGATGTTGAACTCCTCTCCTTGCAGGATCTCAACTAATCAGGCCAACTGGGCAGTAAACACAGCGAGATCCACCTATTTCAGACTGCACCGGTGCTATTTACTCAGACTAAGCTTTCGGATTGACATACTTCATGAAAATTGACTATTTTCACATTTTCACTGTATGTATATATATATATACACACACGTATGTGCGTGTGTAATATATATATATATATACATAAATTAAATATATAGATATTTGCTTACGCAAAAAATCTGCTCGGGTGTCGCCTAAGCAGGATTTCAGGGTCATTGTGCAAGATATCCACGGCCGAAGAACCACCTGCCGTCCGAGGTTCTGTCTGAATTGAGCCTTAGAATTGTGCAAAGTTTGCTGGCACGTTAGCGAGAAAGTCAGGCTGTATGCCTGCCACAACTCTCAAGTTGAGTGGAAACATAGTGGGATCATACCTGAAAGCGAATATTTCCATGTTAAGAAAGCAGATACAACTACTGCCTGTAGCCAATGGAATAATGTCTTCCAAAATTACCAAATGACACGTCTGTTTGGGTCCCAAAACACCTCCAAATTCACCCCACAGCAGCCTGGGGACAAATTTTAGCCAAGGCGCAGGAATTGCATGTAGCTCTTGGCCATGCGCAATGGATCCGTCTTGGAGTCTGTTTTGGGAGGGCCGGAAAAATAGAGCGCTTCCGCAGCCAGCAGCAGCCCAGAGACGACCATCCCAGGGCAAAGCTGGAAAGCACCATGCAATTCCTAAGCTGACCGTACTCTATGGATCAGAATTGGGTCAAAACCTAAGAACAGGATTGGTGACAATTAAGAAATGCAATATGACATGACCAAAACCTTCACATCCCTGACCTTTGTGTTTTTACATGTTTATTCAATTCTATGACTATGTATATCCCATCTGGTGCAGTGCTGCAATCTGAGGACATTTTGGCCAGGTTTTCTCATGAGCTAGGATTGGACAAGCTTCTTCAACTGGCATGCTCATGATCAAGGAAGCTTCTTCCAAAGGCGGTGCCGACGCCTTTCCCTTGGACTTCCCCAGAAGGAGGAACAGCAAAATGCCCCACACACACACAAACAATAAGAAGTAGAACAATATGAACAACAAGGAGAACACAAGACCAACTCTGACAACTCTGACAACTCCAGCTTTCTAACCGATAGACAGTTTGCCTTGAGCATGCAATCATGATACGAATGCGCCATCATCTTTCCTGCCTCGTAATATTCCCACGCACGACGCTGGAAGTCAAAGGCCAAGATTTCAGACTCGTGGCAGCCATCTCCGCCACATAGCTCCATTTTTAGCCGAGAAGTCCAATGGCATCCCTGACAGCTGCCATGGGCCATGCCAAAAGCCCCGCAAAAAGGGCTACTTATCGTTTACATTCGTTTACAAGGTCTACGTACATGTGACGGGGTCTCAGGAAACCGTAAGGACCAAAAAGAAGGGCGAAAAACTTGACCTTCCCTGGAGGACTGGAATTCCCCTTGTCGCCTTCTCGGATTCACGACGGTCTTCTTGTGGCACCTCCTATGGCCAGCATGGCGTGACAACATGATACAACAAGTTAAAGCCAAACGAACCCCTCACCCGTCCTCAGATGAAGACATGTCCGGCCTTAGTCTGAGACGCTGTGAAGCTGCTCCGCAGATGTGCAGAGAATCGGATGTGATGGGTCCATCGAGCCAAACCATGGAGCTTTCAGAAATGGAGAACACATGACTTATAACCTTCAGCCAGGAGTCACATGCAGCTCAGGGTCGAAATCTGGTGACTCCCGAGGAACACCCACCACCTCAAATAGTAAGACGTAAAGAACACCAGGAGGTGCTGCTTGGGGAGGAATGTTCGATATTCACAAATTCTGGAGAGGCGCTTGGGTCAGCGCAACCACCAGGACAAGGAGTTCCATTTCGGTCGAAAAGCGTCAAACAGTCGCAAGAGTCGCAAGACATTGACAGAGCACTTTCTGTGGCCCAAGACATGCGCCACTTGAGCAGCGATGCGTCTACAAGTTCAACACCCAGAGGTGCGACACAGCAGAAGCTTTGACAACTAGATCTAGAGCTGACTGGGCCAGGAAACAATGACTAGATGAGTAGATACCCTCTTTTCACCTAGCCATAACTCAAAGTTAGGGCAATCAACGAACTCACTCTTTTTCTTTCTTTACCATGCAACACCAATGATTGGCCCGCCACACCCATCTCTTTTTCCGCATGTGGCACTTTGGTCTACACAGACACTTTGCCGTGCAGAAACCCAGCCCACCGGGGTATCGCCTCCATGTGACCATACCGTCTCTGGATTGTGTCCAGGAACATTGCCCAGACTCACAAAGTCAAGGTATCTCTGCCTGTCATGTTAGAATTTAGAATCCCAAGGTCCTGCCTGAACACAACCTCCTTTCATAACTGATTTCTGGACAAATTACAATAGCTGTCACCATGAGGGGGAAAAAAAAAGAGTGACATCGTGGTGGGGTCGTTGTAG
>Ga0126342_10022957_pt1 | contig 10252 bp, 8 predicted proteins | sample Cyp1metagenome_FD_92528 | JGI IMG/M metagenome (GOLD analysis project Ga0126342, IMG submission 92528) | Coral microbial communities from Lord Howe Island, Old Settlement Bay, Australia - Cyphastrea 1 metagenome | ecosystem: Host-associated > Invertebrates > Cnidaria > Coral ... | reverse complement strand
TGGAAAAAGGGCTATGGTGAAATGCCCATTGATTGAAATGACAATTGCAAAGTCATGACATGAATGCTAAATAGGGAATATGCAATTCGCAGTTTCAACCCCTCTGAAAAATATTAGTCAGTTAGGATGATTATTCCCAATCTATGGAAAGTCATAAAATTCATGTTCCAAACCACCAACCAGTTGTTGTTTTGTAGCAGCTTCATCGAAAAAAATGTAGGGAAACCCCATCTTGGACACCCTGCATTTTGTACCTTAAGCTATCCATCCAGCTGCTCAACCCAGACCGAAAAAGGTCATTTTGGATGGCGCAATCCATGGAAATCAGTTGAAATCTCTATTTTCAATGATTACCCTCTGGTAAACATACAAAAAACTATGGAAAATCACAATTTTTCATGGGAAAAACTGACTATTTCAATGGCAATTTTCAATAGCTATGTTAAATTACCCGAGGGTAAATCATGTTAAATCTCCAATTTTCGAGTCGATGAAATCCTTTTTTTTTCATGCTCAGATGCCACCAACTCACCCAGTCGATCCAATTCTTTGTTGCCCTCCAGTGCCCCTGCCTTTCTTTGTTTCCAAGTCGATGAACATCGCCGCAGCCATAGCTACCTGGAGGACTGAATAAAAAACTACTGGAGACTAGATATCTAACCACCAAAAAATATATGGGTTGAAGTGGAAGAAAAGAACAATTATGTTATGATTCTTATGGGAATATGTGATGGAATTTGGGTATATATTATTGGAATATAGTGGGATGACAAACGGAGTTTATGGTTTTATGCTTGAAACATGGGTTGGATTCAAGCAGCCAACACTTCCGCAAACCTTGCGCGGATGAAACCTTGCGCAGTTTCTGGGGGATAAACCACATGGTGATGTACCAGGCCTGGTAAACGTTTACATAACTATGGAAAATCACCATGCTTTTAATGGGTAAATCCGTAAATCTACTATTTCTATGGCCATGTATGCCATGTTCAATAGCTTTTTGCATGTCTACCAGAGGGTAATGACATGGTTTTGTGAAAGATTCGGTTGGAGCCCCAGAGGTCCATTTATGACCTCAACTACATCCCCAAGTGGATGTTTTTGGGGTATGTGGTGCCCTCCAGTTATAAATTGGTTGATAATCCCCATGAATACTATAGACTATAGATATATCACCTTTTTTAACCATAGTTATTGCAGTTATTTGCACCAACTTAGCTATCGAACGGGGGCACCACCTTGTACCATTTTATTTGTTCAGAGTCAAACACATATATATATAAATATAAATATATATATATATATGTTCTGCATATGGCACATCCTGGATCATGTACCACCCTCCAACACATCAGAGCCAAAGGGTTGCTGCAAACACCCCAGGTACAGGGGTAAATTGGGTAAAGATTGGGTAAATATCGAAATGTACCCTCTGGTAAACTAACATAACTATGGAAAATCACCGTTTTCAATGGGAAAATCCACTGTAAATGGCCATTTTCAATAGCTATTTTGACATAACCAGAGGATAAAATAACCCATTTACCCCCCTTGTGGCTATCATTTGTGAGTTGGAGAAACCCTGCCAAATAGTGGGAATCATGTAATTATCTATCAGGCTGGCTGGAGCAATGTTGGTACACATCACCATGTTCGGCAAAGCTGGATACAAATCCACCCGATTTTTTCTGGTTGGTGGTATACCAACCCCTCTGAAAAATATGAGTTTGCCAGTTGGGATGATGACATTCCCAACTGAATGGAAAGTCATAAAATTCATGTTCCAAACCACCAATCAGTACTCATTAACTATAGTTATATCTACCATAAACCATAGAATTCAAACACTTATAGGTTGCTACCTGATCATCTGCGCTGCAACTCTTTTGACAAAGCCGAGTTGCAGTGAATCTCCAAATTTTGAATCATCTTTCTATCTTTGTGCGCCTCAGATGTGGTCGACAGCAGCTGGTGCAATAACTCACCATCTTGAAAAATATGAGGACTTCGTCAATGGGGTTGGGATGACATCCCATCAATGATGACTACTATAGCTGGTTGGTGGTATACCTATTCCTCTGAAAAATCATGGAGTGAAAGTCAGTTGGGATGATGACATTCCCAATATATGGAAAGTCATAAAATTCACGTTCCAAACCACCAACCAGTGGTCGACAGCAGGATTTTGCAAAATTGCTGAATGGATTGATACAAAAACGGGACAAATTGCAGGAAGTCATGCTTTCTTCTCCTATCTTCTCCTAAAATATATGAGGGGCTCCTGTAACTGTTACCAAAAACACCAAATCCTTGGAATAACTATAGCTAGCATGCTATAGCTGTACAGAGATTGGCTTCCAATCGTTCGAGCTCCGCAATCTTTGCACTCGATCAGCTTTCTGGGGTGCTTACCTATCGGATCACTTTCGAAAAAAAAACGGATGTCCGTAGCAATCAATTTGCCAACGAGATCCTTTTTTAAGGCTCTGTCTGAAAATTAGGTCTGTCCCCAGGCTTAGTTCACAGGTTTCGGGTGGTTTCTGCAGCTAATATGCTGAATAACTCCAATAACTACGGTTTGACATACTTACAATTATATAAGATCTTGAAATTATACAGTGTTCATGGGGTTTATAAATCATCATAAATCGATAAACCAACTTGTAGCTGGACCCCAAATTGTAGGGGTTTCATGTTGTAATTAAAGCACACGAGAAAACGAAAGGTATTTGGAAGAGGAGTCAAACTGTTTCGAAAGATGCCGTGAATCAAATCTTCGGCCTTAATTTTCAATAATATGTATCATACCACTGTCCCAAAACAAGGTCAAACTAAGGCAGGAATTGACTAACTTGCCCCTAGTCACCATGACAAACTTTTTCTGGATCCTACTTCTTTTTGTGGCAGACGGACTGACACAGGTTGGCTTAGGCATCGAATCTTAGAATCACCAATCAACCCATTTTCACCGACCAAAAAAACATTGAGTTTTCCAGTATTTGCTGTGTTCACTATGTGTGTAGCCAATTGATTTAAAAAAAAAACTATCGCCAGTGTTTACTCAGTTCGGTGTGTCACAAATTGGTGCATACCCACAACATTACCATTCATGGGGTAATATGACGATTCACCGGTTTTTTCTCGGGGTATGTACAATATACCACATGTTCAAACAAACACAGTCTTTGCCCTGAACAAATTCCTGTTCCTACCGTCCTGCGATCGAGATACACCTCTATGAATCAGCATAGTGGGCAGGGAACCCCAAAAACGACATGGTAGAGGTAGAAGTCAAAGTGTGGCTACCCTCAAGTGGTTCTCAGGGCGCCAAAGAATAACAACAATAATAAACCATACCCCATTCAACCAATTGTAGCAGGGGGTTGTCCAAAACAGTATTAGAAAAACAACTTACTATTGGGTTATCACATTGAACCCATACTCTCCGGCAATGAACCATGGCCAGCTGGAAAATACCCCATTTAGTTCGATCGATTTTCCCAGCAAACTAAACCTCAAGTTATAACCCATAGGATCCATGTATGCCATATATGGTAACATGGATCCCATCAATATACCCCAGTCATGTTAGCACATATATATCATATATACCATAAATCCTATGGGTAATTGGTGGATGTTCACATATGTTTGCAAATTTTCCAGTGGTTTTCTCCTATTTTCCACGAGGATTTCCCAACGTGTGCCATATCAAGGGACCGCATCTGCTAGGACAGTATCCTGACGGCAGTGTGGACACCTGTGCGTATCGCCGGTGGTTCACCCCGTCGCAACTTGGGGGAGTTCTAACTGGGCTTAGCCTCTGGTGAACTAACATAGCAATGGAAAATCACAATTTTTCATGGGAAAAATCACTATAAATGGCCATTTTCCCATAGTTAGCTAAGTTGGTGCAAATAAGTCCCATTAAACCTATGGTTTATGGCAGATATAACGAACTAGTATTCATGGGGTTTATAAACCCACGTTCACATCACTGGGGGGCACCATCCTGTAGCCTCTGGTAATGACTGTTACAGGAACTGCGAACTCGAACATAGCCTATAGAAATAGTGGATATTTACCCATTGAAAATGGTGATTGTCCATAGTTTACCAGAGGGTATAACCTATTTACTATTTGGGGTTAACCGAAAACAAACGAACTGATTAACTGTTGATTTCGTGTCTTGTGATTAACATTTGGTGAAATCCAACTCTCTATAGGTTCGCATTGCTTGAACTTTCTATGCTAGTTACTATCCCAGTTTTGTTTGGTCAGTTTACCAAATACATCCAGATACCATCTCTGCTCGGGCCATTGGAGTTAGTTTTCATTGGTGACTGGAATACCTTCTGGTAATCATGGCCATGGCCATGGAGAATTCATCGATGATTTTCCCATTACCCTCTGGTCTGGTAATTTAACAGTTAAGCTATTGAACATGGTCCTTTTTTAGTTGAAACTCCTATTAAAGATGGTGATTTTCCAGTTCGCAAACTGTAAATGCTTACCAGAGGGTACCCATCGCCGGGATTTCCCCATGTCTGACCACGGAGGATTTCTATTCGATTCCCCAAGCATCCCTAGGTGGATGCACAGTTCACAACGAGTGAAAAAAAACTAATGTGGTTCAAACAATGCCATCAACTACCCATGACTGGGAATGGTAAACATAGCACCGTCATAAAAATGGTGACTGGGGGGATGACTATGTTTTTTTTTGAGATTTTTGACAAACTCATGGGGTAAAAGGGTAAAACTAAGCCATAAAAAAACAACGAACGCGCGGCTGCCACGAGAGTCTCGCGGCTTCGAAGAACCAGTCACAAACTATTGGCTACAAGTTATAGATATATATATATATATATATATATGGTTATAGACTACTATCCAATAGGCTAAAGTTATAAGTATCCACTATTCCACCAAGTTATAGATATATATTCCAATTGACTATTGGTGGAATTCAAGTTTTGTTTATATACATGCAGATACTTATATATATATATATATGTGTATACTGGGGGTTCGGCTGCTGTGCTGCAGGAAAACAGCAGATGACCTCATAGCATTTTCATAACCCCTCGAAACGTCAACGAGTCATTTCTAGGTCCCATTTCGTGTCGAAAAATCTCATGGCCAGATTCCCAGAGGATCCATGTATGGAATATTTACCTACATTGACCCCTAAAGTAATTTAAAATAATCCCAATGTAGGTAAATATTCCATACATGGATCCTTAGGGATTGCTATGTGGTCGGATGTGCTAACTTCTTTACCGCCAAAGTGCGAATGTCGGCGGTTCTTAGCCAAAGTCCTAGACCTTCAGTCTCACTTTCCGGCCAAACAATGTGCATGAAAACATTTTGAAAGCCCCTCAAAAATCCTTCTACGAGTTTACCGGGTCAGGTTGGCTCACCTGATTTTCTAGGGAAAACATAGGTGAAAACAGATACTTGGACCCTAGAAAAACACAGCTGTCCTCAAAATGTAAATGGATCATGTCTAGGTCCCATTTACTCTCGAAAATCTCACAGCCAGGGTGCTGTGTGGTCGGATGCACTATCTTCACTTCTCTTTACCGCATGTGCGAGTGTCAGAAGTTCTTAGCCACTCTACTCTAGCCTACTCTACTCTACAATCCCGCAAAAGAGGAACCATTTACCCTCTGGTAATTTAACATAGCTATTGAAAATGACCAATATTTATAGTGGATTTGATTTACCCATTGAAAATGGTGATTGTCCATAGTTTTTTGTATGTTTACCAGAGGGTACATGTTCAAAGCCGTTCAAAATATAAATGGGTCATCTCTAGGTCCCGTTCTGTCTCGGACGCTAGTCGGCCGTGGTGTTTTTTTTCGGTGCGGTTAACGAACTTTTCCACGGCTGGTAAGAAAGCCAAAGTACTCTACTCTCATGTTCGAAATCCCTGCAATGCAGCAAAAACAATACCCATTACATTTTTAAAGCCCATCAAAATGTAAATCGGTTATAGTTGGTCTAAATCTAAAGTCTCCGCTCCGGTCCTTGTGATGAACTCCAATGGGCGCAGAGACCTATTTACATTGTTCAGGCCTCTCAAAATGTAAATCCGTCCTAAACTGCTCAGTTGTCAGGTTTGCTACGCCATGCATCTTGTCAAGTATCCTTTTCTGGAACTAGCAGCGGCAGTTAAAGTTAGGCCGAATTCTGTTCCCCAGTAACTCGAGCATAAGCCATTTACATTTTTAGAGGACCTCAAAATGCAAATAGGGTTCTTTGTCATTGACGTCTGATGCCATTGCCATTTCGGCTTTTCATCATCTTACTAATGCAACTCCGACATGGTGACCATTCTACACTCAAGGAACGTACGGCTTAAGAACGCCCGTTCCCGAACGTACCGTAGGAACAGACCGAACGTACCGACAAAGTATGCTAAGTAAACCATATATATCATATAACTATAGTTACTTTGGTTTATGAATCATATAACTATAGTTACTACGGTTCATGAACCATATAAGCATAGTTACTTTGGTTTATAAACCAACGTTCACATCACTGCCGGGGTCACATCCCCAGAAAATGGCGCCGCCATGGCGCATGGGCGCCTGGCTTCTCGGCCTTGACATCGCACCCAGCAGAGCTCACAGAAAAGCTCGCCACAACCTGGTGGAGTTTGTCGTTGTTTTTCCTTGGGGACGGGATTGGGATCATCTACCCTCTGGTTATGTCAAAATAGCTATTGAAAATGGCCATTTATAGTGAGTTTTCCCATTAATCATGGTGATTTTCCAAAGTTTTTTTGTATGTTTACCAGAGGGTAATCCCATGGCTGCCTGTTTTCTTGGATACCCCCAATGTTTGTGGCAAGTTGTTCATAGGAAAAATATGGGAACAATATGGACAAATGATGATGAAGCACTGGTTCGTGGGGTCCACGATTTTCAGACAAACCCATATATCCACCCTAAATCCAACGGTGAGCCTGGCTGTGTTTACCAACTAATCAACTGGAAGGGGCCCCTTGCTCTAGGATATAATGGGTACGGGAAGGGATTAAGCCAAGTATTTGTTTCACATGGGGATACAAACGGTATTGGGATTGAAGCAACTATTTGTTGGGATATAATGGAGATATGACCAGCAGTATGGGAAAGATCAAAACTGCCTCCTACCACCTACAAATTCCCATGGAATAAGGAGAAAAGAACTAGGGGCGGAAAAAAACCCTCATTCGAAGGGGAGGATGTACAGTGTTTGCCCTTCAGGCTAAGGGGATGGCTGGGAGCGATTTTGGGTTGATATAATTCCAATGTTTGATGGGAAAATACAGGGAGTTCATGGTTTCCATGACAGGGGGATGGGTATCAATGAGGGATTGGGCATGATTTCAATGGCCATTCCAGGAACCTAAATTGGAGGTACCTACCATATATAAGGCCTCTGTAAGGCCTATGCACGGGAATATCCCCCCAAAATATGGCCTTATATGGTACAGTACCTCCATTTTAGGATCCTGAAATTTCCATTGATGATTATACCAACCATTCAAATCATTCAAAATTCAAACCTGATCTATATGTCTCTTGAAAGAGCAGCCTGGACATTGCCTGAATTCACATCATGTGTCCCTCATGAACAACATGTTGGGCTACCCTCCGGTAAACTAACATAGCCATCGAAAATCATCATTTTTAATAGGTACTATAAATAAACTATTTGTATGGGCAATTTTCAATAGCTATATTAAATTACCAGGGGTAACCCCCAACTTATCTCCATATCGTTGGTCATGTCATGGCCAATCTTGGATACCCTGCAAAAAATAACAAATTCTTGGCTGGTGAACGTAGATAATCCCATTGATACCAAAAGACTAAAGGATTAGTTTCTACCCATCCAAGATTGACCTAGCCATTATGTTATATAGTTTACCAAAATGTGTGTATCCATATTGTATCCATATTGTATCCATTTAAATCCAATATGTCCCAATCTACTCCATATCGGTTGGTCATATGGCTATTGGTCAAAACACTGGCACCTAGTGAACCCCAAAATAGTTGGTAAATTGATGTTCGGCCCATTAAAATTGATAATAGGTTTTGACCACCCCCATATCCTGTTCTTGTTACCCAGATATCTATATATATATCATATAATTGGATATAACCCCAGTTATAAGTGGATTAACCCGCTCCTTATCCCATGTAAATCACTGGGATGAACCACCCCCATATCCTGTGTTTGTTTCTAGCAACAAGCTGGCGCGAGGGCGGAACGTGCCACGCACTTGCAGATCATGCACCTTGGTGGCTGAAAAAAATCCATCATCGGTCAACGGTTTTCCAGGAAGGTCCAAAAAAAACAGGGGAACCAAGGGTAAAATGGTGATTAAATGGGATTTAATGGTGATCTTGATTAAGAGAAAACAGTGGATTCTATATATATATAATATATATAATATATAATATATATAATATAATATAATATATATATATTCTTTAGCATGAGGAATGGAAAATACATGAAAAATACCCATCAGAAACCGTTGTCCCTTTCAAAAATGGTCGAACAAACATGGCGGTGTCGTGGGGAAAATCTTGGCCAATTAAATGGACCCGTGGATTTTTTCGGAAATCATGGCCAATCTGAGATACGTAAGCAGTAGACATTGTTTTGCTTTGTGATGTTTTGTGGCTTAGAACTCCAAACACCATATGGTTTCTGGATGTTTATGGGGTTTATGATGGTTTATGGATGTTTATGGTAGATTCTTTTGGGAGGCCCCACCTTGTAGGTGGAATTGATCCCCCATTCATAGCAAAAGATTGACACAACACTGTTCCATAAATGGACATATAGTTGGAAGATTTAATCCACTAGTTAATCCACTAATATGTGTATATCATTCCTGGTTGGTGGTTTCAACTCCTCTGAAAAATATGAAAGTCAGTTGGGATGATTATGCCCAATATATGAAAAAAAAATGTTCCAAACCACCAACCAGATTCTATATATGTTTATGTATATTATCAATTCTCATATATTACATTATATTACCATAGACTTAGAAATGATCAAAGTACTAAAGAAGTATCGACTCAAGTCCGAGTCCAAGATATACCTAGAAATGCTGGATTTACTTCCAATGGCAATTTCAATGGGGAAATGATGATCAACCATGGCTTGCTTCTGATTGTTCTTGGGACCTTTCATCCGCAAGAAAGGATTTGACTGACAGTATCACCAACCTTTTGTAGGTTACCGTTGTTTTGTTTCCAGTGAAAATTGGCATGTTGGGGTATTCATCATATTTGGACAAAACCAAACCAAGAGATATTACTAACGGAATCAGGAAATGCACTGTCAAACCTACCCAATCTCCTATGGGTATTAGGTCTATCTGCCATGTACACAACCCACATACTTGTGGCTTAAACATGAGGCTGAAACCCCATCTGGTACCCTCTGGTGAACTAACATAGCAATGGAAAATCACCATTTTTAATGGGAAAATCCACTATAAATGGCCATTTTCCATTGCTATGTTAGTTCACCAGAGGGTACCCTCTAATGAGTTGCATGGCGTATCATGGCGCGCCGGAAAACTCCCAAAAAAAAAATGGGGGGATTTTTCACTGCTACCTTTGATGACACAGCTATGGGTACAGGATGGTGCCCCCCAGTGATGTTAGTGGGTTTATAAAATCCCTTATAAATGGAGGGTTTAATGGGAAAATCATCTATAAATGGGCCATCTATACCATGGCTACAAGGTGGTGCCCCCCAGTTATAAGTGGGTCTATAAACCCCATGAATACTAGTTCGTTATATCTGCCATAAACGATAGGTTTAATGGGACTTATGTGCACCAACTTAGCGTTCACGAACTGGGGCACCACCTTGTAGCTATGATGATCAATCTTCAACTGCCAGGATCAGGCGCTCATATTTCTGAGCTTCAGCTTCATCAGCCCACGTCTCGTCATATCCCGCAGATCCAGCGTCTTTGGCCTTTCGTATCGCTCTCATCCAGGAAAGCAAAGTTCGGATGTAAAAATGCTTCAAACTGATCTGAAATCCATGAGGGACATACAATCACATACGTATATATCATAACTATTTACAGTGTCTGTATACATATATACATATATACATATATACATATATACATATATACATATATACATATATACATATATACATATATACATATATACATATATACATATATACATATATACATATATATATATAT
>Ga0126342_10022956_pt1 | contig 10252 bp, 7 predicted proteins | sample Cyp1metagenome_FD_92528 | JGI IMG/M metagenome (GOLD analysis project Ga0126342, IMG submission 92528) | Coral microbial communities from Lord Howe Island, Old Settlement Bay, Australia - Cyphastrea 1 metagenome | ecosystem: Host-associated > Invertebrates > Cnidaria > Coral ... | reverse complement strand
GCGTTACCCCCCAAGTTTACCATATATCATTATTGTACAAACGTGTGGTAAGCGATGGGACCTTCCCAAATTTGTGGATGTCCTTTCCGTGAACCTAGGGTTTTCGAGATTGCTCATATATATGCACATATGCAGTACATTCCAATGTCAAGAAGAACGTGACCGCATGCGCACACATTTTTCTCACACTCAGGCGCTGTCCCACATCAGTGTTAGATTCATGTCCTTCCATAGGATCAGGTATTGCAACGCTGCTGTTGTTTGTTGTTTTCGAATACTGGACGTTCTCTTGGTTGGAGCAGCTGTGTTTGCACATTGTTGCACGAAAACTTCAAACACTGCCCCCATTTTCCGTCAAGGAAACGAGCCGCCTGACCATTCAGAACGCAGGGCAGCGGATTCATGAAGCCCTCAATCACTTAGAGGCGGTTCCTTGGTGAAAGGCCTTGCCCCGGTGGACTCTATTTCCAGGAAGTGCAAAGGGATGTTTTTTTGTTTGGAAAATAGAAAAAAAACTAGTTCAGTTAAATCCCAGGGGAAAGACCGGAAGATGGGAAATAATGTAACATGTTGTAACACATGGTATTGATATAAAATTCTGGTGACTGGAAGCAACCCACCATTAATCATCATTGCAACAATGAGACCATCAGATCACCAGGTTTCCAAAATCAAACAGTACCCTCTGGTAATTTAACATAGCTATTGAACATGGCCATTTATAGTGGATTTACCCATTGAAAATGGTGATTTTCCATAGCTATGTTAGTTTACCAGAGGGTATCAACCAATTTTGCTGGTGGTGTCCATACCTAGCGGCTCCAGGTTCGACGCTCAGACAGCGCGGAACTGGACTAGCCGACTAGCCGACTGCGGACTACGACGCGCGTGTGTCATCCCGGGTTTCTGAATAGCTCCCAGTGACTGGATGGGGCACTTATCAAGTGTTTCAATCATTGATGGTGCAAAGAAAAGAAACAGAGTATGGATATTCCATCATATTCCCGAATGTGGGCTCTGGATTGTAGATATCATGTCTTTCAGATCCCTTAAGGCTAATTGTTGGATGACATACTCTATACCCTGCAATTTCGTTCATCTCGGGCGCCAGAAAGATTTCATTTGGAAGGTCCGAGTTCCACATAATTCATTCACTCCATGGTTGGTGGTTGAAATTAACACCTTACAAATTTGGGATGATCCCAACTGAAATTGATATTTTTCAGAGGGCTCAACCACACACCAGGCATAATTCAGAATTAAGCTCTACGACGCTGCCGCCGTACATCCTGTGCTGCCGAGATCAGACACCTTCCGAATAAAACCCATATTCATCGACCATCGTTTGGGCATGATTTCAGGCCTCTGCGTTAGCATCATCAACAACAGACATCATTAGCATATAGTACCATATAAAATAATTTAATATTACCCTATATTGCATATTATATATATATATATATCATTATATTATACCATGTATCACCATATGTCATCATATATTACCAGATGTCCATATATTACATTATATTACCATATGTTATCATATATTACCATGATAATCAAGAAAACAAGAAACCACCAAACACATTGTATGCTCTTTCAATGACATCATGCACCAAGGTGGATGGAACATGTTGATAGCTGGCAGGTAAAGCCACAGAAGTCACGGCGGTGATAGCGCTTCTGTTTTTTTGCAGAGCTGCGTTTGTTTCTTCGCCCAGAGCTGCCATGCTTTTGAGGTACACCACTGTTGAACTCATGAAAAGCCTTGATTGGAAATTTCCACCGGGGGCGGGCACCATCATTTTGTTTTCACTACTTTGAGGACCTAGGGCTTTGGGTCGAAGTTTTCGTCACACTTCTAGAAAAAGGATGAAAACGGGCATTAGGATTTACATGTTTGGCGAGCAACAAGAGAAACCAGACATGGTCGTCTCTGTTCAAAAAAAAGGCATGGCAGTGCTGCAGCATTTGACCACAATGGTCAGCGCATGCACGACAAGCTAAAGTTTTTATTTACATTCCCCAGTGGCAAGTCCGACGGCCGTACAAAGGGGAAGGGCAAATGCTCAGATGACTATAGTAGTGCATGATTACACTTACTACACACATGTTTTAAATTTGTTGCTTTTTCAACAGTTTGATTCCAGGAAGTAAATTTGCCAATCAGTTGCTACGTCTTCAGGTTTTTGGAGTTGACGTCCTGAGTAATCCCATGACCCTAATATTATTAAACACCACCGGACCTAGATGGTTCATGATGGTTCCAATTATGCATAAATCTCTAAACCATGGTTTCAAGGAGTGTTTACTGGAATATGAGTGTGCTTGGTAAGGAGTTCTCTTAATTGGATTGAAGGAATTTGTGACCTGGTCAACAATGGTCAAGCAAGAGACATCGCATTTGGCTGCCGGGGTTTGTCTGAATTAGTCCCAGCACATGGGTTGGCGGGGGCTGCCAAAACTTGTCCAGTGACGTCAAGAAGATTCAGGTTTGAAATCCTGATGGTTCGAAACAAGTGGCCATGGCAAGAAAGCAATGACCCACCCTCCAGGACTCCAAGAAAATCATGGCTTGCTATGGTTTGAGATGTTAAAGATTAGTATTAGCTATGTTAGTTACCAATATTTGCCCTACTGTGGGCCTATTGGCCTATTGATGCTCCACGGTCGGCATGAACTGCCTCATAATCAAAACTTAGAGACCCATGTGTGCATATACGTTAATTATTTGAATTTATATATACATATATGTATATATATATATACATATGTATGTGTGTGTGAGCAAGTGTCTGTGTGTGTGCATCTATATCCCCATAATTCTGCATCCCGGCCTTCGTTGCCTCCACCTTGCCCTCTACCGGTTCTATTTGGGCACAGTGTGAACCATTCCCAAGTCTGAAACGTGGCGTCCCACCAGCCATTTTTGGTGCATGGAGCAGTGTGGCACGCTTTTTTCTTCGCCGGCGGTTGCATGCGGTTGCCATGGATGATGCAAAGGTTGCTGAGCATTGTCAAGAGACGTTTTTTCCTCTTCATGTTATGCACCTGGAATGGAAGTTGATTTATATTTGGTTCTATCTATTTGTCTATACGTAATATATATATATATATATACAGTAGAGATATGATGCGCAGTTTTTTTATCCTTTGGATCCAATTTGATATTTACTTCAGCAAGAACTCGCTCCAGGCCACAACCCATCGACATACCTGGATTTTTGGTTACTTGATGTTACTTTGATATGCTGTGGTATAATAACTATAAAATAAGAGTATGCCAAAATATAACATGGGTGACCTTTTCTACTTGTTTACGTTCTATGATCAACTCGCAGGGCCACCTTGAAAGGAATACGGTCAGGCCGCGACGCCAATCGAGACAGGCCAATGTTTTGAAGTTGAACAAAGTGTGTCCATATCCAAAGTATTTTCGGCAAATGGGAGAAAAATTGAAGGGGACTGAAAGTTATGTTTAGATATGTTTAAGTGTTTGTTTCCACTTCATTTTCCTTTTCCGGTGGTATTTTGGAGGAGCCTGCTGCATGGTCCGTGGTCGATGTCTTGGCATCCGCCAGCTGAGTTCATCTTTTGCCACACTGTTTTTTCCAAATGCAATGGTGAAGGCTCACCGACACATCTGCAGAAATATCTTTGAAATATCCATCATAAACTTGCAAACATATGCAAACATGATATCCTGTTATTTGCTTTTCTCTTTTTGTTTCTCTCTCTCTCTATTTGTATATGCAGTTTTCTATGCTGCAGATCTGAATAGAGAAAGTTTTATGTTGCTACGTCAGCTCTACGGTGTTTCTTCGCTTGTGAATGAGCCCTTGGGTTCAGCAGCTCAGCTTTCCAAACCATCTTCGGTGCATTGTTGGTTCAACGGCCAAAGGCCTAACTGCGAATCCTTGCGGTGCAGTTCATGCAGCGTTCCCCTATGAGGTTTAGGGTTTTCTCTGCCGAGGGGTTTGTAAGGTTGCAAGCTTGCCCCTAGTGTAAGGTAATTTATGGCAATGGGTTTACCACATTAGTAATCATTAGTTGGTTTTTAACATGTGTTTTTTAACGTTTTTGGAGTTTGTTCCATCGGGGAATGTCACCATGACCCGCCCCAGCCACTGCCCAGTCTTCCAGCCCCCTTAAGGGGGAGGACGATGCGCTCTCCAGACTCGACCGTGAAAGGTTGGCTATGTTGCTACAGATTTTTCCCTTACGTGGAGTATGGTAAATTTATATATCACGTGGAAAGTCCATGCTTTCACCAGGAAATTAAAGGTATTGTAAGGCGATAGATTTGTCATTTCTGTGTGAAAATAGATTGTACGATGGTGCAACCCCATGGGATCGTTATCCAAGTCCTGCCGGAAGTGCCTCCCCAAAGCATCAGGTGTGGAATGGATGCGAAGCAGATAGGATGTGACAAGTACAGTATGGTCCCCTATATCTACATCATTCTATATCTACTTGTATTATATATATATAACATGAGTTTATAAAAATGTTCGCGTGAGTCTTTTCTCGCACATTTTAAGGTACTTTGTTCCCAGGTCGGTTTGAGAGAAAAACAACATGAGACCTTGGATATCCTTGGATCATTTGTCGCAGCGAGGATTGAGAGTCATGGCATGAGTTAAATTTGGGCCAACAAAAATGTTTTTTATTTGGTTTGTCCCAAATTTAGCCATAAACGTCTATTCTATTACGGCAACTATCAAACATCAAGACAATATAGTTTTGGGATGTTTTGGGGTACACAGCAGACTGTTTTCAGGTGATGCAACACAGGTCACCCCTGAAGCCGTGCCAGATTTCCAGTATTTCATGCCTTGTCTCTGAGTTATGCATCTACGCAGGTAGCAGCTCAGAGTTGGCCGTTTTCCTGAAGCTAATGTTGACAACAGGCAAAACCACAGTTTTTTCAGATGCCCTGGTGCTGGTTGGCTGGGAATCTACAATCCAAAGGTGATAAAGAATGCTGGTCACAGCCCAGTCATTTTACAGCCCGACAGGAATCCAGCACTTTCCGATAAAGAGACGCATTGTTTTACGTTTGTCGACATAGTAGATATACTTCCGAAGTCAAGCCATTGAACCATTGGTTTGCGACTACTTGTGACTTGTGGATCCGGAAGTGCTCCTTGGTCCATTAGACTTGCTGCGAGCCTTTTCTATTTTGCTTCATGCCATTCATGTGGTTGAGACATGTTTAGCCCCCAAATCCTACAGCAACCCCCATAAAGATGGAAAGAACAAGTTGAATACCTCAACATGGTGGTAAATTACTTATTTGTGCTTTTGAGAGTTGCCAAGAACTGTACATTGGCATAATTTTTGTTGTCATCACACCGTCATTGGTGGTGGAGTGGTGGCTGCTTGAGCTAGGGCATGCTAGTGCTATCCATCATCTCGGATGTGTCTCAAGCGCATCAGGACACGATGGAAGGTGACAAGTATCTTGGCAGAACAGTTCTCCCACATTTGGAGCTGGTGATGGTTGGCATAATTTCCATCGTGGATATCGATCCGCTTGCATCACCAGCACTGCTATCAGTGGCCCTAGCTCTTGATAGGAGCACAACAAATAGATCCAGGTGAGTGGGAGCCAACATCATGACACACTAGCTGCGGCACCCAGAGCAAAACCGATCTCTGCCCTAAAGCGAGTGCAGTGTTTTAGCTGGTCTTGTTTCAGAAGTCGACTTAGGTTTGTCTGAAAAAAGGCTACCCCTAAATTCAATTTGTCATCATGTTAGTTCCGCACTGAAAACCTGTTGTTTTGGCGATCCAATATGTTCCAAGCCATTTTGGATGTTCCAAAATTGTCCACCATTTACCAATCGATTTTTGGACGAAACATCACGTGAATTCCCAGGTCAGCCGGTGACCTCGGGAAGCCCAAGACTTTGGCCCTGGATGATCTGGACCCGGCTTATCTGCCATGGAATGGACAACTTGCATTTGAATATTATGTATTTGAATACCATCTTTCTTTGGGCTATATTGAATGGTATGACTGCAGTTTTTTTTGGATAAAGCCAGGGATTTTGTGCAAGTCTATTACGACTTGTTGAGTCGTTTGGGTGAAAGATCTATATAGTTTTAAAGTGCTGCATACGGGTATGATTCCAGATGGCCTTGACTTTCTGCCAAAGTCACAGGTTGACTTTCAATAGTGCGGCAAACAGCTATGTTGACATTGAAGCTGTTTCCCTGAGAAAAAAACACGTTTTTTTTTAAACTTTTTTAGCTAAGACAATGCTTGTCATTGTCTTCAACCGCATGTTGCTTCAGCAAGTAAGCCAGTATATAAACCATTTAGTCCACTAGCAAACCAACAATGCTTTTGATCATCTTGGATTTGCTCAGCAGAATATGCTCCAAACTATTCCACTGAAGAAATCGCTATACTGTTACCACACCTTGACGCAACAGTGCCAAGGTGCCAACAAATTCCGACCACTTTGGCAGTTTAAGGTTAGGGCTCGTCGCAGATGGGTTAGAGTCCCAATCAACTTGTTTCCAGTTTTGGCCCCACCGTTACAGGGGTTTGCCCAGGAGTTTTCCTCGGGATTTGGGACAATCTTCCCTTGATAGCCCATGTTGGCAGCCAGGAAAATCCAGGTTTTTTCTATCATTTTGTAAGTCAAGCTGGTTGATTTCCTCAATCAAGAATGGCAAGAACTCCCCCCATCTTGACACCAAAGGCTTCATCTTGGTCAAGTGGCACTTGAAATCGTTTGTTGGCTCAATCCACCTCGCCTGAAAAGTCTATAAGTCTGAAATGTCCCACTTTGCTTAAAGTAGCCGCATAGGTGCCCAGCGATCATTTCCATGGTAAACAATTTTCATGATAGTATCCCCCAGGATTGTTTATAGATACTATGCGGTCAATCATAGACATGCAGCCCGGTTGAGTATATAATAGCATATAATATGTATATATATATAAATATATATATAATAGTTATAAATATATTTACATGCCATATATATATATATATATGATTATATATGCCATATTTATATATATGTAGATAAGTATGCCATATATTTAATATAGATTTATAATACTAGTTGGACATTTTCCACTGTGCCTGGAGGATGCCAAGTTGGATCAGCTAACGGCGAAGGTTGACACCTGCATCCTAGAGATTGTGCAGCTAAGGCCGGGTTCCCCTCCGGGAATCCATGGCGGGTAGTGGGATCTATGTACAGTTGGATGGGTGAACATAGACAAACGTTTGGGGATGCTGTTGTTTGTTTGTTTGTTCGTTGTGTTTTGTTTTTTTTTAACCTCCAGGCCCTACATACATGCATACATGCATACATTACATCCTTCCATGCTTCCATGCTTCCATGCTTCCATGCTTCCATGCTTCCATGCTTCCATTTGTATGCATACATGCATACATGCAAACATGCATCCATCCATACATATACGTACATACATTACGTTACATTACATTACACTACATACTACACTATGTTACATTACACTACACTGCACTACATTACACTACACTACATTACATTGCACTACACTACATTACATTACACTACACTACATTACACTACACTACATTACACTACACTACACTCCATTGCATTGCATTACATACATTACAGACATTACATGCATTACATACATTGCATGCAATACATGCATTACATACATATCTACATACCGTTACATACCTACATACATACCTACATGCCTACATACCTACATACCTACACAGATCCATAGGTACATAGATACATAGACACATAGACACATAGATACATACTACGTGACTATATATTGAGATGTTTGACCATTTGTTTGACAGAACTCACTGGACACAGAATGGTGGACCCCATCTCCCCCAGTCATAGATGCTAAAGATTTGCCCTTAGTGTTGGTTGGTAAGCTGGAGGGCTCCCCTTAAAGGGAATGAACATTTCACCACGTGGCACGAGGAACTCTACGAGCTTAACAGCTGCGCGGCGCTCGATCATGGACGCCGCATCCTCGACTCCTGGCGGAATCGTAGATTATTTTACCCCAGTTGTACTGAAAGTGGATTAACCTCATAAAGCCGATTAACAAAGCCAGGGGCAGAAGTCAGAAGATCATAGATGATAGAAGCTACTAACTGGTTTCTGCCACCAAGTCAGAACCAGATGTTGAATATATTTTCCGAAGGAGCAGGAGTATCAGTTTCATCGAACATGCCTGGCCCGAAAGAATCCAATGTCAATAATTTCAATACGAAATCATAGTTCAATGAGGATGTGTTTTTTCTACAAAGCCGGGTTGTATTGTATTGTCAGATTGTCAGAAGGTAGATGAGAACAAATCCATCTTCTGTACCTCCACTTAAAGCTCCCATGTTACCTCCCCTCCCCAGGACTAGCAGAGGAGGTCGACCTTCACTGGCTCGAAGCTCCTCGAAGCTTGGCGACACCGGAGGTGACCATTGTTTTGCCGGGAGATGTTAACCGGCCCATTAAGGCATTCAATAACGCCATTTCTTACGCGAATATGCTGTATTATGTTGATGTGTTTTTTAAAATATGATATATATATAATATATATATATATACATATATGTTGTGTGATTCCTAAATATTGTAACAGTCAGTAAAAGGGTTCCTTACTAAACACCACCCCAAAAGGAGCACCCTAAAATCAAGTTATTTTTCCTCAAGGATTGTTGGGCCTGGGGACATGCTCATTTTTTTGCTTGAGAATTATTTCAAAGTGGGACACCATGGTTCAAAATTTTTGAAACAAAGCCCGTCCATTCTGCTCAATGTAGACACGTGGTGGTTTGCACACATCAGATTAGGAGAAAGATGACATGGGAATCACTTCTCAAGACCATTTGGGATCGGGAATCACAACCATATCAAGTATCAAACATGAATCATACACTATATCCAAACTTCCCATCAAAGTTCATCTGCTAGTTTAATAAGTTTGCTGCTGTGCTGGAGCACGAGTTATATGTATTATTATTATGTTTTTTTCTCGGTTTGTCGTGCACCAAATCGTGCTCCAATGCGTGTTTTTTTTTTTTGCGGTTTGTCGTGCACCAAATCATGCTCCAATGCGTGCTTTTTCTCGCGGTTTGTCGTGCACCAAATCGTGTTCTACTTTGTGGTTCCTGGCCTGGTGTGTCTTTTGGGAAATTGTTGCTGGTGGTTTCTCTGAGTGCAATCTTCCATGAAGGTATTGACTATTGGTAGTGGTACTGACAAAACTTGAGGATTGGTATTTGTATTTTGAATTGATTTCTTCGTGCACCAAATGGTGCTAAAAAGCGTGCTTTTCCTAAGATAAGTTTAAATAGAGGAAGCACCGAAGATACCACCATTTAGGGTACCAAATTTTCCTTTCAGAAATAAACTGCTTCAAACACATGTGAAATCAATCGAAACCGGATGTCCAGTAAATTGTTTCCTCCAATGCGTGTTTTTTTTCTTGGCTTGTCGTGCACCAAATCGTGCTCCAATGCGGTTTTTTTTCACGGTTTGTCGTGCACCAAATCGTGCTCCAATGCGTGCTTTTATTCTCGGTTTATCGTGCGCCAAATCGTGCTGTATGGTCTCAATTATGTTGAAAGTCCGTGCTCTTGTTATCATTTTTTTCGTGCTCTGAAAATGAAAAAAGTGTGGTAAAACCAAAAACTTGCGGTTTTGTATTGTTTTCCTCTTCGGAGCTTAGGCCAGGATCTGGCCGGAGCTAAGCCAGCCTCCAAAACCTAGGAGAATATTGAATACTGAATAGATATATTGAATATTGAATACCGTATATAATTCCAGATCCAATCACAAAGCATATCATATTGGCACGTAGGAGATCTATACTTGAGTTGGCTATTTTTACCGTGCTCCAAATGGTGCCCCATTTCGTGCCACTGTTGCACTAAGGCCATACACAAGATATATGATTTGATATACTGTGCTAAGACAAGGGATAGTTTAATTTATTCAATTTAACGACGATACACAATCATCGAAGGAAGTTTAGAAGTTAAACTTCCGACAATATGGACAGATGAAAAGCAGAGCAGGGAAGAGGCAGAGAGAAGAGAAAGATCAGAAGAAAGAAGAGTAGAAGAGAAAGAGTAACAAGAAAGAAGATGCAGATGCGCGAAAAGGTAGGAAAGTCGCGATTCACTGTGTTTTTCCAATGATTTGTGGCTCCGGAGGGTCGAAAAGTAGGCTCGCTAAAGCGGCGGGTGCGGAGCCAGCT
>Ga0126342_10022955_pt1 | contig 10252 bp, 6 predicted proteins | sample Cyp1metagenome_FD_92528 | JGI IMG/M metagenome (GOLD analysis project Ga0126342, IMG submission 92528) | Coral microbial communities from Lord Howe Island, Old Settlement Bay, Australia - Cyphastrea 1 metagenome | ecosystem: Host-associated > Invertebrates > Cnidaria > Coral ... | reverse complement strand
TTGAGACCAAGGAGAAGAGCTAACACCTGAGTCGGCCTTAGCAGCTGACTGTTCAAGCAAACGCCTGAGATTCGCCACTTCCTCGAGCAGCACCGAATTCTGTTTCCGTAACAGATCCACTATCTCACCTTCTAACGCCCTTTGCAGACAGTCCCCTGACTTGACACCATCCTCTTTGGGGTTTCCAACGGAGCCCATAGTTTTTTCTCCCGACTCACCAGGCATCACACCCTCAGATTTCAGCTGTTGCTGCACTGTAGGCATTCGTGGTTCAACATCCGGCACACCAGCCATGCTGCTGCCACGGCCCTTCCCAGTAACACCAAACTGCATTGAAGGTTGCGACCCCATACCAGAACCAGAAGTACTATTTTGAATAGGCTTTTCATCCACCCCATCTCCAGTCGGCAAGTCAAGAGGCCGATTTGCAGCCAGAAGACACTCCGTCTGCGCTCTGTCGGAGTACCAAGGATTCCCCGCCCCATTCCACACCGCAGGAACTGACTGGGACCTCTCCATGGGATCCTAGGCCCTTAGCAGGTTAGCTTTGGGCTCATAACCCTTGTCGCGCCACACCTTGTTTTTTCCTTTGGGCAATAAAGTGCCTATGGTCGAAACAGGGGTAATGGAGTGCAATGCTCAACGGACCATCAAATTCCATTGCTATGGATCAAATATGATCCGCATCATACTTCCTAAGAAGGTATTTGGCCACCTTTTGTTTATATCCCAAGCATGGCCTCAGAAGGTATTTAGATCCACAGGGCATAGATCCACTTCCTGCTTTGGCATCCAATGCTGGAAACCCTGACGGTGGGATCCACATATTTTCCATCATCCGGTTGGAGAGATGGAAAATCCTCCCATGCAATAAGCTGTGATAAGGTACATATACACAACAATAAAGCACAAATTGGATATATATATATAATCTGGTTGGTGGTATAGCTACCCCTGTGAAAAATATGAAAGTCAGTTGGGGTTATGACATTCCCGATATATGGAAAGTCATAAAAGTCATGTTCCAAACCACCAACCAGTAACCTATTGCTGTGGATCACAGATATGGAAAACATGTGGCCACTTTGAGCCAAGAAGTGATCAGCCACTGGGTAACATACCCGCCTCTCGTCGCGCAACTTGTGACCTCCAATTACACTTTTCAACAACAGAGAACTATCTAGAAACGACCCTCTAGTAATCTGGTTTATTGGTGTTCAATAGGAGTTAATGGTGATTTAAGATTATGTACCCTCTGGTAATCAACATGGCAATGGACACTCTTTAAGTTCGATGAATTTCCCATTAAAACTCCATCTATAGGGGATTTCCCATTGCCATGTGGATGGATTCATGCCAGCACAATGGGGATTGAACGTGGAGTAAATCTCCAAGTGACCAAGTGGCGCAGGATTTAAGAACTGTCAACAGTGAAAACTGTTGAATCATCATCAGACTGTGTGTAAATTAGTGTTGGTTATCTTCCCCAATTTCTATTGCTTGTCTATCTCTGCTCTAAAAGGATCAAATCACCATGTTTTTGGAATGCGTTCTGACTTGGTTGCATTTACCATATGTTACTATGCAGATACAGGCATTATTTGTCCTCTCGGAACTATCCCCACTTTTGATTTTCTATCCTAGACCGCCTAGACCATTTTTTTTGCTCTTTTTCTATGGGATATAGTTTGTCTATGACTCACCTATTTAACCGAATCATAATCATCTTACCATCTGGTTATTTAACATAGCCATGGAAAATCACCATTTTTAATTTCCCATGGCTATTTTAAATAACCAGAGGGTAAATCACCATGAAATCCCCAAAAAAACTGCTTCAACCCCCCAGCCAAATCGTGTCCCGACCTCAGAGGGTGCGCGGTTGTCCAACAAGACGCTCCGTGCAGCCGCAGCCAATTCCTGGCGGATGGCGATGCCAAGTGCCGACGTCAACATATGCTGAACCTCTGGTAATCAAACATGGTAATGGAAAACCATGGAAAACCATAGTTTATTGGTTTTATTGGGATTCAGAGGGTTTACAAAATTGGATTCCCTCCCCCCCTCCTCTCCCTCCGCTCCCCCCTCTGGCCTAGCTTTTCTGCATGTTCGTTTCGTCTACATCTTTCCTTACGTTGTGCTGGGCTCAACTCTGCTTACGTCTTGCTCAACACCGGCTTGGTTTTGCACATCTTGCTGTCATTTCGATGGTTTGTTCCGTCTTTTTTGTTGTGTTTGCCATCCGTTTGCTCCATCGCTTCTTATATCCAATACTTGATCCACTTGCTTTTGTGCCGAATTGTTTTACTCGTGTAACCTTTCTATATATGGCCTTTTCCCAAACCCTGGTTTACACACATGTTTTGGTTTAAATTTAACCGTGGTTTGAACAAAAACAATGTTTTGGCGTCAAAGCTGTCTTTTACACAAAGTGCTGTTTTACACACAAACCGTGTTATACACAAAAGCAATGTTTTACACAAAAACAATGTTCTTGCTGGGCCTGTGCAAGCGCTGTTTGTGGCTTGCAGGATAGTTCTTTCCATGATGCCGGCGGAACACGCCGAAGGCGTTTTTTTTATAATGGGATTCAATGGTGATTTAAGATGATTTACTCTCTGGTAATCAAACACAGCATGGAAAATAAGGTATATTTATCGGTGATTTGTGCAATTTAGCTGCCCATCTATGGGGGTTTCCAAGCTGTATTTGATTCCCGGATGGTGTCTAGCTCTGCCCCAAACTTTAGGGGATTTACCACATCTTGTATATGGTAATTTAATGGGGAACACAATGATTTTGATCATCAGATTTGAATGCACCTTATTTTCAGACAAACCCAAACTTGGATGGAAATTACCCCCAACAGACCTTAAACCACCGTTAAATCACCATTAAATCAACAATTTTCGATGATTAAAATCATGGTTCACCTTCCTGTGAACGTGTACACAGATGTCGAAAATCCACCATAAATCTAGAATCTAGATCATTTTCGAAGGGTTTCCCCATGGGTTTTCCATTTTATTCTATCTTTACCCTAGGGTTTCCCATTAAATCCCGTGAAATCCCACATAATCCACATGGATTCCTATGATTTTTCCCTAAATAGCCTACTAAATCATCATTAAACACGGTTAAACGCCATTGAATCACCATTGAATCATCATTAAATCACCACTTTAGCCACCATTAAACCACCATGAAATCACCGGTTCTTGCCTCCTTCTCAGCTTGGAAGGATTGATCCGACCACGCCGAGGCAATGACCGCGCCTGAAACGGTAAAAATGGTGCTTTAATGTTTAAGTATGGTTAAGTAAACCTGTTTTTTTTCTATATGGCAGTGTGTCAAAACCTTGTACCCCTGTAGTTCACATCAAAATAGCTGGTAAATGGATGTTCATCCCATTAAAAATGGTATTAATAGGTATTGATCCATACCCATATTTCTATATAGATGACTTTATTGATGTCGATTTTAAACATTAAACTAATTGTTGGTTGAAAAAAGTGCCCCAGTGCTGATTTCACGGTGGCTTAATGGGGGTTTAGTCATATGGTTGGGATATAGTAAGGGTTCAAACTTAACGTCAAACAACATAGAAATTAGAAATTGATGCAAGAGGCGAGTTTCTTATGAAAGTATCAAAACTGTGATATCCACCATTTTATCACTGGTCTGGCTGAATATATTCACTTACAAAACTGAACAGTTCGATCACTTCGGGGTGTGCGCCCTCTAAAAAAAACCAGAGTCATCCCATTGACATATGATAACCAACCATAGATGGCCATATCAACAAACCATGGTTATTACCCTCTGGTAAACGAACATAACTATGGAAAATCACCATGTTTAATGGGAAAACTCACTATAAATGGCCATTTTCAATAGCTATGTTAAATTACCAGAGGGTATCATATAGTTACCCCTACTTAATCCCATTGAACGCCCCAATTCTACCCTGACGGATCCCATCACTCTATCGTCCTCTGAAAAACACCTCCATCTGTTAATCATGATCCCTAACTAAGTAGGATAATAAACGATAATAAACATCATATGGAATATCATGGAATATATAATTATGTATGATTATATATGATTAACCATAGATAATATCACTGTTTGCTCAATACTCTGGGCATATTGCTTCGCTATTCCCCCATTAGCGATAAAACTGGCCTGCAGCATCGAAACAGGCGGCCTCGACCTGGCGTCTTGGCAGCCGTGGATCTGTTTTTTTCCCATGGATTTTGGATGATTCATGGATTATATGACTAAACAAAATCCATGGAAAAATATGATCCAATATCATAAACAATTTGACTTTTGGGTGATATTGTTTATGACTGTTGATATCTTTTGGCGGATTTGCTTGTGACTTTCGATGCCTTTTTAGATAATTTTCCGAACAATAGATGATGTTTAGACGACCTCTCACTCTGAAAATCCCAGTGACTCAGTTCACGAATCGGGTGTTCTTCAGTGAAACTGTGGTCATTGTTGGGATTCTCAGTTTGCAAAAAACATCAATCAATAGGAAATTTACTCATGTTCCACCTATCTCGCATATCCAACCAAACTACTGAATAGACCTGTTGCTTGTATAAAATATACACACATGATTGTTGGTTCAAATTGACTAGCATCTCATACTTGGATGATTTGGAGCGTTTACATTGTCCTTGTTGCTGCTTATACTGCCAATTTCAAATGTTTGTTTGCCTATGTATACACACATCATGCAATATATAGTATGTAGTGAACTGTGTGCAGTGTATAGTGTACAGTGTACAGTGACAGTGTAGAGTGTATTGTGTATACGGTGTAGTGCGCGGTGTGTAGTATGTTCTACACAAATATAGTGCAAAGATGCGTATATATAATAGTAGTAGTAGTAGCAGCAGTAGTAGTAGTAGTAGCAGTAGTAATAGTAATAGTAATAGTAATAGTAGCAGCAGCAGTAGTAGTAATAGTAGTAGTAGCAGTAGCAGCAGCAGTAGAGTATATGGTATCTTAAAGACTACATTCCATTAACATATTATATATGTCGTAATCCTATCATTCAGAGATACTACAGCTGTCATCTATGATCATCAATCAGTACAAGGATTTACATAGCATATATTTATATGTAACATGCGTATATCGTATTGCCTTAATATATATATATTGCGAACTGTAAGATCTCATAATTATCCTAACTATTCTACAGTCACATTAGAAAGATAGTCGCTATATCAAGTTAAAATATAGTAATCCACTAAGCTTACTAACCATCATTCCAGCGAGGTCGCAGTGAGGATGTTCTATCATTTAAACCGTTTGCCCTAATGTAATGATATATAATAAATATAGTACAAGATCTATATATTTACCCCTATATAAATAATGATAATAATGATATATATATAATATGATATTCCATACTGTTAGATCTGGAATGGAATTAACAATTAATACCATAATAATATCATGTTTCTCATATATGGAGGTTTCTTAATAAATGGGGGTACCCCCAAATCATTCAGTTTTGGGAGCATTGTCCATTATAAACCATCCATTTTGGGATACCCACATTTATGGAAACCCTCATATATATATACCACGATACAAGGGAATGGAATATTACATCCCCACTATACGATTCATTATATATATCCCCATTATGATATCATTATACCCATTATATCCCATTATTTATCATACTATCCATTATATCCCATTTATGAATTATCATACTTATATTTATCCCATTATATCCCATTGATCTATCGTGGATAGTGGATATATACCGTTATGTTATATTTGAATCCATTATATACATGATAAATTATTCCATTCTATGAATATATAATTCCCATTATGATCCCATTATTCATGATATCTATATCCCATTATCCCATTTATGACCCCCGGGTCGGGGAGCCGCACGGCAGGTCTCACCGGGGAAGCCACCATCTGTTTCCCACCTCCGCAACAAATGGGCCCTCATGGGCCGTGCAAATGAGAGGGAACGATGTTCTAAACGACATGTTTTGTGAATTTATGGAATTAATTGGGGATTTCATTGGATTTAATCTTGTTTAATGCTGCTGGAATGGGTTTTAATGGGATTTAAGGGATATTAAAGGGAATTTAATGGTGTTGAATGGTGTTGTTAAAAGGGATTGAAGATAGTTCGCTCTCTTTTAAACTAACATAGTTATGAAAAAACACCATGTCGAATAGGAAAATCAACGAACTAAATGGTCACTAGTTCAATAGCTATGTGAAATTTAATGATTATCATTTGGCTGATACATGGTCAATATGTTGGGAACTATGATATATATATATATATATAATCAATATGTAAATAATATAAAATAATTGCAAATAAATTGGGGAAACTATACCATAAATTTACGAACATGAAAATCAACCTCATGATTGATATGGTGGCATGGGAAAATTATGGCTAATACTATGTTCAAAGAACATGGGATGGAAAGTGATTTGGCTGTTACCATGGCGATGAATCTGATGATAGAATCATGGGTTCAAAACCCTGGCACCCTGGTGAACCCCAGAATAGCTGGTACATGGAGGTTCATCCCCAAAAAATATTGTATTTTGATGTATTATGTGCAGGATTTTGACCCATTCCCAGATGACAAATCTTTAGTCTATGACGGCATGATCAAGCGACCGTTGCAGCCAAAGGAGCTGCAAAGATTGTGAGTTTGAACCAGTCATTTGATGGCCAGTAGTGGCCATGGGCAGTGTGATGAATAGTTACGCAGTAATATTTTTCATACATTGTTTGAGAAAAGAAACAAGAGCAACCAACAAACCCGAATGCAGTCACGCAAACACACTTTTAAGAAACAAACTGTTCAACAGTCTTGTATATTCTTCCCCTGTTACCGTACAAGTGTAGACTCGACTGTGAAAGTAAAAACGAGAACCCTTCGCTATGCGTTCCCGAATAATTCTGTCAGATTGTCCGTGGGATGGGACTCCAAATTTTGAGACAAACCCAAATGAAGTTCCAACTTTGGAAACGCAAAGACTTGCTCGGGTATGTTCCCACTAAGATCGTCTTGTTGAGAGTAGTGAAACACTTGTGTTTTTGAGTTTTTTTTGCAGTACCTCTGCCATACTGGAATTACACACTTGGATAGAAGTGAATGGCGAGCTTGTAAAAAAAACAACGTAGAGCTCTAATATTTCATGAATTCAGCATGTTCAGGGCCCAGCCCCTAAACCTTCCCAGAAGCTTCCAGCTGTCGCCTGCTGTGGGCCGACATGCACGAAACTGGGCTGTGGCGGCGGTACTGGGAGATGGCCATGTTTTTCTTGAAGTGGGTACAGGTCAAACCCTACAGTAAGATATGTGTCTAGGTAAAAAAAAAACTGACCTCGGGGACCACAGAGTTTGGTCATCCTTAGTGGATAGTCACCCCAAAAATCACCCAGTTTTGACGTACACCGGGGCACGCCGGTTTTGATTGAAGAGAACACGGGATGCTCATGTGGTCCCCAACCATTCCTGGGTTTAGGAATTTGTTTGGTTAACAAACACTGAGTAGTATATAAGCGGGGTGCACGCAAGTATATAGTAAAAAAATGTAAAGAATGAGCTTGTGAAACAACAAAACTGAGTAGTATTGACCACCATAAATGGAATGTTGGGCAGCATCTATTGAAAGACTTGGGAAGCCAATGTCATTTATATTATCAATCAAAATAATTATGGTTTTAAAACCCAACACATAGGGGACACAATGGGGACAGAAGCAACAAACAAGTGGAATACATGATATATTGTGGCTAACGCTACGAACAACAACATTGGAATAGCCATCCACCCCTAAGTGCTGCAACCCGTACACAAACTTGTCATGTGAAAAACCAGTGAACAAAAGTAAAGTGCTCCATATCCAAAGTCGGTTGCCTCAGAATTTCCCACCCAAAATCCGTCGATCAGATAACGAAATCCATCGCCCATCTAAGATTGTTTAAAAACCTTATGCTCATTTCATGGTTAACTATGGCATACTATGGCCAACTCTCCATAAATCAACACACATGCTTAGTTCAAGGGTAGGTAGGAAACTGCTTTTCAAACCACAACTAATCGTCTAAAACGACAAAACTCCCATGAACCTCCACAAAATCCAATCACTTCTCCTTAAATTCCCTATCAAATCAGAAACCCCTAAATCAGTTCCCCAAAATGCCCATGGAAATCCTCACTAAAGTGGGTAAAACAATGCCATAAACCACCCATGACTGGGAATAGTCAAAGGAAGTTGGGAAGCAATCTTCCGAGTTACGAATGACTTTTGTGCCAGTGACGACTATTCCATGAATGATATTATACGTGAAATCGATAATAATAGCACTGAATCACAAGAGAAAACTGACACGGTTGTTATGTATATAAGACTTTCTCTTCACTAATACAAGCTTTCTGGCAACTTCCGCCCCGCCTCATGCGGGTACTACTGGTAACCATACCATCTGTATTTATGGTGACTGGGGGATGGTTACTGATTCCGTTGAGGATCTAAAACTTACGGAATGGGATAGTGCCCTGCACCATGATTTAAAATTTGATGGCCCCAGTGGTGTGACATAATTTTATTTCAAAACGCGTGATTCTGCACGAGGGTTCCCATACTTAGGACGTTTCAATTTCCAACCCAGGATGTTTATACCTACTAATATAACATATACATTTTGCGGATCAGCAGTGCAGTAGTAGCAACAAATGTTGTATAGTCAATTGCGTAGTATATGACCCCACATCCCACATAGATGACTATTGAATGGGTGGTTAACCTCCAAATTATGATACAAATAGATATGCAGTCAGCACTGGCGCTAGTAGTGGTGCCCCAAAGGTCAATTTGTATTTGGATTTGGGCAACTTAGGGTACGAGTCAATGCGGATGGTACGTGGTGGATCATCAAGTGCTAAGTATGTTATATCCCTGGTTATATGTGGGATAAGTCTGGGCAATCCACTGACAATGGTTTTAACATAGTAACTAGTAACTGGGATGATCCACCAAGTATGCATGTGGCAAGCAACGACCACAAAAAAAACAACTGTCACAGCTTGCAATCTACTCGCCATTTTTTTGGACTCGAATTTCGGACCTGATCTCTCTCTCTGACCTTGTGCGATTGCTTCTTACAATCGCTAAGTCGCAGTCGCTAATCGCTAAGTTGAATTTTCCAATGATGAGTGCGGCCTTACCGGGTCCAGTCCCGGTTGCTTACACAACCGGTGGTGAAATGACATGAAATGAAATGAGATGATATAAGAATGTTGAACTTAGAAAATCGAAACTGAAACTGCAACTTGGCAACACCCCAGATCCCACAAAGGCCAATCACATTGGCTAAGCAAAGCAAAACCTCACGCTTTGCCAATCGAGCTGGCGACACTGCTGTGAACTTCGCGGGCCACATGTGACATAAAACCAAAATCACGGCTGTATAAAGAAACCAAATTCAGAATTCAGTTTGATTATGTTTTGTTTTTTTGTGAACAAGGGAATCAGAAACATGTTTTTGAAATAGCATCACACATCCCAGAACAACATAGATAAAATTACATACAACCTTGAGCATTGCAGTGAAAGGGCCCTTAGAATTCCCGGACTCAGACTCAGTCAGTGGTTCCCACTAATAGATATCTAAGTTGTCATTCACGTTCACGACCCCTTGCAAGAAGCGGGGGCAGCATTCTCACCAAAAAAGGAGATGCCGGTACCTTTAGGCACTGGAGTGAACTTGATCGGCCGCTCCTGTGGCAGTGTCACGACATTTCCATTATGCGGATATCATATAATATAATATATCAGATACTACAAATAAATTGGGAAATAAAATATAATACATAATGTATAATATAATCTTGCTTGATATAATATAATGATATATAATGTAATACAACAAAATATAATATGGTATCAAGTCATATAATATAAAAGATGGGTGTTACATATGTTTGGTATTAAAACATATTATGTTATGTTTTGTTTTATGCTTTATTAAGTATAGATTTTTAAATATTGTATTATATTAATTTGTATTGTTTTATGTATTGTTATGGATGTCTTGTCTTATCTTATCTTATCTTAACTTATCTTACGCATTTTAAAAGATATTAAATTATATTAAGTATGATTTTTGAATATTACTATTCAACATATTATATACTATACAAAGTTTAAATATCTAATATTAT
>Ga0126342_10022954_pt1 | contig 10253 bp, 16 predicted proteins | sample Cyp1metagenome_FD_92528 | JGI IMG/M metagenome (GOLD analysis project Ga0126342, IMG submission 92528) | Coral microbial communities from Lord Howe Island, Old Settlement Bay, Australia - Cyphastrea 1 metagenome | ecosystem: Host-associated > Invertebrates > Cnidaria > Coral ... | reverse complement strand
GTCTGGTGCCAGCAGCCGCGGTAATTCCAGCTCCAATAGCGTATATTAAAGTTGTTGCGGTTAAAAAGCTCGTAGTTGGATTTCTGTTGAGGATGACCGGTCCGCCCTCTGGGTGTGCATCTGCTTGGCTTCGCAGCACGCTTCAGAAACATTTGTAAAAATAAGACGTTGCGGCTGTTGGGGATACCACCGAAGCTTATTTTGATCTTTTTGCCTAGTGTGCAGACTGTCCCTGCTAAGCGGGAACCAATTTCCAAGCCTCAGGTGCTGGTCGGTCCCTGCATGTCTTGCCAGGAGAACGAGCAACTTTGCAGGGCCGAACAATAAGCCGAGCAAATTTTCTGAAGGCGAGCCATTGAAGCCGTAATCACAGAGATCTTGTCCGATCACAGAGATCCTCAAGTCAGTCTTGAACTGTCTTGAATGGCAGGTTTCTCTTGTTTCTCTTTGGATTTCTATCTGAAGCATCCTGAAGCCTGTCAGAGCTTGCAGGAAGCTGTGAGTCATGGTCCAGCCTGCTTTTCAAAATCCCCATCTCCAGCCTCTAAAGGCAGGAGATGTAGATCGATTTGATTTTTGCGATCAGCCAGAACCATCGACAGTGTTTCCTTGTGCTTCTACTTTGCTGCTGAAACTCCGGAGTTTCATGACGTGCTCTGAAGGTCCAAAGCCCTCAGCGTGGTCTCATCTTCGAGGTCGCCAAAGTCTTTCAGTGACCTTCGGGTGATTGGCTTCATTTTGCTCTTTCCAGTGACGAGGTGTCGTAACACCCGGTGCCAGACAGAGCCAGGTGGGACCATTTGGGAGGTGTTTGGTTTCCTGGAGACTTCCAATGCTATGATGACTTTGCTTGCAGTGATTTACTTCTTTCTGACTACACACTTGAAGTCATTTTGGTACATTGCAGGAAAAGGCACGGCGGAAAGACTTCAACCCCAAAATTTGTCCCTGTGGGCAGTGACACACACACATGGATTGTATCACTTGAGTGGATGAGACATTGACTGCAAGCTTTTTGGGGTCAAGTCCACCAATGCACCTCTGGGGTGCAGCTGAGCTCTTGCGTGAGTTCAGATTCCTTTGGCCCGTGAGCGATTGCGCAGGCCTTGGCTTAGGCACCGCCCTTTTGCTGATCGTGCTGAGTTGGCTGAGTGGACTGCTGACAGGCCTTCTGATCGCAGCTATCTGTTTCTCTCAAAGCTGTCGGAGGCTGCTTGCTCCCTCCGTGTGCCTGCTCAGTTCAGTGATCGCACGTTGCAACTGCGAAGCCGCCTCAGCCAATACCGGCAAAGTGAGTGAGCAACAAGGCTGTAGAAGAGCTCACCTTGAAGATGGGCGGGCTCGAGATTTCCGTGATGAGACGAGCTGATAGTTCTTCTGCAGAAGAAGCTGGTGAGAGTGTACCCCTTGCTGGCCGTAACGCCCATTGCTTGAAGCATCCTCTGCGGCGGAGATCCTCTCCCTGGATTTACAGTGCGTGGAGCATTTGCAAAAGCAGTTGTCAGCTGAGCAGTCAGGTTGGACTGCTTTGGCCCGGTTTGGTCGTGCAAAGTTGGACGGGGTGGGCAGCCACGAGTGCTCCCCGGACCTTGGCCTGAGCAACCGCATCTACGTGGTGCTGCGCGGAGCTCCAGGCGAGGAGCCCTGCATTTGTCACAGTGCCCAGAGCTATTACCAAGTTGTGCAGTCAGCTGGATCGCATCAGCTTCACCCCAGATCTGTGTCCCACGCCTTCCCCTCTCAGGCTGCTAGCGGAGGCGTACGTCCTTGGGTCAAGGACACTATGGCCGCTGGAGCGGCGGGCCTATAGCCCAAGCAGATGTTGAGTCCCGCGTTGTGGAAGTGCGGGGTCGTGGGCTGATGCCAACCTACCATTTTTTTTGCCGTGGCCGTAGACGGTACAGTTTTGTGGAGAGCACAATGCTATGTGGTGCGATACAGGGCTGGAGGCTTCATGATGATTCTGCCTGGTACCTATGAGCAGAGCTCTTGGACAAGTCGATGCGCTGTTGGTAGATTGCCCTTGGTCTGCTCTGGGCTTCCTCAAGCGTGCTGCAAGCCTGCGAGGCGACGCTGCCCAAAGCTTGGTGAATTCATCCACGATGGGGTCACCTGTCGACCATCGCAGGAGGGAGCCGTGTTTGCTGCCGAAGCATGGATTGCAGAGACCATGGACGACGAAGCCGCAGGGGATTATGAATCTTGCGAAGAAGCTGCTGTCATGGAGGAGACCGCGGAGCCAGGGATCGAGCTGGGCCACGTGGAAGAGGTCGAAAGGCTTGAGGCTCACATTCAAGACTTGGAGTTGCAGGTGTCCCGTCTGAGCCAACAGCAATCATTGCCAGCTCAGCCCGCAGCAGTCCCGCAAGCCACAGTGGGTCTTCTTGGAGCTGTCCCCAAAGCAGGAGGCGTCAATGCCCAGGTGATGCAGCGTTTGCGCGACCTTGCTGGCGCCGGACCCGCACGTCTGGCTGGTCACGAGAGGCGCGGGCCACAAGAAGAGGGCGATCCATGCGAGACGGTGCAACAGGAGAAGGAGCTGGAAGCTGCCGATGGGGACGAGTTGGATCTTCTGACCGCCGAAGACTTTTTTGGACCCCATCCAGAAGCTCATGTACTTCCAGCTGAAGCAGATGTCATCCATGCCGCCTCAGTGCTCCGGGCGACTCGCGCAGCGGCTCGTCCAGCGGCATCAAAGGATGCCTGGTGGGGGAGGCCTGACAACTTCACAACTGACACCTTGTCTGCTCAGGGACTACCTCGAGAAGCGGGTGCCCTTCGGGGCAAAAGGGATGATGTTTGTAGAACATGCTGCTGCTTTGGACGACGGCAAGACCAGTTTATCATGGCTGTTGACAGGCCTTGCCGAACCCAACTTCGGCCAGGTGCAGCAGACTCGGGCCCGCAGCTCGGTCAAACCATTCAGCCGGCTGAGCAGTCCATCATGTCAGTTACCTCAAGATCCGAAGCAGCGACAAAGAGGTGCCCCGAGCTCAGCCCAAAGCTGCAGGCGATCCGCCAGTTCCCAAGAAGCCCCGGCCAAAGAAAAAGACCAAGGGACAAGATGGTGGCAGTCAAAGACCCGGCGGCAAACTGAAGGGTGCAACTGTAGAGGGGCTGGCTGCGTCGCCTTCTTGCCCGACTAGCGCGCCTCACCTCTTGCCAGGAATTCTTCTATGTCTGCACAGGGAGACTCGCAGTCCTACTGGGATTTCTGGTCGGAGGTTTGAGTGCGATGCCAATGTCGAGGCTAGCCCATTGATAGCCCCTCTGCAGTTGTCCCCGGAGCCCCCCAAAGAGCCGAGTGCCGGGAAGCCGCCTGATGGCCGGCTATTACCTGACGCGCAAGTCTCAGGTACAAAGGTGCCCAAAGAAATTAGATGCATCGAGTTGCAAAGGGCTGAATGCGGGTTGCTAGGACAGTTCCCCCCTGGGAGCTGATTTGTGGCCTTGTCCTCCGCCTAGATGGCATTGGACAGCCAGCCAGAAGTTGTCGCCCAAACGGAGACGGCGGAAAAGGTTGTTAGAGACTCAAGCTCGCTGCTTGCAATTTGTGGTGATGAGTTTGAATTGGCTGAGCCTGGGTTGTCCGCCTGCAGCTCGCTTGGGCAGCCGCATCTCTGAGAGCCAGCACATCATGCTTGAACGTTTGGAAAGCATGATTCGCTATTTCCTGACGGCTCCCGACATTAAGTTTGATGATCTGGGACGGGCGGCAGAGAAACTAGCTAATTTGTGCAAGGTGTCCTCTGACTGGGTTCAGTTGCAGAGCTTGGACATGAGGACATTCAAAGTTTTTAAAACTTTGTATCCACCAAGATCGACCCTTATTCATCTAGGGGTAGCGGCTTGCATACCAAGTCTTCTACTGGTGTTTCAACTAACTCAGTGTCAGAGGGAAATCTATAGTCCCCCGTGCCGAAGCCTCGCACGACCAGCCAGAGAGCTTGCCTAACCGTGCTCCTTTGGCCACTACAGTCACTAAAGAGGTGTTCGCAGAGCGCATCAAGTGGAAACTAGGCCCTTCTTTTGATTGCTGGAGGGCGAATGGCTGCAGAACGCAAAAGCTCAAGTAGTTCACTGCAAGCGTTCCGAACTCGCCAGCAGCAGAAGTGGGATGAGCTGGGAGCTTGCCGCGGTTGATTCCATGCGAGCAGATTCGAAGGGAAGAAGCTGTGGGGTTGTTTGCTGTCAGTAAAGATCAAGACTTTGACCAGCTGAACGTTAACCCAGCAGTTATCAACTCTCGTCAATTGAGCTACACCAACTTCACCAAGACCCTGGCTCCTTTGTGCGCTCATTTCATTACTGCATCTTGAAAGTTTTGAGAATTTGGTGATTTCTTCAGATGATCTTTGTGAATTTTATTACACCTTCACAGTTTCAAATGAGAGAGCTGCCCGCAATGCTATTGGGATGATTTTTGACAGCAAGGAAGTTTCCCATTTGCTTTGTTTTGATCCCAGTTTCCATGGACGTCAATGGCACATCTGCTTAGGGACACTGGCAATGTGTGATGGGTTGGCAGTTGAAATCGCTCAGCAGAGTCACTACAACTTGTTGCAACAGCTTGCAGGTTGTTTACGGGGTGATGAGGTCATTGCTTACAGACAGCCCATTCCTAGAGATCCCTTTTATGAATTACTCACTATTGACGATCATGTTGGTCTTCAGAAGGTTCTCAAAGGCGTGGCTTTGGAAGATCAGGCAACCCGTGACAAGGAAGTTATTGCAAATGCTGGTATGGCATATGAGCAGGTTGGGTTGACTTCTCATCCAGGCAAACGTCAGAGACAAGTTGCTCACAGCACAGTTTCGGGAGCAGAAGTTAATGGGACTTTGGGTTGTGTTTCTGCCCCACGCAGCCGGGGTGCCATGCTGGTGTTTGTGACTGCGATCCTGGTTCAAAAGCAACAAACCACGAGGCGCATTCTGCAGAGCATCATCGGAAACTGGGTGCATGTCCTTTTATTCCGCAGACCTGGCTTTTCTGTGTTGGAAGCTGTTTTCCACGAAGGTGTTCATTTACGTTTAGATGAGGTTTTCACTCTTTCCAGACAAAGCATCAAGGAACTCACTGTTCTCATGATCTTAGGGCCCCTATTTCAAAACGATTTGCGAGTGGGAAGTTTTTATGATGGATGCCTCACAAAGCGCTGTGCTATCTGCCGACACGAGCTTGGCTGCGAAGCTGTGGAGGAGCTTTGGAGGCACACAGAACAACGAGGGTATTACACTCATTTGCAGTCAGGGCCCAACTTGTTTCTTCATGAATTTTGGTTAGATCACGTTGAGCAATTTGGCCAGATGTCACACGGTTTGGAGCAGCGCAGTCAATCAGCAGCTGTTTCGTTCGATGTTGGCTTTGGGATGTGCTTTGACTGAATTTCCATTCTGTTCATTTGGCAGTGGTTTCATGAAACCTTCGAAGTGGCTTCACAATAAGCCTTGGCTGCTAGGTTTGGAGAGCCGGTGCGATTGCAGCTACAGAGGTCGGCATTTTGTTCTTGAAGGCAGCTTCACACGTACTGGAATCGCTGAGTTTGACAAGCGTTGCCAGCCAGACTGCTTTTCTGTATACGGCGAGAACCCCAGACCTGGAGAAGCGCTGAGTGCGTTCTCGGCAGTATATCCACTGCCACTCTGTGACAAGATGTCACGAGGCAGTGCAGCCGCTCATAAGCGTCTGTCTGCTGATACTGGCCTGCTAGGCATTGGTTTGCACCGCCGCCCTGCTTTGGTGGCGAACAGCGTTGATCGCAGCGTTTTGCGAGCCTGGTTTGAAGATTCGGATTGGGTTGCAGATCCGTGTGAAACTTTGCAATACAAAGAGCTGTTCAGGTACCGCTTTAAGAAAGGAGTTTCATCAATGTGCTAGAGTGCGGTGTATACATAAGTTGGTTAAAAGTTAAAACACTGCTTGAAGCGTTGGGGCAATCATCGCCTGCGGGCTTACTTGATAGCAGCGTTACCATGGGGGCAGCGGCTATAAGGGTAGAAGCAGCAGCAAGGCCTTCAGCCGAGCCCTTAGATCATCATCGCTTGGCTTAGTGCTTGGTGGAGGCCTTTATCCTGGATGCCTGCATGTCAAGTCAGCTTGGAATCGAGCAGATGTGCCTAGCAGAGACCGTGATGTTGAGCCCGCTTGTGCCGAGACTGCCCCCTGGATCAAAGCCCTTCAGCATGGCGATGTGGCACCTTTTGACCGCTAAGTGGACCAGACCAGTTGGACGTTGGGTGCGTTTGCTTCTGCTGATTTCAGGAGACGTTGAAAATCTTGGACCTTTGCCTAGAGAGTATCAGCCGAGAGGAGAGCTGGATCTTTTTGGCGGGCTTTCGCGCGCCACCCCTGACGTTAGATCAGGCCTTGGAGACCGCCGAGATGGCCAATTTGACTCTCCGAGCGTATGGGCGAATGCTATGCGCCTCTGTGTGGCCCAGGTATCAGCTGGTCTATACTATCACAGCAGTGCAGCGCTTGCGGCCTGAGTTCAAAAGTCTACTTGGCGGAGCTTGGCATGTTGACAGGATCTGGCAGCTTGAACAACCCGGCCAATGTCGAGCAGTTCTCTCAGCGCCTATATTGCGCGCTGTCTTGACACTTGCATTGCTTTGGGGTGGGAGCCAGTTTGTAGGTGTCATCGCCATCTGGTTTGCTGGCATGTTGCATCTGAACGAGTTTATTCAACTGATTCGGCAAGATGTGGTTTTGCCGGAGGATGCTTTGCTGAAGGAAGAGGTGATGTATATCCACATAAGCAGCCCCAAAACTGCTAGATTTGCGCGTCGTCAACATGCCAAGATCGATGATACCTCCATAACGCTTCTGGTGCGGTGCCTTTTTGGTGCACTGCCTTTGCATGCAAAACTGTTTGGTGCCAGCATGGCTGTGTTTAGACGACAGTGGAATTAGCTAATGGACTTTATAGCTCGAGGAGCCACTCCTGGTGTTTTGCGAGGCTCAGGAGCCACTCAGCAGTACATTGGGCTTGGCCTGGTCGCTGGGCCCGCACAAAGACATTGGAGTTTTGTGTGCAAGAGGTGGCAGCTCAACTTTTTCTTCATCAACTGTCACCTCATGCGCGAGGGCTTGTTTCTTTCTTGGACCAGCACTGTTTCACTGTGCTGACGCATTACTTTCCTGAGCAATTCCCGGCGGCGTCTGCTGGTTAGATGGATTGGCACTGCAGAATGCAAGAAGTGGATGCAGCTTGCTTAGCTTGTTTTGATTTTGGCCTGGCCCTTGAAAACCAAGATGCCAAAGGCATCCAAAGGCTACTTTTTGTGACTGGCCAGTCTGTAGAAAACATGGTGTGCAAACGCCACCGGGCAACTTCAAAGAAATGACGGGTGAAATGAGAGTGAGAGAGAGAGATATATATATACATACATATACTATTACATACATATCTATTTGTAGAATCATAGATGCATATATGCCAAGGGATTCGCGACCAGGGATGAAGTGTGACAAGGTGGATTCGCGACGTTCACCCATGTCTTCGCGACCCTCGTCTCCTCGATCGGAGGACATCCCCTTGTCTCCTTGTCTTGGCCATGTAGCCTGGAGTGTCAAGACATGCCAAGATGTTCCAAGATGTTCCAAGCACGCCAGCTGAGGCAGCTGAGGCCTGTGGTGTGTGAAACCATTCCTCGGTTCCTGTTCTGTCTCCCAGCGGAATTTCTTGTAAGCCGTCCATCCTCTTTCTTCCTGCACATTCTTACTCCAATTTTGGTGGCTTGGTTTTTGCACATTTGCGTGACTCTGCAAGCCTTGATGTGTGCTACAGATGACTTTGGATCGCGCAGGAAACTAAGTCTTCCCTTCCTGCAAGCCCGGAGGCCGAAAAAGAAGAGAGGGACTAGGATTCCTTTTGTTGGACTGCCCAAATTGTCTGCTTCTAACTTTTCTGGGGTCCACTAAGCTGATCTTGCTGCACGTGGTTGGTGCCAGGTGAGCTTGTCTCCTTCGAGGTTGGGATACCAGGACTCATGGCAAGGTGCTTATGATCTTATGATCTTCAAGATACTTCAAACATTTCCGGTTTGTAATTGAGAAGTCCCTTACATAGTTTCTCTTTGGATTCCTCGTGTGAATTATACCGTTCGTGTCCACCAGGTGGCAATTGCCCCGAACAGCCGCCCGTGTGTCTTGGCGAAGAGATGCCTCAAGAGTCTGAGTCAAATGCCTTGTGCTGTGGCCTGCGCCCATAGCAAATTCATGCAAATTCTACCTAGCAGCCCTAGCAGCCCTAGCACTTAAAGCACTTAACATCCTCGTCCATCATTCCTAGACACAAAAGGAACACGGCAGCAAGTCTTAAAAAGCAGATATTTTCTCCCTTAAAGCATCTTTCAGCCCTTTCTTGATGTTTTCCTTCAAGGAAATCCTCTCAGACGCTGCAGGACATGGAGCATGCCCCGAATGCAAACATGCATGACATTTTGGGTCTCGCAATGCGTTGGAATGACATGGCTCAAAGTAGAAAGCATGCAGAGTCTATTCAAGCTTGTCAAATTCAGTGTGATGCCATTTCAATGCAAAGAGAGTAGCCCGTGGGTTTTCGCCCGAAAACATTTCTTGCTTTTGAGTTGCTGATTTTTTTGGGTGTTGATGGGTGTTGATTCATGTCAGTTCATTTTGATTCAGAACTCATTGAACTGTTTTGGGACGACTTTGACATTGGGCCTGAGCATGGATGTCTTGCCCAAGCCTTTAGAGGCCAGATTTAATGTTCATATGCATGCTCAGCAGTACTTCTTGAGACCGATGATCCATGTGTACACTTGCCGCTTGCCTGTTCTGAAGTGACCAAGTACAGTCTCGCATTTTTACAGTCTTTACAGCTGTTGAGCAATGAGTCCGTCTTGTGCAGGGATTTCAAGAAGTCCGAGAACATGTTCCGGGTTGGGAAGCGTATCTGGATGTACAGGGGCTGATTTCCATACTGATAGCTTCGAAAGTTCCTCGGCATCCGTGCTTGACTTAACAGTAGATGTTTGACATGTTTGTAGTTCGAATGAATGGCAGATGTGCTTTGCCAACACCGAGGAGATTTCTGGAGCAGTCAAAGAATCGTTGCAAACAGCCCTGATTGAGCTAGTGCGACAGGGCCGTGATGTGGACAAGGCAGGCCAACAACTTTACGTGTATGTTCTTATTCCTAAAGTAATGGTTGGATCCAGACATTAAAGATCGAAAGATTGAATACCGCTTGCTCATGGGACTCGCTACTTGGCACTGGCAGTGGAAGGCCGCTTGTTTTTCCGGTTTCAGACCATAAGCCCTAGGCTTAGGCTGGCTGCAGGTAATGACGGATGACAGGTAGTGGTCGTGACCAAAGCTTAGATCATCCACAGGCAGTGGCAACCTTGGCCCATGTGGGTCGACACGGCGACGGGCGAGTGATTCGCGCCGTCGTGCTCGGCCTTGCTTTTGGCGGAAAGAGGCACCATGGTTGAAAATTTGGCTGCTGTATACAGAGATGGAGTAAATGCTAATGATTGTAGAAGGGATCAAGACAGTGTTCCTGCCAGAAGAAGATCAGTACGAATTCAAAGCGAATGCAAAGCGAATGCAGACGCATTTGTTTTGATGGGTTCGATACTGTATACTTCTCATCTTTAAAGAGGAGACGCCTTCCAAAAGGAGAGGTTTGTGGCAAGACTTTCGATAAGGCAATGTCTTTTTGCCAGGCGGGTGATTCACCGAGCATTGACAAGACTTTGCGACAAAGGAGAATCTACGGCAGTAGAGGCAGGAAACGGAGCGCCAAGTGATACGAGTGACACAGGCCTACCATGCACATCATTCAACTACCTGTCATTGTCATTACTTGGTGTATCAATGTGTCCAAGGTCATGTATCTACATTTTCAACGGACTTTATTTTCTCTGCACTTTATGTTTTCAGCGAGAGCTGTGCACAGACACATGTTATTTTTTTACTGTATAGTATAGTTGAGGTCATGTAGTTTCATGTGGTTTGATTATACAGATTCTATGCACTATTCATGTCTGTGTATGCACTCAAATACACACTCTGTATTCACCCCGCTTCGCGTGGGGTGGCCGCCCACACCGCAGGTTTATTTCGGTCCGTGAGAGGGGCTAAGGGTGGTTTTCCCCCGTGGGGGCTCCCCAAACTAAGAATTTTCACTTTTCCCCCCGTGGGGGCTCCCCAAGCTAGGGAATTTTTACTTTTCCCCCCCGTGGGGGCTCCCCAAGCTAGGGAATTTTCACTTTTCCCCCCC
>Ga0126342_10022953_pt1 | contig 10253 bp, 6 predicted proteins | sample Cyp1metagenome_FD_92528 | JGI IMG/M metagenome (GOLD analysis project Ga0126342, IMG submission 92528) | Coral microbial communities from Lord Howe Island, Old Settlement Bay, Australia - Cyphastrea 1 metagenome | ecosystem: Host-associated > Invertebrates > Cnidaria > Coral ... | reverse complement strand
TTGCCGAATCAGCGCTTTTGGTTGTCGACTCAGACTCGTTTTGGTTGCCGACTCAGCCCTTTTTTGGTTGCCGACTCATAGTTGCCGACTCAGACCTTTTGGTTGCCGACTCAGACCGCGACCATAATAGGGGGGATGGTCATCGTTGGAAGCCAACCTGTTTCACAGCTAGTGAAGGACTTGTCCTGATGGAAACACAATACATTCAATACATTGGATATTTCACATTGGGGAAGTATGGATCAATATAATTGTATATATATATACACATATGTTGAATGTATACAATATATTGGGAATATCTGAAGATGGATCAATATCTTATGGTCAATATCTGATGGATCAATTCCCATTGTATCCCATTGTGAATATCCCATGGTCAATATCTGATGGAACACATGGGATATTTCATGATACTCTGTAGATGAATCCCCAGCTCCCATCTCAGCAGGGATGGCCCCAGGATTGCTTCGTCCAATCCAATGCGGGGATGAACCGTGACATCTATGTTGCAATGCAGGGAGCCTCCGAGTTGCTCCAACTGGAGTTAGGTTGAGGGATGGACATTCATAAATCCATGTATATATATATATATCATAGCTAAATTATGCTGTTTTGATGTGAAAACGAGGGGTTTTCAGGTTCAGGCTGCCTCTTTACCTATCCCCACATGATTCCCAAACACAGGTTCACTATGAGTGGCGTGCTGGCTGACTTCAATGTCACAGGGCGACTGCATGAGATTGAGGCAAGGTGCGTTCAAAAAAAAATAAAAAAATGTGGTTGTTTGTCCATTAATAGTGGGGATTTATGTATATATATATATACATATATATATACATATATATATATATATGGTACCCCCCCCAAGACCTAATTTAGTGGTATTTACAGTGTTTTTCTTAACATTTTGGACTCTACAATTTAAGGCATTTTCTGGTGATCAAAAATTGCATTTTTTTGCAAGTCTTGTGGGAATGTTGGATCTTGGATTTTGCAAAGAATGCATTCTGAGTGCATTCTTCTCCAAATCTAAGGGGTAGGATTCAAGATTCAAGATTCCAAAAAAGAATTCTTGAATCCAAAGGGGTGGGATTCAAGATTCAAGATTCAAGGCTAAGAAGCCAAAAGGTTTCAAATTGCTACAGAAAATTTAGTAAACATGAATTCCACCAGTAGTCATTATAAACAACTACCTTACACAAAGTTGTATTCATCGAAAAAATAAAAAATATGCTATACTCTGTTGTAAAAACAGATAACACCGTTTCAATCCACCTATCCCCCTAGTCATATTGCTGCAAATCCTAAAGGTTATGTAAAAAAAATCCAAATGTTGTAGAATATATTGAAAAAGCAGACTTGCAAGAATCAGATCATAGATATAAACTTTGTGTTGATATATTAAAACTGTCTCAATACATAAAACAAGAACACATTAAATATAATGAAATAAATATGTCAAATATAGATGTTGCAGCGCTATGCAGCAGCTACATATGTGGGCAGGATGTGTCCAGCTACAATAGGTGATAAGATAAGAAGGAAAACAAGGCATTCAGGAACATATCTGCTACACAAAAGGTAGGTCCTGGGGGGGGTTGCATATATAGACATAAATGATACACCGAACCAATTTTACATTAACTATCAATTATTATTATTATTATTATTATCAGCTTCTATATCCCCTTTGATGCTTTGTACACGCAAAAAAAATGCATACCAATTTTACAGGGATTTATATTATAACCACGACCAGTAAGGAAATTGGTGGATTTAGCCAACAAGCATGGTCTCATAGGCTTATGATAAATCTGAACAGGGATTTGCAACCAAGACTGCCAACTATGGGAAGGACTGGGAAGCCGCAATTATGAATGAAACATCCATGTATCCTATTGGCCTCGTATGTTTGTTCCATTGATTGGGAGTGGTAGGTTTCATGTTTTTGTCATCGACAGCTACAGAGTGCACCCATAGCCATGGGCAAGACCTGTCTTCGTCACTTGTCAACCTCCTCGTTTGGCTGGTTTGTTTTGAAATCTTGTTGTATCCATCATTTAGCGCTGATATGCACTTTTATTACTGGTGGTTTGGATCCTTAGGGTAATCCGGTAATCTCTGAAAGGCCATTCCCTGCACTTTTTTTGGTTCTTGAGATTCCAAGGCAACACGCGAAAAAAAAACCACAATTTATCCTCCAGCAAGCACACATTCCAACAAAGTCTCCTTTTCACTTGGACAAGTATCCGAAGATGTTGAAGTTTCAACCTCTAGAGATGGCCAGAAGGTATTTGGGGCTTCTCAGAAGCTGGAATCGCACCCATCTCGCGGCAACTAGCGATGCTGACCTAATCAACAGCTATATGAGATGACCCCCTATTCATTAGGTCTTCGATGTGGGATGGCAACCCTCAGGCAGACACCCCAGGGCCCCAGCACCTCCGGTGGCCAGGTGCCAGTGCTTTTAACTTCGGGTCGTTTCGATACCATGCGACCCTCGGTGGTGCGGCGAATGCACCAGGAGCTCCGGTACTCGGAGTGGAAGATGCTGCTGGGAAGATGACTGGACAAATGCCGTCAGAAGTGGAGGTTTACCAGTGGGTTTACCACATTATGATGATCAAAACTTGGTGAATCCGTGAAACATGGGAATTCAAACATCGAACATGGGGGTTGAACCAACCAAATGGGCATCAACAAAAATGTCAAGAATGAATGAAGGTTATTTAGGCTCGGAATAAAAGGGGTAAAAAATTGGTACTCGTTATCCAATTTTTCGACTCCTTTCGCCATGGATTTTTTCAACAGGGACCCACAGAATTTGGTCATTGCCATTTTGGGGTACCTGGTATACCTGATGTTTGACCCCTTTTGTGTGATCAGCAAGAGGAAATGGGAAAATATGGGAAAATGACTCTGCAAAACTGTGAATCCCGAAACATGGATGATTTAGTAAGTTTAGTACTAGTAAAACCGGCAAGAAATTGCTGTTGGTCCATTGGTGTCCCATTTTAACTGTCCTCTTCCCACTGGTTGGTTGATTAGTGACAACCCCGCCTTCTTGCACAGACGAAGGACTTTGTGCCCACAGATTGCTGTGTTATTCCTCAATATGTATCAATCATCATCAATCACCCAATCCATGGAAACAGCGTTTTGACCCATGCCACTAGATGTTACCGCCGTTGTTCTTTTTTTTCAAGGTTTAAACAATATTAACCACCAAGATGGGTAAACCAGCGAATCTGGGAAGCAAGCCTCCAAGTGGAGCGATCTTTCAGATCGTGTTTTTACCATTGATTTGGACCGTTTTGAAATGGGTTTCTCTAGACATCTTAGTTCCAATCAATTTGCCCTCTCATGGTCTCATCGCTGTAGGTTTCCTCATTCGGGGCACGTGTCTATGATCGACGATGCAGATGAAACCCTGCGAGTGGTTGCAGATTTCCTCGGCAGGGTCCACATGGCAAATGTCACCGGGCAGTTTGTCTCCAAAGATTGGGACGAAGCGCCTGACTTCCCTGGCTTCACAGCCACTAGCTGCACTAGCTCTTCCTGGCTGCTGATGATTTCGACGCTGCTTCTGGGCGTTCTTCTGGGCAGCGGCTGTAGTGCCCCTGGCAAAAGCCAGGAGGAGTATATGAGACTTGAGTAGTGCGGTCTTCGTTCAGCGTTAGTAAGTGGCTAATACATGATCACAACCTATACATGATTACAACATCTTACAATATAATTACATGTTATATAATAAGTTATCTATATATATATATACATATATATATATATATGTAAAAAGATATGATATACCCCATTTATTTTTTGGTCATTAGCCACTTACTAACGCTGGGTTTCCATGGCGCCATGGCAAATCATCCCCTGGCGCGACGAAAAGTTTCCGTTTCTTCTGTCATGGGGATACCCGAGTCATCCAGTCGTCATGGATCATGACTAATGTCAACCCTGGATTAATAAAGCCCTGGGCTGTTTAATTGGGAAGGTACTATTTAAGTATCAAATCATGACTATTGGGGGAGTACCTGAGTACCCCCCCCTAATTGTCATAAACCATGGTTTAGTCTCATCCGGGGTTGACATTAGAAAGAAAAAACCTATGGTGACAACTGTGAATCCCTTGTGAGTCAGACCGATTTTCGAGAACTGAAGATGGCCCTAAACTGTGAATAGCTTGATTTTTGCATCTGAACCTGGCTTAGGGGGGTGACCATATCCAAACTTCACGACCTCTTTTCCAAACTTCACGACCTCTTTTCCCATCCTCAAGACTTGGTGATGATTCATTTAATCTCTTAATGACTATAAAAGCAAATCCAGATCTCTATGGGTGACATACCAACCTCTTTTCGGTGCATAATATGTCGCTGGATTTTATGGCCATGTCTTGGCCATTTTTTTTTGTGTCACATGTGTAATTTTATGCTTTTAACTTGTATAACTTGCATAGATGATTTTCCCACACCCAACCGGCAGAAGTAGTCACATCCCATTCCAGGTGGGTCGTCAGATTCCAGGCCTCGTTCTGCGCGATGATGAGTGACGCTGGCCCGAAGTTCTTTTTTGGTGAGTTGGGCACTGAAGCATCAACAAAAATGGAGGATTTAAGCCGGAGATTGAGCTTGAGGTTGGACACTTCTAATCTGAATTCATCTAGCTTGCTAGGCAAAAACAACTCATTCTTAAGAAGACCATCGTGTATAAATGGGGGAATTTTGAACGCCAAGATTGCCAGTCTCCATCCAAAAGTTAGTCAAATTTGTCAGCCAGGTGGCAGTTGCTGCCGCTCATTCTGAAGGCAGGGCCCATGGATCTGGATGATCTGGGGTGCCCGACAGATTTTGTCGACATGTGGATTGATATTTCTGATCAGAGATGGATTGCCTGCTGAGGCTGGAAGCAGGGTGTTAGTTTACCCACCATACCCGGTCTGGTTTTTACTGACATTTTGCGAACCGGAAAATCATCATTTTTCATGGGAAAATTCCAGAAATTTCAATGGTCATTTTCCATAGTTATGTGACAAATTATCAGAGGGTAAATCCCATTACATCCCATTAAATCACCATTAAATCACCATTAATATCCATAAAATCACTAGTAAATCACCAATAATATCCCTTATGATCTTTGAAGGTATTCCCTGCACTGCGCCACAGCCACACACGACACACGCGGCGCAGTTCCCGGGTGGTTTGCTGCCAGCCATCCGCGACGCGCCCAAGCTGTCGGAGCCCTTTTCAGTGGTGCGGCTGCCCAATTTTCGGTTTTTTGGGGTGAAACTGGTGGGATTTCACCGATTTTTGGTGGCTGAAATCGATGTTTCATATGAAATCCCAGCAGTTTCTATGGTTTTTTTGGGCCATTCCATCCCGAATGTTTTGGAAAATCAGCTTTTCACTATTGAGATGTCAGATTTGCTTCAGAAAAAAAACCCTTGCTGGGTGGCCAAGGTATCCCATGTTTTTTTTTTTACTGGGGATATTAATCATATCCCGTGGAGAACGAGGTCTTGTACGACTCCTGAGTATTTCACATCCTGTTGAGGCCTCGCTGGTTTTTTGCTGAGAGGATCATTCCACCTGATATTGGTATCTCTAAGGGCACATCAAATTTCCCCATGGGTATTTTTGCTTACATCCCACCCTTTGGTTGGTTCATATCCCTCATCATGTGGGGTAAACCCAATACAACAAATAACTCCACCATTTGCACAATTTTCGGCCATTTGAGGTATTAACACAATCTCTTGTCTTTTGGTTTTTTCTCCACAACATTTTTAAAAAACTTATACCCTGTGGTAAATAAACATAGACCCTGGCAGTCATCGGGGTTGGAAGACTAGTTTCCATTAAACATGGGTGATTTTCAGGGTCAACAAGTTAATTTACCAGAGGGTAAATTCATCTGGGAAACATCAGCCTAAAAGGACCATGACCTGCAAAAGTGCTGGATCTGAGGTTCTGGATCAACTGGAAGCGGAGGGGAAGCTGCGGAAGGGCAGCTGGCGGCTTGGTTTAATGCTACTCTCAGGGGGCTTAGAATGGGATCATCAGGGGATATCTTACGTGAAAAAAACGGGGATTTCGCTACCAATCATGGGAAAATCACTATATTCAACCAACCAGAATGGTGATTTTTCGCGGGGTTCTAATGGGATTACCATGTGATATTTCACAATGAAATGATCATCAGGAACACAGGATAGTTGGTATCTAAAAGCAATCATCACTGGGATATGATGATGATATCAATGGGTAAAACAAGGTTTTCGACACTGCTCATTTTAGGGGATTCAAGAAACACATTGGAGTTTGACTAAACAAATAAGATAGTTGACCAATAAAAACATGTCTGACAATTAATTAGGGAGTTGAGCAGCTTGAATGAAGAACATGTTGAGGATTTAACCGGAAATGGACATCTTTCGACAGCTCAATATGTTGAGATGCATGGAGATATGGATATATATATATATATATATTTAATATATAATTATATAGATGTATATTTATTCTTTGAAGGTGGCGTTTAGCCATGAAGGTCATGTTTGCATCTTCATTATTCTTTTTCTAATTTGATCTCGATCTGGGACTTCTTGGGAATGAAAGAACAAAGAAGTTTGGTCAGTTTTAGCAACCAATCCATTTGCCAAATGGATGCAAATGAATGCTAATCGGATATGGAGTAACCCTTGGATTGGAGTAACCCTTAGCATCCATTTGCTTTTGTTGCCTAAGCCTAATGTCCAAGGGTTACTCCACATCCGCTCTTGACTACATCATCCCATGGGTCCCATGCCCCAGCTCATCAAGATATAGCTGATCTCACTTCCATGACCAAAAATCTCCCAACCCACCCTGAAAATCATTGTCTCGAAAGCTCAACATGTCCCATGCCAAATTGCACAAAAAACCCTCAGCCATTTTTTTTCTCCATCCCAAATGGCCTTTGACTTTCAACCTCAGGTTACGTGCCTGGTTGGACGCCTTAGCCTTCTCCCTGAGTGGTCTGGACTGCAGCGGCACCACCTGTGCTGCCATGGCCTTTACCATGGAGGAGTTGCATTGGAAGGGCTCTAGGGGCTTGGCGTATCCCAAGGCCGGGACTGCTGACAGTGATGTATTTGGTGCAACTGACTAGAAACATCGTAAGAAAAAGGTTTAAACTTAAGGAACCATTGAGAAATTGCCTCAGTTTGGCTGTGAACTGCGCTAAATCTTGCCCGAGTTGGGATGATGGTTGTTGGGGTATGGAGTTGGGATGGTTGAGGGCGGAGGATTCTAGGATGTCAAGATGGATATATCAAGGCCCAATCATAGATGGGATGGTTATTGGAGTTTCCTGGGATCACTGGCCATTTCAGGAACCGATTGATTGGAGGTACCTACCATATATAAGGCCTATGTAAGGGAATATCCCAGCAAAATATGGCCAAAAATATGGTACAGTACCTCCATTTTAGGATCCTGGAATTCCCATTGATGGGACAAGGTTCATTGAAGCCGACTGTTGGAATCTTTGGGTATCAAAACAATCGCCATCTTTTGCATATCCCAAAGCACCAGAAATGGGTCAGTAACTTGAGGATTTCAGCACTCCACCACCACCACCACCACCACCACCACCACCACCACCTGCAGCATGATAACATTCACAATAAAGAACAATAGTAAGTACGATGGGTTCATCATACAATTACCTGCATAGTAACATGGATGATGATAACCATCACAATAACGATAGACATTGCTACTATATATATACACATATATTAGCAAAGTGCTAATGACTGAATGATGAGTTATTCATTGTCGATTATCAACTAAGAATTGTTAATCGTTAGTGATCAATGATGTTTCTTATTTATGGATAGCAACTATTAGTTGTTATTGTTACTGATTAACAACAAATCTTTATCGTTACCATTGATATCAATAACGATATCATTATCATCATCAACTCGGGCAATATCAATCACCAACAATTATCAAGACAACAAGGACATAATCCATACATGGTAAGATTCATCACCAAGACAAACTCAATCAGCAACAGCAATGATATCAATATTCACAAAAAAACCCTAAGTAACTAGCTCACTACTTCTACGTGGTGGGAAAGTCATCATTCCTAAGGGTTGGTGACTGCTGGAGATATCACTATTATTACTGATACAATAATAATAATGTTACATAATGGTGGTTTATTAATAATAGCACCATATAGCACCTAATTTGTGTAATAATTTAACCTTATATCTCCTTATCCAAATAATAGTAATCAGAACACCAACAATAATAATGATTCCTCCTACTAATCATTACCACGGTTAATACTGATTATTCATACTCCCTAGTAATGATGTTCGTTCAGATATCACTATTATTACTGATATAATAAAAATAAAAATGATTTTACGTAATGGTGATTAATAACAATGATTCCTTATATCTACTAATCACCAGTATATAACTCATCGTCATCATTATGTAACATTATTATCACTAATGTAGCATTAATAATCATCATTATATAAATAATCATCATTATGTAACATTATTATGATTAATGTAACATTAATAATCACCATTATAAATGGGTGTACCCCTAACTCATCCATAATTAATAGGCTCTTCCATCAAAAAATGGCCATCCTTCGCACCTGACCTCGCAGCTTTTCGGAATGTCTGGCCGCCTCGGCCTGGTAGCTGTTGATCTTCCCGGTGGGTACAACTCAAATCGCTGCTCTTTCGAGAGGAACTACAGCGCTGTACAGGCACGTAAAAACTGAGGAGGAAAGTGGCTCTGTACCGCCACGCTCTGATTTGGCTCCTTGAAGGTGTCAGCTGGAATGCGACTGTAAACGGAACGGGCGTGAAATTGGCATCCCAACAAGCAAGGACTTTCACTGTAGGCATGACTGCCCACGACAGTCTGTAGTCAGCAGAGGCATCCTGCCATCTGCAGCTGGTCAATGTAGTGAGCCATTCGCGATGCTGGCGCCACAAGCTTACCAGTGGAAAATCCCTCCTGTTCTTGAGAAGCAGCGTGGAAACATGTTGGCTGGGCCTGCTGATATCCGGCCACTGCACATGTGCGCAGGACAGAATGAATGCTGTCCCCTTTCCGTCCAAGAGCACAGGTGGTAACCTGGCATGAACCTTCATCGGCCGCACGTGAAGACGCCATCCAAGTGTTAAGCAACCCATTGTGAAGCCCTGTCGCTTCACCAAGTAAAATGTTTACGCCCCCGTGTCGTGCACGGGCCAAGTCAGGTGTCGACAAGCCGAACCCCAATCCATGCGATGAAAAGAAGGACGGAAGGCCCCCTCAACAGCCAGAGACACGAGAAGGCCGAGAAGGATAGGCTCATAGCAAAGCCCAAAGATTTGGAACCGCCCATGGCAAACAACCCCCTCGAGGCATCAGTAAGATCAGGTGCACCGCTGGAAGGACCTCGAGCCGACACCTTTATAAACCATCCATTTTGGGGATCCCCCATTTATGGAAACTTCCATATATCCAGTTTTTGAGAGGTTCCCACTTTTTCCGGTGATTAATAGTACGTAATGATATTAACCCATTAATAATCCATTAATAACCCATTAGCAACAATACTATTATTAGTCATCCTTATATTATTATTAATAATCCATTAAAACAAACGATAGTAACTATAATAATCCATGACCAATGGTATTTATTCCTCTTATTATGATTATATATTAGCCCATTAATAATCCATTAATAATCCATTAGGAACAATATTATCAGTTGTCCTTATATTAGTAACCAATAAGGATTATTAGGATCCTATTAGTAACTAATAAAATTATTAACTGAGGATTCCTAATAATAATACTGGTGCTTAGCAGTGAGATAAAACCTCCCATTGGGGATGGCCCCAGGGATGGTCATCGGATGGCCTCATTTCACCAGGGCGGCCTGGGCGCTGTGGTGGACGCCTTGGTCAAGGCCGTGGAAGCTCACGGCGGCGAGATCTGCACCAAGCTACGAGTGGACCAGGTGGGGTTACCCTGAGCCATCCGAAATCCCATGGTTTTACTGGGGGTTACCCTGTGGAAATCCATGAAAATCATCATTTTGAAGAAGAAAATCGATGAAAATCATCGTTCTTGACGAAAAATCAATGAACATCATTATTTTGAAGAGGAACATCCATGAAAATCATCATTACAAAAAAAACCAATGAACATCATCATTCTGAAGAG
>Ga0126342_10022952_pt1 | contig 10253 bp, 12 predicted proteins | sample Cyp1metagenome_FD_92528 | JGI IMG/M metagenome (GOLD analysis project Ga0126342, IMG submission 92528) | Coral microbial communities from Lord Howe Island, Old Settlement Bay, Australia - Cyphastrea 1 metagenome | ecosystem: Host-associated > Invertebrates > Cnidaria > Coral ... | reverse complement strand
CACGTCAACATGAGAAAAAATGACGTTTCGCTGTCGCGAAAACGACATTTTTGTTGATGAAAAACTCCTAAAACCATACGGCCGTCTATGGGTCGGGAACCCTCTAGTTATATCTTGTTGCTGGCAATTTTTAGGGACACAACTTGGATTTGCTGGGTTATTAACCGCTTACACACCATATCTGCAGGTATATCACCATTTTTGTTGTGGCCTTCTAACGCTTGTTCCCATGACCCATAGCCATCCAGGCAATGGCCCTGCTTGTGGAAAGCCGACGCCTGACCAGCAGGGTTTGTTTTCAGCAGAGCTCCTGGTGACGTGTCGTTACCTTTGGTTTTCTTATATGAATCTGAGGCGTATATATGCATATAATATATATATATATATATATATATTTATTTATATATATATATATGTCCATATGTATTTATATATATATATATATATGTATAGTGTATATACGTATGTTTGTATATGCATATATATATATATATATGTATGTATAGTGTATATACGTATGTTTGTATAGTGTATAGAGAGAGAGAGTATATATATATATGCTTATATATATATATGTTTGTGTGTATACATATAGTTAAATATAGTTTCATTATATACATATTAAATTTTAGTATATACATAAAGTATATATACATATAGTCTATATATATACGTATGTGCATGAATGCTCTCATTTCGTGTACATACATGATGCCACACCCAAAAAAAAATGCGTACGAATTCGCCAAATGTCATCATTTGTTCTTTAAAGATCCAAAACCAAAAAAGTTAGTTGTATTTTGGGGCACCACATGAGCAAAGTTTCCAACATTTTGCCACTTGCAGAACACATTGTTTTCACCATTGAAGATGGGCATAAACCCAACTGGGTCACACTGATGAGGAAGATCGAAATCTGTATGAACCAAAGACTAGATGGCTATGGGTGATGGTTAATACCAAAAAGCGACCATATCTACTGTCCTCTATGCTTAAGATGATGACTCAAACCCACATAAATATGCATAAACACGCATACATATACGCCTGCGCGGGTTCTCACTCCTGCTCAAGTGGCAAGCCAAGTTTGGGTTGATCGCTTTTTCACCCAACGAATCGCTCAAAGCAGCGAATTTTGGACGTTTGTTCCGCGGTTCAAAAAGGAAATCACTCCAGAGAAATGAGATGATCAGAGTAGATTTCGATCCAATAATTGTGATACAGTCAGATAGTCATAATCAGATAATCATAGTAAATAATTGAATTTATATATATATGATCATTCAGATATACCGCAATAAGCAGATCTATTTAGATGTCGAAAATCCATCTAAGTATGATTACCCTACTCAGAAAACCATCAATCTATAATCAACCATACTTAGATGGATGATTGACTGTAGATGTTGTTGAACGGTTCGCAACTGGGTTATATAGTTTATATACCCAAACATAGCTGGGTATATCATGGGATGCAACCCAGCTACTCATTTAACAAACTTATATGGCCCGTAAAAGTAAGATGTATTCCCATGTGGTTTACCCTCTGGTAAACATACAAACAACTATGGAAAATCACCATTTTATAGCTCGGTAAATCAGCTATTTCTACTGGGCCATGGCCTCAATAGCAAACTGTAAACGTAGATAGGATGTGTATATAGTAATATAGGATATTTTCCATATTATCCATATTATCCATATCATCCATATCATCCATATATTATCCATATTGAAGATGGCTAATTGTAGCTACACTATGGGTTCCAGCAACTTGGTTTGTTCAAATTGACCCATTTAGCGGGCTACATCTACCAACCATGTTGTAAACCAACTAGGGGCTGCAGCCCACTTAGTAAATGGGTTATACCTCCAATTGTGTATGGAATATCCCTCATTAGATAGAGATTAGATAGCTTAAATATATATATATATATGTGTGTGTGGATTCTATGGATTACAAACCACTTTCTAAGTGGGATTCACATCCAAGTACTTATGGTGACCAACTTGCCTATTTTGAGGGGTTGCTACAGGAATAAAGTTACAACCCAGTCAGATCAATGGAACATTCCCCTTATTCATGGGTTATGTATGGATTATTTACCATTTACAACTCTATCAGTCGTATCACCATGCTTGTTTCGTTGAAACCCCGTACGATACTCTAGATGAGGGTTTTTAACCCCTATGATATAACCAATGAAAAAGGTCAACTGGCTTATTAACCACTCACTTACCCATATACAATTCATATATTCCCCACATGAAACCACTTGTGTGTTTTTTCTGCACATCCCCGCAGTGAAATTGTAACCCAAATAGAAACCACAAAAGTACTGGTGCATGCACCTACATATAAACATATCTATATACATACATGTATGGGTAATTACTTTCCAACTATTGTGGATTGTATATGGAATCTCCCCATGTGAACCAACAGAAACCTAGAGATATATAGAGATACACAAACCAGATACATTGCATGGATTACCCCCATTTATGTGATATGGGTGATTAGCCACTTACTAACTATATCTCCAGTTGTATCACCACTCAGATAGCAATGGAGTTGGTTACAACCCAGTTATTATAGAGTTAACTATGTTATCCCCTTTAAATCCCCATTATGGTGATATATTCCCATATTCCAGCAATTTCTGTTGGATGTCAATCTCTGATTCTGGGAGTGGTCAGCGTTTTTTCCCTGAAAACCGGAACGGAACCATTGCGCTCAATACTGGCTTCCCAAGTGCCACTGCTATCAAATACTGTATAGAATCAATAGTATCATCTCAAAACATGAAAATGCACCGGGGCACTTAATAAAACCATTTGTCTCTGGTTATTTAACATAGCCATGGAAAATGACCCATTTATAGATGGTTTACCTATTAAAAATGGTGATTTTCCATGGCAAGCTGTTAAATAACCAGATGGTATCAATGTGGTAAACCCTGGCTGCCATAAACCTACCGGCGATGGGCTCAATCCCACTGCAAAAAAACATTGTCATTTTGGGATGGTAAAACCGGCATTGGGTGGGCACCACCTTATGTCCAAACAATTGCCACATTGATTAGTTATTCGTTATAATCCCATCACCATTTATTTATGTTTAATTACCATACTATAACAGTATTCCCTATAGTCCCTTAAATGGTGGATTAACCAAAGGATTATGAAGGATTATCATCCCATCGAACGCTGCCAGGTCGCTTCTGGTGCTCTCTACCAGCTGCGTTGCGTGCAGAGCGGCGCCAGCTGTGCACGCGTCAATGTGGCGGTGGCGCTGCAGGGTGAGAAGGCGTTGGGGGAGCCCAACGTTGAAACCTTGAGCACTGTTGGGGTGGGGCTGGTCATAGGTGGGGGTTAACCCGAAAAAAGTGGGGGTTCACCAACCTAAAAAATTGGTCTTGTCAAACTAACCTAGATTTAATATGGGAAATGGTAACATCAGAATCAATAGTATGGATTTAATGAGGATATATTTATACTTAAAAATATAACCAACTATATCCAATTTGGAAATGAAATTTTGTTTTGGGGAAAATGGTGATTATGTAACCACTGAATGGAATGGGGCACCCTATTTTCAGACCAAACCCGGATCTACATGACATGGTTAGTATTTTCGAATTAAGGACGAGATATGGTCCATATGGTGATTTATATTGACATAGATAGATGGATAGTGATGAATAAATATAGATTGCAATGTGGTCAATATGGTTACCGGGTGATCTCACAGTTGTTCTCGGATCTTGATCCCACCGGGAAACGTTGGGATTTCTTCAGCAAACATGGATATTGATGGAAGAAACCATAAAATGTCCATACGGCGCCTGCAACTCGTGAGCGGTAGAGAAAAACTAGCCTGGTTGATGAATTCACGGAGTATCATTTCTACTTTGTGATAGATGTTTGTTGGAAGGTATGTTTATCAACCGACTGGGGCATAGTCACATAGCTATCATCAAAGCCATTGTGTCCAGGATTGCAGCAATTTGAGAAGGAAGTAGCACTTTGCTGTTCTGCTGGATAAAATCAATCGTGCCAATAAAGCCACTGATAGCTGAAATGTGTCAATAAAAAGATGTGGAGTGAAGCGAGGTGTTTTGTCTCCGAAATCCGCTTCTCTGTATGGATTTCACAAACAACGCTTGGATTTCACCAACAGAGATGGATGTTGAACTGGCGAAAATTGAGGTTTAAGTCTTTGTTTTCTTGGGATGCTATCTATGTGCCATGGTCAAAAGATGGATTTTATACCCATATTTGGGTATGGGTCAAAATTAGGTACCCCAATAATTGGATGGTGAATACTAAACTAGACATTCACATTTGTGGTCCCCTAGGTCTTCCATTTTGACCCACATCCATTTACCCATATTGGGGAAAGGTCATCAATCCATTTCCAGAAAGGGAATTCTTTTTCCCCATTCTGTTATGATTCCCATAATGCCCTTCGCAACGGATGACTGGATGACCACCCCCCAATACCATCTGGTTATGACTAACATAGCCATGTTTTTTCGATGGCCCTAATCGAAATAGATGGTTTACCGTTCTTAAAAATGGTGATTTTCCATGGCAAACTGTTAAATAACCAGATGGTATACTATCTAACTTGACCATCAATATATGTGATACGTGATGATATGGAGGTGTCCTAAACCCAAATCATCCAAGAGGATCGACCATTAATTCTTGTCTTGAAACCTTTGCGAAGACTTGGGCATCCCCCATTTTAAGAAACCCCCGTATGATCCCGTATGTGTATATAAGTGTTTCGTTTTAGCAGGGCATCTTTTTTCGTCACATCAGCTTTGAAGTTACACAGTGTCAACAACTAAGCCATTGACAATGTTTACCCTCCAGTAAACTAACATAGCTATGGAAAATGACCCATTTGAGGTGATTTACCTCTTAAAAAATAGTAATTTCATGTAATTTCCAATAGCTATGTTAGTTTGCCAGAGTGTATACATATAATTTCCAACAGCTATGCTTACCATTCCCTTTTATCGCAGGTTTATAGCTTTGGGTTCACCCCATTAGGGTTTTTTGGGTTGGAAACACCATGATACGGGGAATTCATTGAATGATCATTGGTTGGTTAGAATAGGGGATTTCACTACTTAATTTATTGGGGATACTATTATTGGGGATGATGATACTTAATAATTACCCTCTGGTTATTTAACATAGCCATGGAAAATCACAATCTTTAAGAACGGTAAACCATCTATTTCGATTAGGGCCATCTATACCATGGCTATGTTAGTCATAACCAGAGGGAAATGATTATTGGGGATGATGATAAGCCATAGGGATACAGTTCACGACCCACCAGCCCCATGGGATGGGAGAGGTATTTTTTCATGGCGAAAACAGCCCTGGTGATTGGTTATGAAACAGGATGTTTTACGAAAAACTGCCTGGTTTATTGACGTTTATTGGGATAGCTAGTAACCAATCATGATTTCACGGGAAGGGATATGATGATATGGGTATTTTTTAAAGGCTCATATGTTTTAACATACTTGAAAATGGTTGGTGCCGCAGGTCGTTTGCTAAGTTGGTGCAAAAATTCCAACTGTTTGGTTTATGGATGTAACCATGGTACGTAGATATATCTCTACTGTATAATAGTTAAAGGGTGTTATTCACCAACAAGCATAACTGTTGGGGGCCTGCATCACCTTGTAGAAATGCCCATTATTGTCACATTGTCACTCTAGGCGCTGCAGTGCTCCCTCGACTTCTGCACACGCTTCATACAAGCAGCTTTAGTTCGCAAGCTTGTAGATGCGATGTTCGCACCATGTGACAGACTTTGCCAAGCGCCATTTGGATATGGATCAAGATACCCTCTGGTAAACTGTCCACATAACTATGGAAAGATCCACCATTTTCAATGGGTAAATCCACTATTTTGACTGGGCATGACTGGGCCATTTTCAATAGCAAACCGCTAGTCATTACCAGAGGCTATTGCGCCCGTCAAGATGACCAGGTTACCAGAGGGTCATGCTGATTCCCAAAAAAGTCTCATGGTTGGTTAAAAAAAAATCCATGACAATTGAAGCCATGGCCATCGAAATGTCGTGACTTTTCCCATTAATAGCATGGTGATTTTCCAGTTCGTTATGTAAGCCCGTTTACCAGGCCGGGTAATATTCATGACTATTGACCTTGCACGCATTTGAAGAAGAAATAGTTCAAAAGAAAACTCGCATAACAGGAATTTCCAGCCACCTACTCCTTGCATGTTCAACCTGGAGAGATCTGGAGATGTTCGGCTCCCGAGCCATGCTTTTCCCATGGCGATAAACGAGGCGACGTTGGAGGACAAGATCCGTTTGGGACGAGATCTGTGTGGTGAAAAACTGGTCGTATCCCAGGAAAACATGGGAAAACCAGCTAAAGAAACTATGATAACTATGGTTTAACTATGGTATATGGATGTTGATGGGGCATGTAACATGAAACTATAGTTCATACAGGCTTTATATAGAACAACTTACTGAAAAAAACTGGGCCGGAGAATCTCGCAGGTCATCTGGCCTGGGTCTCAATTGAGTTCAAGTCATGGAGGTTTCCGTTTTGTCATGGGGGTACCCCCATTTTCATCATCCATTTATAGATGGGATTTTCCATGTATAAGCCACCCAGGATGATGAAAAATCCCATCTATAAATGGATGATGAAAATGGTGGTACCCCCATGACGAAACGGAACCCCTCATATGACCTGGAGGATTAATATGATTAGCAGCTGATTCGCAAGCGGCTTTTTTTGTATTTCCATGATCCTCGCTTTAATCTGATAGAGGATCATTGATAAAAATATTGTGGGACATAAGATCATATTAAGAGGACCATAATGAGGATCATTAATCAATATTATGATCCTCTTAATAGTATAAGTGTTTTTTTATAATTGTTATATGATTCGCAAGTGGCTGATTTCCCATATGGGACATGTCATGTTGTTGTTTTTTTCTCCCAGTGGATCCCTGTGGATGGTCATTTGGATCAGCAGGATCGTGAACCAAAAAAAACGGTTGGTTGATGACTATAGGAGCTTATACCGGGCTGGTTGATGATCATCGAGCTAAAACATGCTAAAACCATGTGGATGATCATCCCCTATATCACATCCTTTAAGATGATCATCCACATGAGATATAGGGGATGATCATCAAGGATGTGGGAATCCCGTTACCAATTGATTTGGAAAAACAGGGCTCTTTTGAACGCGCCGAAAATTTGTGAACGCAACCACGAGGTCACAAGAAAGGATGACTGTGATTGAAGAAACGCGGGGAGCGTCAAAGATGGTGTTCAATCAGTGGGGGGGAGTTTCATCATTTCTTGAAATATTACGGTATTGCTTGGAGTCAAGCACAATATCAGTAGTTTCAAACACATTCAGTTGGTTGATTACCATTGTGGTTATACTGCCCCCTACTATCATACCCCAATAAGCGGGAATTCCCATGTTCGCCAACGATCCCAAAGGATTTTGGATCCGGTTTTGACACTTTTCACAGTTGTTTTGAAGGTGTGTAAGTCCACCGACGTGCCAAAACGTGATTGATGTCGTATGACTTACCACTTAGCTAGGTTAATCTTAGATGGGTACTTTAATCCTTTAGTCTTTTGGTATCAATGGGAATATCTACTAACCAGCAAAGAATTTAATTTTTTGCAGGGCATCTAAGATTGGCAATGTTAAAGTGCCTAATTCTAAGCGGAGTTTGGGTGCCTTGCCAGCCCTGAGCATAGTCATACACATCCAGCTTGGCAAAAAGATGGTGAGTCTACTAACACTGGTTTGCGTGTTGCAATTATCTTTGATTTTTAAAAGTGGGGTGATGGTCCCAAGCTGAATTTCACCTTTTAGGATGGAGTGAATGCAAGAACCAGTATAACCAGTTCAGCAGGGGACGGTTGCAAAGCGCAAAGTCGAAATCTTACAGAGTGCGGCTGATATCTGCATCTTGCTTGCTAATTCCCATTGCCATTTTTTTCCAGAACTTTTGTCGGTCAGACCATGTGAGCAGTGACCAAAATCCTTTAGATAAGGGATGAAACCTACCTGGTTTATCTGGATTTTTTCTGAACCATTATGGGAACTCCTATCAATTAAACCATGTAAAAAGACGACGTTGAGGGTTTTGAATACATCATCAACCAAGCATCATTTACCTGTATATCCCCATGCATTTTGATTGCCCAGACCTCATGTGGCTGATGGTTCAATCCCCTCCCTTCAACCCTTTTCTGGTGCTCAAACATCTTCAAAACCCAGTTGGTTTTTGTTGGTTGAATCCTTATTCTTGGCTTAAAAAAGGCTGTGACCACCAAAAATCACCACCCAAAATACTGAAAGATTGGTGACGGAGGTTGTTTTCCCAAAAATAATCACCTGAAAAGGACCTGCTTGGTCGAGAAAATGAGCTGCGATGGCTCCTGAGTTTCTTGGATAGATGGCTGTGATTGCTGTGATTTTTTGGTCGTTACGTGAAAATGAATACAAGGTGGGCCCCCCTAGGTAAGCGGCTTTTTAAGTAGGCTAACCGGGGTTTATGTTCGATAGAACTCTGGTTATAGATAGGTGTACAATTCAACTTATAACTGGGGGCACTATTTCGTGAACATCCCGAGTTCCAAAGGATCAGAATGATTTGAAATTACCCTCTGGTAAACAAACGTATTGAAAATGGCCATGAAAAAAGTGGATCTTCCCATTAAAAATGGTGATTTTCCATGGTTATGTAAACGTTTACCAGAGGGTAATGTTCACCATGAAAAGCCAGGACTTGGGGGTATTACCATGTATTAGCCCTCTGAAACAAGACCAGTAAAATGTTCCCATGGACCAAGGTTATGTCACGGCCGGAGAAAATCAAGTGCCTTGGTCGAGATCATTTGGGGGGTTTCTGGGATGGTTATAAAAGGCTTGGGCCGTGACTTGGGAAATCTTGGGACACTTTTAACGTTAAGGACCTGGTAGTTGTTGTGTCTTTTTTTTTACCAGGTCCCGAGGATTTCGCTTGATATTTGCCAAGCTTGGAAATCAGAGTGGGAAATCTTGGGGCATGTTTTTGTGATGATTGCAGACTTGCATCGAAGAAAAGGTATCCAGAACCCTGAAGTGTGTAGTCAGGAACTGTAGTTCTTCTCATGTTTGCCCATATTTCTCTCAAAAAAATGAGTCAGGAATCATGACTGAACAAATCACTTAAATGTGCATCCCAGTGATTAAGTGGGTCATAATTATATTCTACCCGGAGCTATGGATTATTAGCATTTTTTACTCTAGATGGGTCCCCAAAAAAGTTTGAACCATTTTTCCAGGATGTGAAATCGATGATGTTTCCTCCTCAGATTTGAAGGAGAACATTACCACTATTTGGATCTATGGTAATGCATGGTGAGTGGATATATGCCAGTTTCAGAGCTTAACCACTTAGCCTCCAGTTACCCTCCAAACATGGCTAGCTGGAAAGCTCGATTTATAGATGTTCCCAGCGAAGATTCACCTCCATTCTTGACGGGGAGTTCCCAGCGACTACGTTTGATGACACCAGCAGTAACCATTTAACATTTGTCATCCATTATTGTTGGATATTGTTGATTATATTGTATTGCCAACCATTACTGGCCACTATTAACCATTATTAACATCTATTAACCATAGATCAACAGCCATTTTCCATAGCTACTGTGAATGGTTGCGAAATCCTGCACCAGTTGATAGCTGGTTCATCCCATTATTGGTAGGGTTTCAACATGTTTCAGCCATCCAAGGTGGTGCAGGATTTTTTCCATCCACAGTATGTTCAATACCCGGAGGGTAACATTCAGGTCAACGTGGTCAGCCGGGGCCGTGATGCCCTCAATCTGGGCTCGTTCCTCTTCAGCCAATCGTCCTTTCTAAGGCCCGGGTTGGGGTTGGATGGATACGGACCAACCAGCAAAATCTAGGGTTAATTGATGTTAATTAGATGTAATCTATATCATATTATATGATATGATATGATGTTACATTTCATTTTATTTCATTATATGTTTTTATTATGCTATATTCTGTTATGTTGTATTATACTACACTATTTTTAATGATAATTTACTACATTATACTATATTATACTATATTATACTATATTATACTATATTATACTATATTATACTATATTATACTATATTATACTATATTATACTATATTATACTATATT
>Ga0126342_10022951_pt1 | contig 10254 bp, 8 predicted proteins | sample Cyp1metagenome_FD_92528 | JGI IMG/M metagenome (GOLD analysis project Ga0126342, IMG submission 92528) | Coral microbial communities from Lord Howe Island, Old Settlement Bay, Australia - Cyphastrea 1 metagenome | ecosystem: Host-associated > Invertebrates > Cnidaria > Coral ... | reverse complement strand
TGGCACGGCTCGGGCACGCAATGCTCCGCTTGTGGCGCAGGCAGCACGGTGGTCGCCATAGGCATCCATGGCACGTCCACACCGGCAATGGGCCGGGGCGAGGCCCAAGGCCAGGCGGAGGCGACGGAGGAGGAGGGTGCGGTATGGGGCGTTGTCAAATTGGAATTTTAGGTTTATATCTGAACGGACCATTGATATCTCCTCTGTTAATCAAACCTGGCACCTGGAAATCACCCTTCTGGAAATCGGATGAAACATATCATCCCCCCCCCCGTAGCGCCATAGCGCGGGCACCTAAGAAGCTGTTGATTTGGTTCACCAGTTCAGCCTGAGGCGTGGAGAGAATCAAGGCGCCGTCACCGCTGCAGACGCGTGACACCAAGCCTCAAGTCGTTGAGGCTGGGCGAAAGGTGTAAGGCTAAGGTCCTGGAAACGGTGGGATATGATGACAGATCTATGGGGGATATTATAATTAATAGAATAATATATATATATTATACTTTATAAATATATATATATATATTCTTCATATCAATCAATTCCAATGGAAGAAATGCACCGCTCATCTAAGAATCATACTGCTTTCAATAAAAGCGCTTTGAAACCCCCCAGAAGAGGTGTCCCCAGCGCCTTTCGCAACGGCAAGAAACTGGTCTGCGACAGATCCATATACCTCCAGTCATGCGCAATGGTCTGGCGCCACGTCCGTGCATTGTCCACCTCTTCCTCCACGTTGACGCCCGCCAGGGCGAAATCATCGGACAACAAAATGCCCGAAAAACTGGCCTGCATTCCCAGGTTCACCGCCAGCAGGATCAAGGAAAACTGGCTTTAGTGAAACAAAAAGACTGAAGCATTGATAGAGATAACGTGGGAGAAAAAAAAAAACACGAAGAACATGGCAATGTTAGGGATAGATTGCAGAGACATGGATTTTTGGAGATGAATGCATCAGAATCATATGAGTAAACCGACAGCTATGTGCATCATACATAGAATTGTTAGACAATTTAGCATCACGATATCTGAAAACCTGGGAAACACATCAAGTTGCCTGGGGATGTTCTGCCAAAAAAAAAATGGTTTGAAACCACCCAGAGACAGACCGTCCCACACGGGAACTTTGCTAAAGTCCAAGACCAAAGGAATATTCCACACGCTTTCGCCAAAGTAGACCCGATCCTGGGGGTGGCATCTGGAAAATGAGTTTACCCCAAAATCTGGCTGCAATGATTCAGGGTTTTCCCATGTTTTCCCACAGCCTGCTGTTGCTGTTTCCAGCCGACTAGTAGAGATTCAGATTTCGCACCACTACAGCAGCAGGATAAAACGACGACGAATGAGCCCTACAATGCCCAGCTCATAAGTTGCACGAAAAGAGCCCCCTCCTTTGCAACACAATTTTGCCCATACAATTACACTAAACTCTGTAAAATCTCTGTAACTTGAAAGTGGGAAGCTAATACATGGCTGGAAGAGGATTTTCATGTTGGATTTGGCTATCTTTGGGTTCCAAATATGAACTGTATAACTGTGTAACCGTACAAAATTTAGAGGGCTATGGTTCTCACCAAGCATCGTGAGAGTGTTCTGCCCCATGTGGCGTTTCCGTCTCATCGCTCTGGTCGCTCCGTAGCTCCGGCTCCTCCGCTCGCTGGAAATGAGGCGACGTCGATTCGAAGACAGGACTGCAGTGTTCCATGGATGGCGTAAGCTCTATGACCTGGTGTGTTCCATGCTGACGCAAGATGGGCAAGATGGGCAAAGGTGTACTAAGGTGCAATGTTGGCTTCTGTCAATATCAATGTCATTAAAAAAAAAAAAACATCATTTTTTGCCAGTCATAATATAAAATATAGATAATATAGAATTTGTACTTAACAATTCTAAAAAGCATATGGCATACAATATGCTGAGCTAGTGGAAAACAACGACCACATATGGGGATACAACTGCCTTGGTGGCATCCATCTTCATTTCAACCGTAGGCGTCCAAGCTATCCCCAATTGCTGTGGTGTATCACCAAAATCCCCGGACGTGTCTTAAACAAACCCACAAGGTGATGCCCGCAATCCTTAGCTAAGTCGGTTTTTATTTTTGATTGATCAGGTTTTTGGGTAGATTCAAATCATGATAGATATATATATATATACTGATGTATACTATATTTATGTAGACTATATGGTTGGATGGGGTATGATTGATGGGGTTCAACATTTTCAACTCAACCAACAAACATCACTTTTTGGACCTCGATTCCAGCATCCTTCTGCCGGATGCTGCCAGTTGCAGCCTCCAGGTATTGTAAGCGCAGCTCAAGCCGGGCGACTGCCTTAGACTGCCCAGTGAGGATTCAAACTTAGGGGAAGAGGTTGATATATATATATAATGTATATTGTGATATGTATACATATATATATATATATTGATCGTTACTGTGGATATTTCACAAAAGGCTTAGAACTCAAAACTGTATCATATAATATCATATACTTCCATATAATTCCAGTATATATATATACATTATACTGAAACCATTATTTGTAAGTGGGGTTCAAACATGCTCCAACCCCACTTGAATACCAAATAATCTCAGCTATGCACAACAGTGGTAACTAACTTTTATCCAGTAGATTTAATCCCAGAATGGTAGCTGATCACGACTAACTTTTCCATTTCATGTTTTCAAAGATGAACCTGGAACTGCCCAAGCATGAAATAGCTGGTGGCTGACAGGAAATGAATATAATATGTATATATATATATAATAATAATAATAATTTATATATATATATTTATTTATTTATTTATATTATATATACATATATATATATATACTGTAGCGACATTTGCTTCAACCGGTGAAAAGGGGATTTGCTTTAGCTGCTAGTTCCTGGGGGGAGAACCAGCCAGAAAAAAGCATAAAAAAGCAGTGAGCAGAACAAGTGCACCTAGATTCATCCCGGTGGGGTCAGTTGGGGCAGCTTTGCCCTTTATATAAATCCCTTTAAGCTAGTCTCAGGAAACGAGATAGTCTCAGGAACCGATCAAAGATCGTTGAAATGAGCCAGCATATGTTTGAGCTTTCAACGAAGCATCCATCAAAAACCACCCAGAAATGCCAGAAAAATCAGCCATCAACTTCCATCAAACATCTCAACCTCCAGAACTGTCCCACCAAAAAAAATCACTTTGCCATAATGGTTCCATCATTTTTTTCAAAAAAATATCCCCAAAAATCCCCAAAAAATCCAGCTGAAGTCCTTCCCTCACCGCGAAAAATCCAATGGTCGCCCCAGCGGCCGCTTCAAACTCCCAGCGCGGCACCGCTGCGGTGCCCCCCGGCCGCGCTGCGTCCAGCTCCAGCAGCGGCGGCTCGGCCGCCGAGATGCTGGTCGTGGCTGGGTGGGCGCTGCAGCAGCCGTCCATGGCACGAACCGGGTGAAACGTGGGACGTTTGGACCCTGGAAGTTGGAGAAAATTGGGGCTGCTTTCATGGCGAATTACTCCGTGGTTTTAATGGGAGTTTAGCTGATGTCTAAGTTTCAAGTAGCTTGAAAGACGTGGCAAAAATGGTGGTTGAACCGTTCAAGCTGGAAAAATACTTGATGTAACTTGATCTAAATCGATTTATGAAGGACACTTTGGATTTGACTTGACTTACAGCAGTGAAAATGTGGATATAAGATATAAGTGATAAACATGCAAATATAAACGCTGAAACACGGGGATTGAACCCTTCCAGAGGAGTGGTGGGCAAGCAACAAACTTGGCAATACCTTTATCTAAATTTAGCAAAAGATCGAACTGGGGAGTTCAATCACTCAAAAAGGCAAAGGGCAGTATGGAGAAAGGGCAGTGCAACTAGCAACACGTGTGCTGGCACATGTCCCCAAAAACTTTGCGACTTGAAACACTGTCGTGTTAGTGTTGGATAGTGTTCCTTAACATCTTGGGCCATTTCATGTCATTTCAACACCCCTGAGGGTTGGTCATATGTTTTGTTTAAGTCTTTTTAGAGGACAGAAAACCGGTTCTTTGGGTTTGGTTTCAAGATCCAGTCAAAAAGGTGCGCACTTCATATACTTCATGAACATCTGTCCATATCCGTCCCCACAAATCCATAAAATCCCTTGTGGTGCATGAAATCCGTTCCACACCTTCGGCGGCACTTTGCCAGGCCACTGGCCATACTTTGGGCCGTTGGTGGCTGCGGATGGTGCCACTGCAACGAGTCGGTGGTTTGAACATGACACCGAGGCAAACAATGACCCCCCAACCCCGACCACATCGACCTCGCGAGCTGGAGACTTGGGCGACCTTAGAACCCAAAGAGCATTGCTGTGGCTACTTAATATGGTATAGATGGATATAGATGGACCATTTAGTTTGATTATTCTAGTAATTCCAGCAATTTTCTGTCTGCGCCCTCCATGATTTTAACCATTATATAATTATAAATGGTGATTTTCCTTAGCAAACTGTGGAATTAGCAAAGGGCAGTTCAAAGCAGTTTGTGTTTTTGCTATCTTTAATCATTTCCCTCTGTTCTTGATCCCATTTTGGCGCCGCAATCTCCCAATTCTCTCTCTCCATGGCTTTTGATGTTGTATAGTAATTGCTTGGTCGGTCAACAAATTCTGTTTTTGTACCTTTATATTGTGGCATTCCCTGTTTTTTTTCGCCAATTTCCCTACATTTTGGATGGCTCAGAAGCACATGTCCTGCTCAAGTCACTCCGCCCCAGATACGACCCTGAGGAGATGTGCATTGGCGAAGACTCATTGCTTCCCAGGCCAGAAGCGCTGGATGCTTTGGAGCAACCAGCCTGGCTGAAACGTCATGGGGGATCCCCTTATCCATGGCTGGTTCAGAAATGGACATGTTCATGTCCATCAAAAATGGATGTTTTTCAAGTACCCCCATGACTTAGGAAACCTCCAAATAGCCATTTAGAGTCATTTTGCAGGGGATAAAATTGATGAACAACACATCAATGGATGGGATCCACTGATTGAGGTACCACTTGAGAGGTGCCCAGCCATGCGCATTGGGGGCCTCTCTCCTTCGTCGCAAGGCTTCGCGATTCGGCGAGGTCTCCTGCCACCCACAACTTGACGTGAACCACAAGTTGTAGCCTCACCAGCTTGAAGTGCAGAATTTAATGTTTGCAGCCAGGTTTCCACTCGAAAATACGTTCATCATCAAATTTCATCATGATCATCATGATCATCATCATCATCATCATCATCATCATCTTCTCGAAAATCCCATGGGTTCATGGAAAAATCCATGGAAACTCCCATGACAAAAGCCATGGGTTTCCCTGGGTGCTCCCCACTGCGCTGGCAGCATCAACCACCAGCCGCAGATTCACTTGCAGGGCCTCAAGGCACCAAATGTTGGGATTGAACATGGGAATTCGATGGGGATTCTGTGGGGATATGGGATGATGTGGGGGTTTATATGGGGGTTATATCGGACTGTTTGGATTGATATAGTGATGAACATGGGGATTATATATGGGGATTATATTAGCGATTTAAGGTGAGGTTTAGTGAGACTTCATCGCGACTTTTTTTTGCGCCCTCCACATGGGCCTTCGGCCACACCGCCCGTGTGGGTTTCTCTGAAAATTCAGGGGGAACACTTCCAAACCCAGGGTAGGCTAAAACCGATAAAAAAATTGCCGTTTGCGGGGCAAAGTTTTTGTTTTTGGCGCACGCATGATCACTCATTCATCATATGGTCCGGATATATATATATATATATGGGTAAATTGTAATAATTCACGAACCTGAATTAAGGCCATTTGGGGATGATTTTCCTTATTAACCATGATTCCAGTGAGGTCGCGGTGAGGTCGTTATAATTTACCCAGATATATATATATATATTTATTTATTTATTTAAGGATGTGTAAGAAGGCATAAGGCCTATGTTTCAAGCCTGTGGCAAAAACCGTGAGGGACCACTCCCCAAAATATCATACATATGTCCTCTGCTGGCACCTTGCATCCAGTTTACCCCGACCATTGGTCTATCGGCGTTGGAAGCCCTTGCTGCAAAGGATGAAGCCCATGATGTCCGGTGTCGTTTCCCTTGAATCTTCACGAATCAAAACACATAAATCATCATAAGTTAGATAGGCTTTGTTATATAGGCTTTAGTAAAATAGTAATCCAATGGATTTGTTTCCCTTCAAATTAGTCATAAATCCGTCATAAATCGCTGTGACGTGCTCCATTTCTATGTCTACATGGCACCTCCTCACCATGCGCTGCGAGTCACCGCGTCCATGGCGGCCCTAAGAGTCACACTGGAAGTGCCAATTCCTTTCTCATCTCGCCTCAAAAATGGGTTCTCACCCCGTGGCGACAACATGCGACAACGTGGCCCACCATCCCTGCTCCAGTGGCCTCCACTTCAAGAAATCCAAATGACTCGAAACGTCCCATTTGAGAAAATCTGCACCAATAAACAAAAAGGCACAGAAATGCCATACTTCCCAGTAGTTTTTTGGCAGGACTTCTATGGATTCCTACCTCCAGATCGTCATTTTATTCATCAAAACAACAAATCCAAGTGGCTATAGGTGGTGATCTCATTCACAGCCACCTGCTGGAGAGGGCGCGGTGGAAAATGGGGGGAGGAAAAACAACAAAAAGACGATGGACGACTTTGAAATTCAGGGCAAAACCCCATGTTCAAACTGGAAGCCGTATTTTGGATGAGTCTTTCCTGAGGTGTGCACCACCTCATCTCCACGTTGCATGGGTTGACAACCATCTTCCTGGCAAAGGATTTGAAACCAGAGCTTTGGATCATTCTTGGCAAGGTAAACCCAATGATAAGCCAGAAATTGGATTGGGTTGGGTTTACGATGTGATCATCCAACTCTTAGGTTGTCTCAGGTTGACTCAGCCTAATCCCAGTGCCAAGAGGTACAGCACACAGGTCTTTCCCTAAAGTCATCTATAATTTTTGTGCTTTCAAGAGCCCGTGGAAAAGAATGTTCACGCCACCATACTCCCAATCCCCATCTAAAACACGTTGCACTCAAAACGGGCGCCACGCTTGATGCGACTCGTTCATCATCCCACCACACTGAAACTTCACCTGCCCCCCCCCAACATCCCCCCCAACAATGGTTGATTTTCCGCTGGGACCCCGGTGGATCCAAAAAATCCATGGACCAACGCCATCCAAGGCCGCTGCAACCCGCCGGACTTTTCTCAAGGCGTGAACAAGGATCCAAGGCCGGCACGAGCTCGAGCACCTGGAGATGGGATCCCATGCCCCAGCTGTTGGGGTCACCAACCTGGGTGGTTTAAAGCTCCCCATGAGTCGAAAGGAAGAGTTGTGGGGTTTTTTCGGTGGGAGATGTCGAAAACCGGCTGATGGTTGAGGCTGCAAATCTCTTCAAGAAGCCATGAATCGGATTGCAAATAAGTTATGGATTCAAAACTTTAGGCAACACCCTCCGGTAATCAAACAGAGTCATGGGAAATTCCCATTGTAAATCCACCCCAAATTCGGGCTTTTCATGCGAATCTCAACTATAAATGGTGGAGTTTCCAGTAAATCCTCCGCACCTGCATCAGGGCCAGGTTCTGGTGCGCGCCTTGGCGGAAACCATCCCATTTCATGTAGGGGTCATAATCAAAATCATCTCATTTTTGAGGGGTAGACCCAACCATAAACATAATAAACCTCTAGTGGGGATTGGTTGGGATGGTTTATTTATTATTGAGCTTGCATCATGAGACAGTGAAATTATATACCTGAAATAGCAATGTATACACATGCAAATCTCTGTGAAGATATGTGTGCAGGTCAATTGTAATCAGTGTACTCGTCTTGCTTTTGCATTTTTCCAACCACCAGTTTCTAAGGCCTACCGCACCACCAAAAAAGAACATGGAACCCGAAATTTTGGGTCTGAAGATGTCTGAATTCATGATTTCTCCTCCATCATTCTCCCTCGCCATCTGTGAAGACTGCCGGTGCCAGCCGACGCCGCAACCGCATGGCTGAGGCCGCAACGTGCTTCCAGCCGGGCCAGCGGAGGTGTTTGTAGCCTGATAGGATCCGTTGTTCAGAAATGAGGCCTAAACCAACTCAGCTCGTGATGGTTTCCAATTTGTATAACTCACAATCCCGTCGTCCCCCTAATGTACTGTTGAATTGTATATCGTTCTATACCTTCTATATGAGCCTCAAATGAATAGATCACAATAGATCCAGTGCTGAACCCATGTCTGATTGGGTGGTATTCAATGTTATTAGAAAGGAATCGATTCATAAATGTTCCAAGAAATATAATATGTCATAGTATAGTAGATTAGCCACTCATGATACCACCCTTTGTGTTGAATGTGTTTCCCTCTGGACTTACATCCCCTCTTGTGGAGTAGGAGCCGGCAGCTGATGGTCGACTGTTCTACCATCTGGTTATGACTAACATTGCCATGGAAAATCCACCCATTTTTAAGAACGGTAAACCATCTATTTCTATGGGCCATCTATACCATGGCTATGTTAGTCATAACCAGTGGGTATCTCTTTTCTCTGATGACTATACATCCAATGGATGTCCCTGAGCATCCACAATGATCTTCGACTGATGCTCGCAAAGTTAATAAGTTAATCGACATGGAACGAAGACACTCGACATTGATTTCTCGAATGCATCATCAGCACCCAAGAAAATTGCGAAGGTTTCTCCATGTTTGTCATCATCATGTATGATCATAATTCACTTATTTATCCATTTATCATTATAAACATGTATAAACCATTTACCATCATGTATAAACATCTTTGAACATGTATTTTAAAAATACAAACATGTATGATCATGTATCATCATAATGAACATGTCTAAACATCAGTTAAAACATAAATGATATACAAATATCAACATTTATCATCATTTATCGATTTAACATCATTGATAACCATTTAACATCATTTACCCTCTGGTAATTTAACGTAGCTATTGGAAATTGCCATGAAAATAGTTGATTTACCGATTAAGAATTGTGATTTTCCAGTTCGCAAACTGTGAATTTACCAGAGGGTAAGCATCAACCATGATTCACCAGTATTAACCATCATTATCCATGATTTTCCATGATTTTCCTATGTTTTCCCATGTTTTCTTATGTGTTTCCTATGTTTTTCCCATGATTTACCGTTGGCTTTAGTGGCCAGGCTTGGCTACGGGTTGCTTTTTTGGCACCTCCACGGGGGGCTCATGTGCAGCATTTGGCACTTCTTCCTGTTGGGATCACCAGGGAGATCTGGTCCCTGGATAAATATTATATATATGTATATATGCACACACACGCACACACACACATATATATATATATATCCCTATGGATCCAAATACTGCCTGAGAAGGTACTTAACCCCCTAAATCATACCCCAAGTACTTCCTAAGAAGGTACTTGGATCCATAGGGTGTATATATATATGTGTGTGTGTATTTGATTATATATGTATCCAGCATTATTTAGATATAATATATATATATATAATTATATATATATATGTATGTGTGTCATACAATTTCTATATCTGCATGTGTATTTTCATCTATCTGTCAGTCTCTGTCTATCTACTATTTATCAAACCAAATCGAATCGCACCCAAACGAACCTGATCTATTCCAATCTAATTTGATTTAGTCCAATCTAATCCAATCTTTTGATATGTCTGTCTGTCGGCCTGTCTGTCTGTCTGTCTGTCTGTCTGTCTGTCTGTCTGTCTGTCTGTCTGAAACAATCCTTTTTCCTCTGTTCATGTGTTCATGTCTACAGACCCCAATCAAAATGGCGAAAATCTCTTTTCAAAACCTCTTGAAGGCTTTTACAGCAGCATGTGAGAAAATCCCAAAGTCAAGTTTGCATCTTCAATCATTCATGGGCTTCAGAGCTGAACGCAAGTGCATTCGGTCAAGTTTGGGGTTCGAAGGAATCCATGCCTCATCTCAAGAGAAAATCTTCTCGCAAGTTTGACCTTTATACCTTTCGTCCTTTTCTAAAACGGATTGTTCACTGGGTATGGCTCGAACATGGTTGAACCCTAGCCACCCCTTAACATTCCATGGGCGAATAGCCACCTCTGACATGGGTCATTAAATGTCCCCATTGAACATCACCCAACCATTAGGTATATGGTCTATAATGGCTACTATAAGGTGATGTCCAATATTCCCAAAATGGGACAGTTACCAACCCCTGTCT
>Ga0126342_10022950_pt1 | contig 10254 bp, 8 predicted proteins | sample Cyp1metagenome_FD_92528 | JGI IMG/M metagenome (GOLD analysis project Ga0126342, IMG submission 92528) | Coral microbial communities from Lord Howe Island, Old Settlement Bay, Australia - Cyphastrea 1 metagenome | ecosystem: Host-associated > Invertebrates > Cnidaria > Coral ... | reverse complement strand
TGGTTTCTGCTTCTCACCGCGCAAAAACACTGTAAATAACAGCAATTTCGCCGTTTTTTCATGTTTTTCGTTATTTTTGAACTGCGTTGGTCCGCTATACATGGCTATCAAATTCTTCGCGTTCTTTTTTCCGACAATCAGTACTTTCGGATGTTTTTGGTCTCAATGGCCGACATCACTGGCAGTTACGATGCGGTGCGGGCGGTTGCCGTCGCGAAGCGACGTGAATATGAAAGTCAATGGGAAGGATTATCCCATATATGAAATGGAAAATAAAAAATGTTTGAAACCACCAAGCAGATATATATATATATATGGCATTAATATACATCTATCATCATCTATCATCATTTATCCAAGTATAAAACCTCCATTTATACATATGAATTGTAATAATTCACCAACCTGAAAAAGGCTGAAATGATGCAAATTGGGGATGATTCCCCTTTATAAGACTATCATTGCAGTGACGTCACAGTGATGTCATTATAATTCATCCATATGTATATATATATACACATGATATATATATATATATACACACGATATGTATATATATATATATATACAATATATATATACACATAATATATATATACATAATATATATATATACATAATATAACTGTATATATACAGTAAATAATTACTGTATAATTATGCACCCTCAGAATGAAACCCAAGAAGAAACAGAAAAAAAAAAAAACACCCCCAGTCGTAAAACGATCTTGAGGACCATCATCCCAAACTGATTCTAAAGTAAGGGATGTTTGAGACTGCCAACCGGGAATGAGGAGTTCTTCATGTGAATGGGGTTATGCAGGTGTAGTGGAGTATCAAGGTCAGACTTTACAACGGCTTCTTGAAACATCAGGAGCCCAGTTCATCTTGTAGAATTAATTGTATCAAGGAACTGCTAGTCCATTCAACCTTGCCGCGTAAACATCAACAAAAACGAAACCACTCAACCCCCGATAGGAACAGTTGGGGTGTCTGCCTCGAAAAGCGGAGTCAGCTGGTCGGAACCGCCCAGCCACCGGCCGTTCCAACCATACGCGGCCGTAAACGCCAAAACTTTGAGGGTCTACGGCTGCGGAGCATGGAACTGTGCCAACTGCCATACCCCCGGAGTCTCCCAAGTTTTTTCTATCCCCAAAAGTATCCCAGAGCTTCCCAGGGTTTCCTAGGGGCGTCAACTAAAAATCAAGGTCTTGTATCAAAAAGACCGGAAACCAAGGTGAAAGTGTGAAGTCCCCCCAACTCATGGCACCATCTATGTGAATTAGTTTGGGGGATGGTAAACCCATTGTATCACCATATCAAAAAAAAACCATTTGGTCCCCGTATCATCCCATATCATGTTGATTTTGTACTCACTTGGGCAGTGTTCTATGGATTTTTTCGTCAGCTCATGGGTTGCGACGATGCCCAAGACTACACAGGATTGTATAAAATCATATCATCATCAATCAATCGACCATTGGCCCATTGTATCCCCATATTTCTGACAGTGAAATCCTTTATACAAAGATTGTAAAATCCCCATCAATGAAGTTCAATCATCAAACAAAGGCTTTGACCATAGTGAACATCTTAGCATTTTTCTTTGAGGTTCATTAAATATCATGTGATTAATTAATTAAATTATGTGCAATCTCCAAAAAAAACTCCAGTTGAACAGTGTTCAAAATCACTCCATCATTCCATTGTACTGACTGGTTTATAGGGATTCCACTAATTATTGGATTATTATAATCCCCAATATCTTGGGCAAATTAATCCCCGAACTAATCATCGACCAACAAGGGTTTTGAACATTGCTCAACTAGACGATGTCTGATGATTATAGGTTAAAAAAATAGATGATTATAGATAATTATAGATTATAATAAATCATTATCATCATATATATATATATATGTATATATATATATGTGTATATAAGTGTATTATTAACTCCAGTTGTTGACCCAGTCAACTCCGGTTGACATCCCCCAAAAAACACATCCGCCATGCCACGCGCAGGATCCGCATCCGACGCCGCACCATGGGAGGACACGGCGCTTCGACGGAGGTGCCCAGAAAGACGTAGGACCTGGGACCGTTTTGACCGGTTTTGGCCGGAAAAATGGAGGAGTTATAGCTGGTTGGTGGTTGACCTACCCCCTGAAAAATATGAAAGTCAGATTGGATCACCATCCCAACTATTGGGGAAAATAAAAAATGTTCCAAACCACCAACCAGATAGTTATTCACTGTATAGTAAACCATCTATGGATGTTGATAATGTTGATAGTTATCACTTATAATACTGAAAAAGCATTCACCATAGTTATTAACCAATATTAACCATACAAGTAGCAAGTAAACCATCTATAGATGCTTAAATCTAGAGTTTATAGTGATAACTTCAGTGATAACACTCGAGAAACATTGGAAAAACCCATCTTGCCAAGGATCACTGGATGTTTAACATCGACAAACGTCGAGCCGAGTGACTGAAAGGGCTTTCCTTGGAGTTCCCCAGGCGTCTGCCGCAAGTCCGCCCTGGCCGACGGATCGCTGGGGCCGGCCCTCCTAGCGACAAATATGGCCATCGAAGGTGCCAGAAACTCAGGTCATATGTGGTGGAAATATTCATTGGAAATATTCATTGAAATCAAGGCCAAAAACATCAACCCTAGACAGGGTTGAACGCCATTTGAATGAAGGACATGAAATTGTCATTGACCAAACTTTATGAAGCTGAATCTTTTTTCGTGGCGAGACACCATGTTTCAGGCTTTACAGTCGATTTGGTACATATATAATTGCTTGGTGCCACTGGTGTCCATGAAATTCTGAACATCTCATCCCCGCAACCGACCACGCACTTCAGGGCATCCGGTTTTGAGACATGGCAATCTCCACCAGCCGCCCGTATTACCTCAATAAGGCGTTGAAGCTCGCGTTGGGCATAGAGGCGTGCAGATGCTTCGTGACCTCAGGGGTCGTCGGCCCGGCCCGGTGGGATGCATGGAATAAATGAGCAATGCAGCGACTTCAGCAGACATATAATATAAGTGTTTTCTCCATGCCATGCATGTACATACGTAACATAACGTAACATAACATAACATAACATTACATTGCACTGCATTACATTACATGCACATATATATATATATGACTATACTATGTATACTAATTTGATTGAGGACAAGATTGATGAATCTTCAATTAGATGCAATTAGAATCCAATTATCATCAATAGATCATCAAAATTCATCAAATCTCTATATAATCCATTATAATCCTATAGGAAAAGATCATCAAGGATCATATAATCCAAAAAAATCATCCAGGCCATCCCACGCAGCCAGCCACATCCATCAAGTGAGTGGAAGCCATTGCAGCCTCTGGGATGACACGTGGGCAAAAAAAAAACGGCTTTTTTCTGGCAATCTACCCATAGCTATGGAAAATGACCATAGAAATAGTTGATTTATCTATTTTAATGGTGATGTCCATAGCTATGTTAAATTACCAGAGGGTAACATACAGTTGACTGTAATGGCAAAACCATCCATGGGATAATAATAATCCGATCAATAGTCCCAGTATTTCTGATGATAATCCCAATGATTCCAATTATGAGGCAACTATCGGAGAGGTATGGCATTTTTTGGGATGTACGAAAAAATGTGTGACAACAATTACACTCTTAGATTCTTTTTGATAATGATGATAAATTCTGGGATACAGTACCCTCTGGTAAACTAACATAACTATGGAAAATCACCATTGAAACAATGGGTAAATCCACTATTTCTATGACCATGTTCAATAGCTATATATGTTTGTTTGCCAGAGGGTAATTGTCAGGAAACGTGGCAATGTTGCAATAAACCATTTAACCATCCCTGCTTGAGGCTTCAGAAATTCTGCAAAAACAAACCTAGTAATGGCATGATTTACGATTGGCTTGACCACATTGGTCCAAATAATCCACAACACCTGGATGTCTTTACTGCAGAATTGTCATATTTCCATCTATATCATCTATAGGCAATAGCTAATTCCATGGCATTGGATGTAAATGGTGGAATCAACCAAGTATTAACCGGTACAGTTGGGATTTAACCCACAAGAATGGTACATAGATGTACATAGGGTATAACCTGTATACTTGTCGGGGGAAAAAAACATGTCCCACACCTGCTTCGCCAGGTGCCAGACTACCAAAGGATATAGATTCTTGCAACTTGAACAACCACCATAAGTGTGTCGTAGTCTTCCAAGGGATTGACTGAGGCACATGTAGGTCAAACCAATTGGGAGACAGGTGGTGCACCCAGCGAAATGCCAAAGAAACCCCATGTTTGCAGGTGGTTGGGCCATGTTGGGCCACCAATCCCCCAAATTGGACAGCCCGTTCTGTTCATATACCCTCTGGTAAACTAACATAGCTATTGAAAATGGCCATTGATAGTGGATTTACCCATTAAAAATGGTGATTTTCCATAGTTATGTTAGTTTACCAGAGGGTAATACTATTCATCCACTTTTACATGAAAGTATCCTGGCGTGTGCTTTTCTTTAGGGCTGCCATCCGGTCGTTTCGTAGTCTGCCACAGCTGTCGTTGGAAGAACGTCAATCTCGGCTTGGCAGCTGGCGCTGGGAAAGCCTCGCGAGGTCCTGCAGTTTCCTTCGCCTGCCTCTGTGGTCGCTTCCAAAAGCCCTTCCTCATGGACGGTGCGCAAAGCAACGACAATCTGCTCTGCCGGGTTCTGCATAAAAGTCACCAGCTTGCTGTGCAAATCTTGCAACTTGCAAGCATGGATGGAAAATCATACCCTTCATACTTCCCAAAGCTGATTGCTTCTGCCATTTTGAGGACGATTTCCCCAGAAATAAAGATGCAGTGATCGTCAGTGAGTTCATCATCATATGGTTCAGGTTGAGGGTCCAAGGGTCCAAGTCGCAGTCCAATCACCCCACAAAAATTGGCGACGGTTCAACCTTGCAGGGGTTGAAGTGCATCATGGACCCAACAAAAACGATTGCATTTTTAGTATGAATGCAAATAAATACAGATAGAATATGGTAGAATATTTAGAATCATAATGAATCATATATATATATAATCATAATCATGTGATCAAACGAGAGGTTACAACCCTCCAGCCTGGGGGGGCAGCAACCGTTTCTGACCCCTTCCGAATTTGCTAAGAACGAGCTCCCGAACCACATCCATCAGAGGGCTCCAGGGTGGCATCAACTTCTCGCTATTCTCCTGGCGATCCAAAAATGTGAATCCCATCCCCCTATATTGATGGGGGTGTACGGGATATACAGTTATAATATTATAATATATATCCCCTTTAGTACTGCTGCAACTTTGAAGATATACTGTATTTATCTGTATTTTATAATGGGACGCAATAAGGATAACAATGTGAATTGCGGGTTTGACCATTTCAAAATGTGGGTTTGACAGGATTTGACCATGCTGAAATGGGATAGCCAATACAATGCGCAATGCCCCAAATTAGTGGGACCCAAAAAAACAAGAGATGCAAACTAAACCGGGTTTCAGCGTTTCATTTGGGGGCTTTTATATCACGGGTCAGGGATTAATATCCTGAAACAGATGGATGTTCAAGGTTGGCATACCACCTTGGAAGCCAAAGATATCTTGGATTCCAGTTGGATATCCAAAGATGTTAATATCCAGGAGCCGGCAAAATTGCTGAAAGTTGTTCAAAACTATTTTTCCAAGATGCTGTGGATGGTTTTAACTTGTTCTATCACCTCGTAATTTCCAAGTGTTCAAGAAAAGATAGACATGTGGATTTGAGCCGTTTAATTCGTTCAATTAAAGAAATGACAAAACATTTTCCACACAGGGCCCTCAGTGTTCTACTGTATCTATTTCGACATTAATCCAGAATTGTATGTCTGCCAGGACGTGTCATTTCAATAAATGAAATGATATCTCTTGGGGTTCCCTAGTTCATGGACAAGGTTGCAAAAAAAAAAGGTTGACATCGTAGGGTTTCATCAGAAACGACCAGAGGGTGGTCATAGCCAGTTTGAGGAAGCATCTGCTACCCACATTACCGTTGTTGTAAAATGCACGCGGGAATGGGTACAAACCCTTGGAAATTCAACATGGAACCAACAGGCCAACAGGCGCATTAGATCGCAAGAATGAAATCATCTAAGAGGCCTTGTGTTGGCATTCCAGGTTGCTTTCTGCTGTGCAGTATCATGTTCGACATAGGATAATAGAGTCTTGTGTTCTAAGTCTAAGCTTTAGACATCCACAAGATTGTTACTGTGTCGGCAGGAGAGGACACGTCTCTTATTTCTCCATTCAGGACTCAAGACTAGGCCATTGCAAGATGATGCGCAAAAAAAAACCCAAAGAAATTCACAAGAATTTCTCCCCCAATGCTGCCTTTTCATCCCTTTTCATGCCTTTTCCACCTGGAAAATCATGCGGAAGAATGGAAGAAGTCATAGAAACTCACCTCCCTTGAATCGATCCGGCCTCGACCTCGGCTGCGGCCTCGTCTTTTTTGGAGCTTTCAAAAGCCAGGTGGCCCAGGTGAGGTTTTTCACAATCGGTGCAAAATTTCTGAGATTCTGCTAAGATATGTTTTAGGATTTTCAATGACTTCTCTAAAAATCTACCTTTACTACCCAGTCATTCCAACAAGATTCGCCCAGTTTTCATATGCCCAGGTACCGGTGTGCAAATTGAAATGAACCCTTGATATGCTGCTACATGATCGTGATCTCTAAACTGAACTCTAGGTAGCAGAGCTACCACGGTGTCAACATGAAAAGACTTCATCCCTGCATGTGTGTTGGTCAATATCACCATGTTTGGTGCTAGCACAGGTGGTTCCTTGCCCAAATAACCGTTCGTCATAATTAACACCCTAGAGAGGCTTGTGGAATGTGGTTAGTCTGTTCATTTGAGGATACAGGCGAGTTACGAAAATTTAAGGGGGAAGGGATTATATGGGATTATTATACCTGGTTGGTGGTTTGAACCCCTCTGAAAAATATGAGTTCGTCAGTTGGGATGATTATTCCGATAATATAATATATATATATATATTGTATTACCCATAGGATCCATGTATGCTATATATGGTAACATTTACCATCAATATACCCCCAATGTTAGCATATATACCATACATGGATCCTATGGGTTATGGAAAATAAAATTCATGTTCCAAACCACCAACCAGAATCCATCTTGGCTCAACCCTAGCAATGTGCCTCTGGCAAAAGAGTGGCATCATCCACCGGAGTCGTGGTCTCCGTCCTGGTGTCCAGGCAGATCACCCATGGGCACTCTCCGGGTATCCCTTGAAGTCAGAGAAATCCAAGAGATCAACCAACAAACAGGTGATTTAGATATCAGTTAAATCCAAGAGATATCATTCAAGATATCAACAAAATGGTAATTTTACGCTAACCACCCAGCAAAACAACAGAATGGCTTCTCTCAACACCTGAAACCGAACTCATCGGAAGTATGGAGGAGGGGGCTACTAAATTGCAACTCACTCCTTGATGCGTATGGACATTATGTGCACATCCGTGCATCAACGCAATAAATGTAAAGAGACACACAACACAGAGATTCTGTATAGTTTACGTTGTCTAACTGCGTTACATGATGATTCCCCATCATTTTTCCATATTTTTCCCATCAAAGTAGCCATTTGGGAGGATATACACCATTTTCAGACAAAGCCAGTTGGATAACACGCGTCATGTGAAGCTCACTGGCGCCTTTGCGCCTCGCTATCCATGCACCAGACCTGCTGCCTGGGCGCATGGCTGCCCCTGAATAATTCATATGTTTTTTGTTGGGGACCAAACATTGGTTTATACAAAATGTTATGGTAAACCCATGAACCATAATGAACCAATGACTGTAGAACTCAATGTATGAAACCTTGGGATGTGTCATGGTTATGTGGAAACCATGTATGAAACAATTTAAAACTGCGACAAAACGCTAGACTTATTGCGTCTGGTTCTGGTTGCTATTTTCATGGTTTTCATGGTTTTCAGAAACCCATGAAATACACGGGCTGATGAGAACATTTCCCCAACGCCATGGGCACCTGGAGAATCTTTATCGAGGCCCTGGCCATCAGGCCTTGCTTGGTGGTTTTACAAGCGTCCTACCTTTAATCACCATCGGGGGTGTGTTGCCTGAAACCAGCACGCCTAGCGTAGGTCAAAAAAAGCTGGGCATGTTGTGTGCCTAAAAACACCCTTTTTTTTTGGCCGGCCATGGTCGGTTTCAGCTTCGGTAAGTACTGGTTTCAGCAATATCCCCCAGAAGTATTGGATACAATCTGCAATCACCCACCAGTTTCCATGTTTCCTCCACTCTCAGGATGAAACTCGTCGTAGACTGAAAAGAAGAGACACGGAGTCAAAGGCTTTCCTCGTGACAACAGGTCGAATTTTTGACGCTTTTCCAACAGATTCCAACTATTTCCAACTTCAATATGTGGATCTTTGGGTTCGATTCTCCTCCTTTTTCCATGAGAAATTCCAGCATCTCCGGAATCAAAGCTCCTCGTTGCCCCGGGTGAGGATCCACTGGAACTTCCAAAGCCCTGCAGCCAACGGCTGTTTCTGTGGATTTTGGGGGCATAGCATGGGGGCAAAAAATGAGATGTCAAAAATCCTTTTGGAGGAAAAACACGAATTCAAGAAAACTGCACTAAAAGCTCAGGCAAAAAAAAAACTAGGGGACTTCTATACAACCAATCACAAAAAGGTATGAACGTGTGTTGTTCATATCCTCCCTTCATCCTTGAACAAAAGGCCACCGCCCGATTGCGCATTTACCGAACAAATACCAACGGCTATCGACATTCATGGACGCTACATGACGTCAGGGACTGCATCCTTGTTGCCCTGCTTGAAGTTAGTGCCAAACTCTGATACCCATTGAAAGTTTCATGTCCAAATCACTGGATTGGTTTAAGGGAAAATCTACAGGAAACCATGGTTTTTACCATCAAATATAGGGCTTTCCTGTAAATTTTCCCACCATCCAATTCTATGACCAAAGGAATATTCCATCGAAAACTCCCAGTTCGCACATGAATGGTCCAAGTCCTGAGGGGCAACATCTGAGCAGTGTTCAAGACCCTCTGCCGTCCCTGAAAATACTCTTTTGTTCATGGATGATTTCCCAGTTTGTGGATGATGAAGCAATGATAATCCTCAACGACTATCGCTTAGTATTGTGCTCCCTGTAATCATCCACCAGGGGTTTTGAACGGATCACACACAGCTGTCACCTGTGAGTGATGAGACCATCCTTGATCAAATCATTTAGCAAAGCCTGCCGCAACAAGTCATGCGGACTGGAAAGATAAGTAACCCATCAACTATCAGCAACTTGTCTATATGTATATAAAGTTCAAGTGTACAATACATATATATATATATATAGCAACTACTATATCAGTACTGTGTAATTATACCGTGTATATATATAGTGCATATTCAATATACAGTACGTATATACATGTATACATCTACATGCATACATACATCGCGCACACCTACAGTATCTGCTAGGCCTGACCTGCTAGACCTGACCGGCCACACCAATTTTCATTCATAAAGACTGCATGCCAACTTCCCCCATGCCTAAAATGGGATGTATTGTGGACGTGGGAACAAATCTACCAACTGGTGTGCGAGGGTACACATGACAGTATCGGTAGTGGGCGTGGTGGACATCATCGTGACGTGGGGGGGCGTCTCAGCCAAAAATGGTGATAGCCAGTGATAGCTATGTTTGGACTGGCAGGTGCAGGAAATCACATTTTTCCAATATATTCAGATATGTTTACTCTGGAAAACTGTGGATATATATATATATAATGTAAGATTACCTTGATGGGGGCTGGATTTGGAACGCCATTCTGAGCAGGCAATGTTTAAATTGCGGAATTCCAAGCATGTCCAAACATGTCCGAACAAAGAAACATTACATATCATAAGCCTTTTATAACCTTTTGCCGTTTTGCAAAATAGACCATATAGATCGTTACAGGGCCGTAGAATTTGAATAGGGGCTCTACCGTCCACCCTTACCATGCACCTCTCTGATCTGCTCAGATTCCCCGAAAACTTCAAAGCCTGACGTTTGAGGGGCTGAGTTTAGAGTTCGCAGGATATCTCCAGGGCGTCATTCTCCTGGTATAAGTATG
>Ga0126342_10022949_pt1 | contig 10254 bp, 9 predicted proteins | sample Cyp1metagenome_FD_92528 | JGI IMG/M metagenome (GOLD analysis project Ga0126342, IMG submission 92528) | Coral microbial communities from Lord Howe Island, Old Settlement Bay, Australia - Cyphastrea 1 metagenome | ecosystem: Host-associated > Invertebrates > Cnidaria > Coral ... | reverse complement strand
TAGATAGATAGATAGATACATAGATAGATAGATAGATAGATAGATACATAGATAGATACATAGATAGATAGATAGATAGATACATAGATACATAGATAGATAGATAGATACATAGATACATAGATAGATAGATAGATAGATAGACAGACAGACATAGATACATAGATACATAGATACATAGATACATAGATACATAGATAGATAGATAGATAGATAGATACATAGATACATAGATACATAGATAGATAGATACATAGATAGATAGATAGATAGATACATAGATAGATAGATAGATAGATAGATAGATAGATACATAGATACATAGATACATAGATAGATAGATAGATAGATAGATAGATAGATACATAGATACATAGATAGATAGATAGATAGATAGATAGATACATAGATAGATAGATAGATAGATACATACATACATACATACATACATACATAAATTCATATGTCACTAGCTTTCGCCGAATCTCGCCAGGGTCCGGTGGATGTGGCGCTCGATTTCGCAGCAGCCGTGAAACTGGATCCGCTAATGCCTTGGCGAAAAGAAGAAGTCGAGTTGGGGCACTATTTGGCACCACTCTACGGGGGTTTCCATAAATGGGGGTGCCCCAAAATGGATGGTTTATAATGAACAATCCTATAAAAATGGATGATTCAGGGGTACCCCCCACTTTAGGAAACCTCCATATCATCCCAATAAGAATTTATATGATCCAACTATTTGGAACCACTATATCAAATTATATCCCAATTACAGTATATGTACATAAATAAATGAATAAATGAATAAATAAATCAATGAATAAATAAATAAATATATAGATATATAATATAATATAATATAATATAATATAATATATATATACACATATATTTACTGTCATCCCATTCTGCGACCTAATTTTTCGCAAGAACTAGCAGCACCCTGAAAGTTTCATCCACTGAACGGAGGTTTGCTGGGATTTTGGGGCTTGGAAACCTCTGAAGTTCGATGAAATTCGATCAGAAGGTTGGTTAACGCAAGTGACTTGTGGATGAGCAAACGGGGGTGCCAGTGCAGACAGTGCAGACGCGACTCGAGTGGCGTGGGCTGAAGCAATGTCGATTCGGAAGCATTTCGCCAGCGCCACTTGAAGCCATGATTTTCCGATCGTTTTTTTTGATGTGGATTTACCAGCTGTTCGAAAAGTCAAGACAAAAGGCCGAGAATTAGAAAATATCGCTGAATCTTGAGGATTTTGACACCTACCCATTGGTGAAACCTTGTGATTTGCTTCAAGCCCATCGTAGCTATGCTGAGGAACCCACCAGGTTCTGACAGCGGTGCGTGAACTGAAAGTGACCTTAGGTTGACAGCAGCACCAAGACGGCCTTGTGAATTCTCTTGGAGAATTGAAATGTCACTTTCAATTCCGTCCTGAATTCTTTGTGAAACATTGAGGCGGAGAAGTTGGGGATGAAAATAGCTGAGTTCCTATTGGTTCAGTCAGCTTCGGGAGGCGTGAACAGTGTTGACTCATACCCATTTCGATACGAAATGAGCATAAATGAGCAATGTTTATATGCATTCATGTCACATTTATGTTTATATCATTTTGAACCAATACCAGGGTTCCGTGTTTTTGGTTTAAGCCGTTCCATGCAAGCCCGTCCTGTTTCCCTGCAAACAGCTGGTTGGTCAGGTCAATCAGCGTTTTCCCTATGAAAACAGATCCAGTATTTTCAGACCCTGCTTTTGTCGTGGATTTTTCGCAGAAATCGTCCAGTCGCCAATTGTCCATGCTGGACAAAACTGGTTTGAAGCTTTGTCCGTCTTTCAGATGGTTCGGTTTGTGTAAAACCACCGCTTTCTGACCCTCCAACAGGATGTGGTATGTCCCAAAGGGACACCACACGAGGTCACCACTTTTTTTTTGGCGACGCTTGAATTCGACCAATCCTTGATCTTTCCACCGGCAGTTTTCTCATTCTAAAGCATACCCAATATGACCATAGATGGGTGGTATAGACAATCCTCATATGGTTTCCTCTTGGCTTTACCACATTTGCACATTTGGTCAGGCCCACTGTTTTGTGGGAACAACCAAACGAGGTGCACACTGTGGATGTGTTCTGTTCAGAAGTTCTGGAGCTGTCAACTAATGTTAGCAAAACAAAAGCACACCAACCTCAAATTTGATGTAAATGGGTGGTGTAAAACATCAATCCATATGGGTGGTCTATTGTTGCTTTACTAACATCCTACACACGTTATACTATATGGTGTTTGCTAGCAATTTTTATTTATCGGTGCCGTTCAAAGACCGTCAAGGACTGGATTCCAGCCGCTTTTGGCCAACTGCTGCGCTTCACAGCCACTTTTACGACAGCGGAGTGGAATGTTTGGGATTGGATTGTTGAAAGTTTACCCTCTGGTTATTTAACGTAGCTATAGACAATCACCATTTTTAATAGGTAAAACCCGGTAAACCATCTATTTCTATGGGCCATCTATACCATGGCTATGTGAAATAACCAGAGGGTATATGTGTGTATATATATATATCCCAAAGCTTCTTGGGTTCTTATATCCACTAAGGATTAATATAAACTATACCCTCTGGTAATTTAACATAGCTATTGAAAATGACCATTTATAGTGGATTTTCCCATTAATCATGGTGATTTTCCATAGCTATGTTAAATTACCAGAGGGTAGCTGTTAGTTGACCCGCCCCGGATTTGGAGAGTCACGAATGATCCGATCCTGGATTCTGGTAGGGATGATGGATGTTAGGCAGATATGATCTCTTCATATCTACTGACTTGGGCATTTAATCATATGGCTATGGATCAATACCTATGAAAATACCATTTTTAGTGGGTTATTCACATCCATAAATCCCAGCTATGACTTGGGGTGAACAAAAGGTACCAGGGTTTTGACCCATCCCCATATGATCCCTAGAAAATCATGATATGAACAGAACAGATCTGGACATCTTTTGGGCACCATTTGGTGCGATAGAAGAAATGGATACTGTAATGTAATGTAAATGTAAATTAAACAAAGTAAAATCATGTAATGTAATGTATAGAATGTAAATGTAATGTAATGTATAGAATGTAAATGTAATGTAATGTAATGTAATGTATGTATGTAAGTAATGTATATATATATATATATGTACATGGACAATTATAGACTGCAATTATGTAAAGACTGGGTTACGAATAAAGTAGCAGTGACCATGGATCTTATGAACAAACGGATGCACCAACAGTCTGGTGGTAAAAGGGCCAACATGTCATGCTTGTTATCGTGGTGGTGAGTGTAGATGTGGCCGTCAACGACTTATTTTTCAAGACACACGGAGATGGCTCACAAATTTGGATACCCACTTTTAGTTTCTTTTTTATAACAGTGGATGGTGAGGCTGTCGGGCCTGCACTGTGTAAGATTGTCCTTGAAAATTTGTGAGCCACAGCCAAAGACATTTCTGCGCTTGGCGCTGCGCAGCGCACAAAAAAGTCGCTGGGAGTCATCGATGTTCATCGATGTTCATCCCCCCAAAATGTGGTGGGACAAAACCCATCCCGATTTTGGGTACAAAAATGGTATATATTCTTCTGTGAATGTCTAAGTTTGAGATTTATCTCATCAAAGTTTGGGTCATGGACCCATATTTTTGGCAGGTCGTTTTGGCTTCAGATGTGGATCTATCGGATTGCGAAGATAGCGGCGAAGAGAGTTAGATGTGAATATCATGGGAATAATGATTGAAATATAATCATCTATATGGGAGTAGTAGCATATAATACACCAATGGGAGTATTAGCATGATGATGTGGATATATCACCTACAATATGCTAATACTTGCTTACCCCTAATCCATCCGTTGGCCAATCACCATTTGTCCCTTTTTAAATGGCGACAATTTGGAGGGGCAAAATTCGCAATTTTGAGTGAAAGTGGCCTGTCGTGGATTGTGGTAGCATCATTGATCTGAAGGGAATTTTAACCGCGGTCCCCTCATGAGAGGCTAATCGAATCTCATTACAATCCCATTATCATTTGGTACACATGATAATGGGATTCTAATGGGATTAAAATTATAATATGATATATACAATCCCATTACAATCCCACTATAATCCCATTTTTTTGGCGGATTCGAAAAAAGTGGCAACTTTTTTCAGAGGCTCCAAGCTGATACCGTTTGCTATTCTTTTTGTTGGGAAATGAACTGATTGTTTTATCTTTAGATATAACGAACTAGTTAATGGGGGTTATAATGGTTTATACACCCACTTGTAACTGGGGGGGCCCATCCTGTAGGTTCTCAGAATGAATTAATTTCTTTTTGGTGGCAAAAGCTGGTTTACAGTTTTTTGCCTGTGTAATGAAGCATGATTTCTTTTCTTTGACCTCAGGGGTGGCCCGACTGCCGCTGATAACCCACAACAAAAAGCTGCCTCACACTCGAAAGCCAATGTTTTGCATGTTTTCTATATCTTGCGGCATGCATTTTGGATTTTGATTCTTTTTTTCACCTGTTTAGTGCACCCAAATGCTTCATTTCGCACCCGGGAGGCACGGGTGCGACAGCAGTGCTCACGCAGCGGATTCCGGTCAGCAGGCCATTTCGATGCAGGATGCACTCAATTTTCGATGTGGCAAGGCGGAGGTTGCGGCAGGTTACTCAGATGACACCACTGGGATTGCGGTTGGGTTGGTGTTCATCCTCACCTAAATTGAGGTTGAATCATCATTAAATCATCATTAAACATGGGTCATTAAATGTCCCCATTGAACATCACCCAACCATTAGGTATATGGTCTATAATGGCTACTATAAGGTGATGTCCAATATACCCAAAATGGGACAGTTACCAACCCCAGTTAAATCATCATTTCCGTTGCTTCAGAGATTGAAACAGCTCTCTACTTAAAATGTTCATCCCACCAGTTGCAAGTGGTCAAAATATGCCATAAGCACACGGGTTTCTGCAGACTTGGTCATACATGACCATAGCTCTGCACATCTTGATTAAGCACATGGGTTTGTCTGAAAATGCTGTATACCCCCTTTTCATGGCAATTTTGATAGGACAAAATCGTGATAGACCATCAAAATTGGTGGTACATTGTTTTCAGACAAACCACCTGTGCCACCTGTGCCACTTGGATTTCCACGTCTCCACGTCCCAAGCTGCTAGGCCCAGCACCAGACCCCAGAGCGCCGCTTTACCGGCCATGCGGGTCCCGGGCGCCGCAGCGGCGGCGGACAAGGCGACCACGCCGGCACGGCCGTTGACGGCCACCAGCCGTGGCGCAACAAGCAGCAAAGTGTGGGCCTGGCCCTGGTTGATGGCTGAAGGATCCCGTGGTCTCCTATTTCTAGGTGAATTAAGCCCAGTAAACAGCTGTTAAGTAGGGATTGCGGGGTGATGCCACAGTGTGGAAAGGCTCTGTTGCTTCAAAATGCAGTAATAACATGTAACAACTCCAATTTCACGAGTTTTTTTTTGGGTATATCAGTATATATATATATCAGTATATCTATACTATTCTATACTTAGTGGCGATTATAAACTAACTCGGGCCTCGGGGTTCCGCTCTGCGGGGATGGAAAGGTTGTGACCGTTGTGACCAATCCCCACCGTGTTTGAGGTCAATTTTGTGAGACTAGTGCCAGATGCGATTCCAAGTCATTCTTAAATGCATTTTTGCTACTGTTCGCCAAGGATTGAGTTGCTTGATTGCGAGGAAAAACAATTGCTTAGTTGCGGGGGTTGCAACATAGTATTTTGAAAGAAACACCTACAGCACCCCCCAAACGATACAAAAGCAAAACCTCCTACTAAGATAGTGGTAGATTACTTTTCGATCTATTTTGGAGTTCCTGTAAATCTGGATGAATTACAACTACCTCACGTCGCGACGTCACTGAAATGATGGTTAAGCAGGAGTGACTATCCCAAAATAGTCGAAATTTTCACGTCAGTGAACTATCATAATTTATCTAGATGAAGTGGAACACTCAATAGTCAACCATCAACCATCCGAAATAAAGGTTTATTGTTAGTATGCACTCTATTTCGTGAATGATCAATCATTCTCATAATTTATAGCGCCCCGAAACAAGATCTAAAAAGTCAAATCCGAACATCTCAAATAGCGAAAAAGTATGAAAAAGCACTTTTGGGCATCTTTTTGAGGGTTACCATAGCTTAGAAACCCAACGTTGGCAGTGCTCACTTCAAGTGGAGCCAGGGTGGTGCGGGCCAAGACGCCGTGACCGGGTCACGAGAGGATTGGGAGATTTGGATCTTTCTGGAGATACGACCAGATTTTTGTGATCTTGGTTAACATACAAAAAACTATGGAAAATCACCATGCTATTAATGGGACAACTCATTAAAAATGGTCATTTTCAATAGCTTTTTGTATGTTTACCAGAGGGTAATGGCTTTTTGGGCAATTTCGATGGGAAAATCGTGATCAACTTCAGCCGAATTGGTTGATGTTTTTACCGCAGGAAGCCTCCCCATGCTGCTGTGTTTTTGCCATGATTTCCTGTAGATTCTCTGAACCGCCGACACAGCAGGGTAGAAATCGTGCAAGGTACCCCATACCAGGAGATGTGGGTTACTATCAGCGTCAGGGAGCCCAGTTGAGAAAACTGCGATGGGAATCTAAGGGATCAGCCATGGTTTCAGGGCGAAAAACACATGGGACCACCATGGGCGCCAGATGCGAACGGCTCCGCGTCAAGTCATGGGTTCAACAAAAGAGTTCGGCATTCCGATGAAATACCCATGGGGCTACACTGGTGAGATTGGATTCGCAACACCGGATGGTTGCCACATGGTGGTAACGGTTGCCACAGAAAATTTGAGGTGCCGATGTGAAAGGACGGATCAAGAAACCCAAGCTGGACAAAGACATGGCCAAGCTCAAGGTGGCCGTGGCGGTGGGAATAGGAAAACTATGGGAATCACACCATTTTTTTCCTCTTCCATGATAAATTTTTCCACAGTTTGATTCCCATATGCCATATTTTTTCCCATAGTTTTCCTATGGGTATCATGACTTGGAAACCTTAGCCATGAAACATATATGGATGGAGTTGGCTGAGACCCCCAATTCGTTGCTCTCTGAAGAGCAACTCATGGATGGAATTTGGGTAAATCAAAAGGCTTTTTTTTGTTAAACCAAAAAAATCACTACCATAGTGATGGAGAATATGGAGAATGACCTATGTATGATCTGCTTGGTGGTTTGGAACATGGAATTTTGAATGACTTTCCATATAAAAATTGGGAATGTCAGAATCCCAACTGACGAACTCCATCATTTTTCAGATGGGTGGCTCAACCACCAACCAGATTATTATTAACCATCATTAACCATATAATAACCATTAATATTAACCATTATTAACAGAATATAAAACCAACCAATGGTAGGTAGGTCAACCACCAACCAGTCATATCCATAGATTATCCATAGATATACATAGGACTTATGGATAATCTATGGATAATCTATGGATAATCTATGGATAATCTATGGAAAATGGACCATTTATAGATGTTGTTTACCACTTTGCTCGGCAGGATCTCTTCGCATACTGCGAAGCGGCCAACTTCCGGGAGGTCAGCTGGGTTTTTGTGATCCACCCTTGACATTGATATATCTTTATGTAGTTCCTCGAAACAAAATATGTATTATGGATATGTAATATGTATTATAACTATGTATTATGATACGTACATATATATATAGATATGTAATATTATATATATGTATATATATAGATAGTGTATATGTATAATATCTAAAATTCAATTGACATAGAGAACTTTGAATTCACCGCGCGAAAAGGTGCGTGCCATGGTCTCCCACTATCCGTACCTCCTGGGGCTGACGGATGCGCATGGCTTCTCCGCGCTTCACCACGCGGTGATGTCCGGGGAGCCGGTCTTCATCTCAAAGGTCACCGGGGCCATGGTGCCATGGGTTTCACCAGGAAAAAAAAGGAGGCTTCACCGGGAAAAAATGGAGGTATGGCCACAGAAATGTTTTTTTTGTTTTTTTTTGGGATGAGTTTTTGAGTTTTTGGATGAGTTGTTGGTGAGATTTTTCAGCAGAAATTGAGATGTGCTGATCATGCAAAACTAAGATTTACGGACATTGGACTTTTCACAACTAGACGTAGGCACCAAGAAGATCAGGTAGAAACAATCCAAGAATGGAGATTGAAATCACGATATAACCACTTTGCGCCTGTATGTGACCATGGCCGCCATGGCCCGGCTTTATCCCAGCTCCGTTGCAGGTCTTGCAGCTCTACAGGGACCCCAAGACCTTTTCCCTGAAGAATCTGATCTACACCACCGAGGAGGAGATTCGGCCATTTGTGATTGGTGGATGAGAAAACATGGCATTTTGATACATATAAAATATACATATACAGACATGTATATATATATATAGATATACGGTATATATGTATGTATGCGTGAATATATATATATATATAATATAGCTGTGTCTATATCTATATCTAGATAGACTGATAGATCTTTGTGTTCTTCAAGAAGACTCTCCGACTCTCCCGTTCTTTTTTTGATAAATCCGACATCTCTCGCCATGGGCTCCAGGAGTTACTGAACGACATGGAGCTGGGTGTGCAAGTCGTTGGTCACAAGTCGGCCGAGGATACCGAGGCGTCGCGCCGTTTGCCCAATCCGTTACGGGATCCGTGGCGGGGTGGCACAGAATGATACGAAAGATACGAAAGATAAGATGTCACAAGATAACATGATAAATTACATTTTTTTTTTTAATCAGAGATAATATACAGAGATGATACAGATACGAAAGAATCAATATTATGTCATAAGATTTACAGTCAATATATCATATGATAGTCATCAATATAATGTAATACGATATAAAGATGAAGGATAAGATTGACTGTCAGATGATGTCATACAATGTCATCAGTATATTATCGAATGATGTCTTAATCAAAGAATCCAATAGATTACTGAAGCTTTACAAATTTCGCACAACAACCTCAGTGACTCCCAGTTTCATCCACCCAAAATAGCTCAGTGACTCCAGAATGAAATCCAGGTTCCTCAAAGGAACCTTTGCTGGTTAGTATACCGAACAACTGTTTTTGGGGATTTAATGACGGCTGTTTTTTTCCTCATTTATTTATACCCTCTGGTTATTTCACATAGCCATGGAAAATGGCCCATAGAAATAGATGATTTTCCCATTAAAACCTCCATTTATAGGGGAATTTCCATGGCTATGTTAGTCATAACCAGATGGTATATATTTATTTTTTGTCCATCCTTTACCCTCAGCGAAGTTGTTAGATCTGGAAAATCGCCATCTTATAGTCCGGTTTATTTCATCGAAGCGAATGGGTCGATCTCTCCACATGTTCGTGAACAATCCCCAAGAATCACCATAAAATTGCATGACAACCTGACACACATCCCACTAAACCTTTATTGATTCCCTATGATCCCATTATGGGTGGGATTTCACCCCCCAAATGGTAGTTGTTTATGGCATTCCCATGTGTGACTCTATGAGTGACTGAAAAACCACCTGAGATTCCCAATGATCTCATGACTGTAATGTGGTAAACGGTAAAGCCGTTAAATCCCCTTGAATCCCAGTGAGTCCTATTACCCTCAGTTTACCCTCTGGTTATGACTAACATAGCCATGGAAAATCCCTCATAAATGGAGGTTTCAATGGGAAAATCATCTATAAAGGGGCCATTTTCCATGGCTATGTTGAATAACCAGAGGGTAAATCCCATTAATTATCAACATTCCATACGAATATATCATTAAATCCCTAATAATCACCATAAAATCCCATGACACCCCTGAAATCCCATTGAACTCACCATTTGATATTCCCATCCCATCAATCAGTGGAGAATCATCCCAGGAATAGTAAGTACTGAAACACCAGAACTACATAAAAAGTTTGGAACAAGATTGATAATATTAATGTGTTTAATATTATGTATCTATTCTGTTGTTTTTGTTCTTGTCCTTGTTTTAGGTTTAGGTTTTGCAAAATCTTTAATGACATTTTCAACTTCAAACAAACGAGTTTCTAAATGTTCTATCTTTGTTTGTTGCTCTCTACATACTCCCCATAATATACCTGATAATTTTATATAACTTAACTTCTTAATACCTTCATCATCAAC
>Ga0126342_10022948_pt1 | contig 10255 bp, 11 predicted proteins | sample Cyp1metagenome_FD_92528 | JGI IMG/M metagenome (GOLD analysis project Ga0126342, IMG submission 92528) | Coral microbial communities from Lord Howe Island, Old Settlement Bay, Australia - Cyphastrea 1 metagenome | ecosystem: Host-associated > Invertebrates > Cnidaria > Coral ... | reverse complement strand
GAGCAAACAAGTTGTAGGCGTAATACACGGAGACACGACGCCTGCTGGCTCATCATGAGAAACTCTGCACATTCGCATACCACGGCCTAGCACTGCATGCGCACGTCACGCATGTGCCAGCTCTGGCCTCTGGAAGTCCTGCAATGTCCGGTTACCATGCGGACACCATCGGTGGTCTCCACCATTAAGGTCTATGTCAGGGCTCTTGAAATGGATATATGTCTATAATATATATATATCTATCTATCTATCTATCTATCTATCTATAAGGTGGCTTCATATGGTACAGCATCTCCAGATTAGGTACCTGAAATGGCAACTGAAAAATGGATTGTCCAGAGTCCAAGCTTGAAGGATCTGAAAGGCTATATCAGTCCCAATGACATTGGAACTTACTGGCCACTCGACCCCCTGCTATAAGCCAGCCCTGAGTGCAATCTACTACGTCGTCATTCTATCGACTCCAATGTGCAGTAGCTAGATTCCCATTGACCCCGTACGGTTGAAAATGGTCATACCCCCAGTCTACCTCACATCGCAAGCTAAACCCCGTCGTCTGCGAGATGTCAATGGTGACAAACATTCAAATATCTCCCTGACCAATTAGCATCATCGAGTATGTTACCACTGTCAACACAATATGACCAAAGCACGCCCAGAACTTCCGCTCATCCGCCGCCACACGACCCAGCCTCGTTCTTGTCATCAGCTGGCACCTCCTTCCATATTGCACAACCCAAGGTGATGTGCTGTCATATAGCTACAGTACTGAAGGTTTCGAACTTTGACTCCACAACGAATTAGCGAAAGTCTGCGTCATCACGCAAATGCCACCCAGTCTGGACGTATCTTGCATGCACAGTAACCAACCACTGTACAGAAAGACAAATCTCACTACGCGTCCTTTCGCTTCCCCGAGCTGCTGGATCCGCTGCCAGGCTCCTTCAAGACAACGGTACAACGCTTGCACAGTGACCGAAATTCGTTCGCGAATCAAACTCCAATTTTCACTCAATGTGACACAAGCGGCCAAACCAGCCCTGCCTTCCTCCACTGCTTCTCCTCTTCCAGCAGCTTCTGATAGTATTGCGCTTTATCCAGCGCAGCTCTCAACTGGTTCTGCATCTCCAACTGTGACGCCTACGACGCGATATGAAACCGTATTCCACTACCGTAGCTTTCCCTGCTCAGCACCGAACTCTTTGCATGACGAATCCCACTGCATGAAACCAAACCAAGCTACAATCAGAACACTAACACTTCCACTCCCCAGCTCAGCTATGTGCAGCCAGCCTTCTGTCGTTTCTCGACCAACTGACGAGCTTCAAGCGCTGCCCTAAGGCCAACCTCTCTCTTCTGTTCCCTCTGCCACAACCTCATTCATAACACAAAAACTTGATTCTCAGAGACTGGAACAGAAACTAATACTTGAAAACATTGGTCATGTGTTAGGAATTCAGACACGCTTGGTCGATGGATTGTTCTTTCCCAGGTAATTCGGGTGCTTTTGTGCCCGAAAGATTGCATCGATAGTCCAGGGTAGAGTGGCGTTCCACGTAAATATGAATGCGTCCAATCATGGGGAACGGATTCCTATTCTTGAACTCGATTGGGTATTAGGTATTAGTGTATATGTTGAGTTGGGTGAGCATTTATTTGGAAACAGGTTACAATTCGTGTTGTTTTCGTTGCGGCAGGTGGCCCAACATCCTCCCACATAAGACAGACAAAGACACTCCTCACGCTCCTTCGCTACTTGCCTCAATGGTACGAACAGGCCCTCGCCACATCTTCAACACTGCTTCTGGCACGAACCACATTCGAATTATGATTCCCGAGATGCTGTACCACTGCAAAACGTGGGGCACAAATGTAACAGGAATAACGTCAACCGTGACCCGAGTCACTGCTTGTCTGCTTGGATGGTTGCATCGACGCATTTTTTGTACCTGGGTCACAACCAGGAACGGATTTCTACTCAAAGGTTCCAAGAAGAACACTCTACTGAGCAGAACCACTGCCTGTCCCCTTTCGAGCCCACAGTGATCTAAGCCAAGATCGCCAATGACATTGGAATGATTGAAATAAACATATGCCCAGTCAGCGCAACTACTGGCCACGACACCTTTCGCATTCCTTTTTCGCAAACCTCAAAAGCGCAAGGCCCCAAAAGCACAAGAAACATTTTCCCTGCTGCTCCGACCATTGCGCACAAGCCACTCCTTTGCTGCGCGAAGATTTGCCTCGTCGCGTCTCTTGCACCTAGGACAAACATCAAATTCTTGTCGAAGGCACTTCCCCGTATCGCTGCATGGCAGACCGCAAAATCGACTGCGTACCCCTTTCTATGCAACTCGGACACTCCTTTCTCATCATGGCCATCTCTCTGTCCTTCAAATGCGACCTTGGCTTCAAACAAAGCCACGAAACCATCACAAAGGAACTGATCGTCCCCCAACATCAAATCGCTGATACCTCTACTCTCCCAATCCCAACACAAACAAATCGCAAAATCACCCTTAAAAAAGTGTTTCACCCTGCCATTACACACGACAACCTCTGCGCAGCACTTTTGCCGAGACACTGGCTTGCAACCTTGGAGAGTTCCACCGACAAGCGTCTACTTTCCTTCTTTGCCCTCAATTCAGCCGCGGCTACCATGACTCATCACACCAGATGGTCGTTACAGCAAAATCCAGTCTTGCGTACCCAGAAACAAACAAGCCTATCTGTGAAGATCCCCCTCAATACCCGACCATGCACCCTTCGTGTGCCCAACCACTATATGGACACACAAACGCACACACCCGCCAGCCAGCATAGCACAAGAAAAAAAGCTCCTTCTCACATGCAGCAACCTCCTCCACTCTCCTCAGTTCAGCACTGACACAGCGACCGCATCAAAAACCTCATTAGAACTGCAAACATTGAATCACGTCGTTCTACGTTCACACAACAAATGTGCCCAGCCCAGCAAGATGCGATGCATGCCTGCTGCCAAGACTCAGTCGGGCAGCCTCATCCTCACTCGGCACCGAAAGACAACACTTTCTGGTCAAAAACAATTCCAAAACACCTCAAGAACAGCAAAACCACTGCAACCGCTCGTTTGCTGCCGTGACTCCGGGCAAGCGCCCGCCGTGCACGACGCTTCAATGGCTCCTCGAATATTGCTTCGATGCGGGCATGGCGACGATGCGAGGTCACCGGACCATACAGCTTTCACATGTAGCCCATGCTCACACATTTGTCTCTCTGCAATGCGCCATTCTAGTACACCACAATCACCTAGACACACCTCACTGCCCACATATCACCACAAAACTTGTAAGCCAGGTTTGTCAACTGCATGCTTCAACACCTGCACCCCCCCCCGGGGGGTTCCTTTTTGAAGCTTTTTTGCCTTCCAGATATTTGAAGCCATTCTTTTTGGGAGAAGCATGCAGCATTGGAACATGTTGCTTTTCTCTCCTTCTCTCTCGCTATGGCCCCCAGATCTCTCTCATATATATATATATACATATCTTTGTCTATATGCAAACCCATATACATAATATAATATAAATATGCATATGCACATGTCAGGTCATTTATTTTCTATGATATGTAGCTTACACACGCCCACACACACAGACACACACACACAGACACACACACACACGCACACGCACACGCACAACGCACAACGCACAACGCACACACACGTACGCACGCATGCACGCCACACACAGCACTCTTTTGTGGCAAAAACTGTACCTACCATCAACGATGCTTGTCGTTTCTAGTCTTTAGCAAAATCTGCACCTACCGTCCTTGATACCTGTCGTTTCTAGTCTTAGGCAAAAAGTGCACCTACCGTCATCTGTAGTTCTCGTTTCTAGTCTTTAGCAAAAAATGTGCTTACCGTCCTTGATACTTGTCGTTTCTTGTCATGGGCGAAAAGTGTACCTACCAGCATTGATACTTGTCATTTCTCGTCCCTGGCTGCAAGTATAGCTGCCGGTCATTGATACTTGTCGTTTCCAGTCTTTGGCACAAAGTGCACCTACTGTCACAGATACTTCGAGTTTCTAGTCTGAAACAAAAAGTGCGCCTACTATCATTCATACTTAGCATTTCTGGTCTATGGCAATGGCATTTCTGGTCTATGGCAAAAAGTGTGACTACTGTCATTCATACTTCTCGTCTCTGGTCCTTAGCAAAAAGTGTACCTACCAACATTGATACTGGTCCTTAGTCATAGTCGTTGGCAAAAAGCGTACCTACCTTCATTCTAGGCCTTGGCACATAGTGTACCCACTTGCATTGATACTTGTCGTTTCTCGTCTTTGGCATGAAATGTATCACCATCATTGATGCTTGTCGTCCCTACTCTTTGGCACTTCCTTGCTCCCGCCCAAACCTTCCCTCCAAAAACCGGGCCAAGAAAAAAGATAGCAAACAGTGTATCACCGGCACAACAAAAAAGATAGTCCCTGTTCCGGACGCAGCCCTGTTCAGCAGCTTAAACACCGAAAAGGACAAAGCCCACACCAACCCAAATCAACAAAAAAGGTCCCTGTTCAGGACACAGCCTCCCTGTTCAGGAGCTTAAACACCGAAAAGGACAAAGCCCACACTAACCCAAACCAACAAAGAAGGTCCCTGTTCAGGACACAGCCTCCCTTTTCAGGAGCTCAATCATAAAAAAAGACAGTCACACATCCTCCGTCCCTTCCTCCCACTGCCTCAGCAACAAAAAAACTCGACCCCGCTCAGGACACAACCTCCCTATTCAGACGCATCGTGACCAAACAGCTACATTCACCTACACTTCCCTCTAACCATCCCGTCCTTCCCATAAACCACGAACCCAAAAGAAGTACCAGAGACTCTCATGCCCAACCGGCACCATCAAGCTTCGAACAACTACGCACAAACACAAACATCAACACACTTCCAAAGACACACGCACACACACACACTGTACACCAAACTACCCCCCAGATACCGCCCATAAGTGCCTCTATGCAAGGCCCTCCCTGTTCAGGAGTTTACAAACATATATATGTGGCCCCTGTTCAGGGCTCTGCTCCCTGTCCAGGAGACTAGTGACTATCCGGTCCTTGTGCTGCTTGTCCAGCAGGAGCCACGAAAGGCCAAGGACCACCGAGGTCAGCGGCAGGGGGCGTAGCCCCTTAATTTTATATATATATATACATACATATATGGTCCCGGCCGGCGGCCGGCAACCCCCCCCCCCAATCGTATCCCCCCCCCAGACACCCATCCCCAGGAACCATCCCCATACATACAGTTACATACTGTACATACATACATTACATTACATTACATTGCATTGCATTGCATTGCATTGCATTGCATTGCATTACATTACATTACATTACATACATACATACATGCCTATACCTACCAACCTACGTAGGTACATACATACTACACCCAATCCACCCCACAGGGGGGGGGGCGGGGAAGCATGTATGTACCTTGTATGATAGTTGGATTCCAGGGAGGAAGTACACCCAATCCTAGGAACCATCCCCATCGCGGGGGGGGGGGGTTGCAGGCCTGTACCATATATATTTATATATATTTATATAATAACTAATAACCAAATGAAATTTTAGGGTTTTTTCATGGGTGACGGGTGAGTCAGGCCAGCTGAGTCGCACGGGCACAACGGCCGAGTCATACATGAGTGGTGGAGTGAGTCAGAAAATATGAACAGCTGATGTGATTGGAACAAGATTGACCTATCTAAATAATGTCACCCTATAGCGCGGCTGGCTTCTTTATACTTCTTTACATGTCTGCTTATTGGTTTGTCTTTGTTTGACTCTGCAACCATGTTGGACATGTCTCAATCAGCCGTTGCGGACCTCTGACTCCCAATTTGGATGCTGACTCCCTCCAATTCCTTGTTCAATGGACTGATCGAATATCATGGTGAAGGATAGTGAAGGGGGAAACCCGCGTGTGGAACTGAGATGTCGGTTGCCTTCTCGTGTGTGACGCTCGAGAACTGGCTGCAGTACCCGAGAGTGCTTGCGCAACCTCGAGTCTGGCAGCCACATCGTCTTTGAATAATGCTCTTTGAATGCCATGAAAATGCCACTAAAACGCCATGAAACGAAGCAAGATGCTGCTAATTACTCTCTATCCTGCATTTAGCTAGTTTCTTGCACTGTTTTTGCACAGGTCTATGTAGTTTTGCCAGGCTGAACTGTCACAAAGCAAGCATGAGCCTTGTAACCCTGCACCCGATTGCTAGTTCACGGATCTGAGCATGTTTTTTTTCAGAACAGTAAAGCCGCTGGTCAATATTTGTTTTGTTTTGGCTGGTTGCAAGCATACTTTAGCTGGTGTTTTTCTTAACCCAGCGTTGCAACCCAACAGCAGGTTCCGGATTCCAGGTTTCCAGGCATCCAGGTTTGCAGGGTTCCAGTATGTTCCAGTGTTCCGTTCCAGTTTCATAGATTGAAACCTAACAGTCACTGCTGTTGAGAATATTCAAAAAATGTAAAAACCTCGAATGTATTTGCCCGAGAGCCCACTCCAACTGCACTCAAAAACCATCCACCTGCATTTTGAATCATGTTTCAAACAGTTGAGTCCAGCAGCGAATCCAGCTCGGTTCGCAACAAAGGTTGCGTCAAGGGCAGCTCGCCCTCAGAATCCTGGTACTGGGTAAAGCCCAGCCAGTTGTAATGTTAGACTGCTACAAGGGGAAGTGATGGCTTGGAAATGCTTGGAACATCCCACTGGTTGTGCCACCAACCGTCCATCTGGCTTTTGGATGGGGACCAGCCGCTGACCAGCGCCCCTAGAAACGATTCACTTGCGCCCAGATTAACCTAAACATACCTTTATGTAGAAACACAACCATTTAGGGCCTACTTTTAGGGGACATGGGGGGAGACTTGGTGACCAGGGAGGGACATGGGGGCATGCAGCCACACAACGCACTCCTAGAGGATCCAGATGTAGAAAAATAAACATGTTGGATCTACTTAAGGGACATGGCGGGGGGACTTGGGGACCAGGCGGGGAAGGACATGGGGGCATGCAGCAACATAATGCACACATACAAGCACTAAGGGTCTACTTCAACTTGGTCTGCTGGGGCAAAACCCAGTAGCTCGAGTGGAAAGGCGCTACCCGGGCACAAGCGAGACAAATCCACGGGCACAAGCGAGGCCGTTGCCTTTGGCGGTGGTTGGTTGGTCCTTTCTTCCAGAAGTATTTATTTACTGTGTGAATGGGTTATCTCTCCCACCAAACTCTTTCTGTACTCAACCCAGAAACAGTGACAATATCATTGAATATCTATAGTATTCTATAGTCACAATATGTCACAATCAATTACAGAGGTTTCGCCATATGGGTTTGTCTGAAAATGTTGTGTACCCCTACACCCAATGGTTTTGCTGATCATTATCCCTACTAAATGGCTATTTCATTGGGAATATACCCAACATTTTCAGACATACCCATATGTCACAATGTCAATCTATGTCAAGCTGGTCATGGAATGTGACATCCTGCGGCATCCCCATCCTGCGGCACTCCTCCAAGCTTTCAAGCAATGCGGTGCAGCGCTGATCAGCGTTGGCCATCAAGGAATGGTGCAGAGTCTCCATGAGATCAGCCTCAAGCTGCCATGGAGGATATGTGAAACAATCCAGGAGTCTGGGGCATCAATTGGTATATTTGGTATAAACAATAAACAATCATTGATTGATATCCATTGATATCCATTGATATCCATTGATATCCATTGATATCCATTGATATCCATTGGTATCCATTGATATCCATTGATACTGTCATTTTATGAACTAAGACCATCTGAAAGCTGTCCGGCAATGGGGTGAGCTTTTGTGAGCATCCAATCTCCCCAGAGTAGAGGACGGTTTTGGTGGGATGGCCCCTGCATTGTCAGGTCAGCAAATTCGTGAATTCAGGGTGGGGTACAATTTCACCGTTGTGTGCTCATTACATTGATGGCATGAAGAATGTGCGCACTTAATTCCTACATAAACAAGAGGCGAACCAGTTGTCAATGTTGTCAGCTTGTGTTTGATGCTACTTTAAATAGTATAGGTCCGCCGCCAAGCTGATGCCTACAACATGCCACTGCTGCAACCCCCAACATGTAGAGACACCCCCCTTGGTTATCCTTGCTTGGCGCCTGCATCGTCTTCGACTTGCCACATCGTTTGTCGTACCTGGATCGCCACATATCGGGCCTGAATGGTTGATTTAGACAACTTAGATCTCATCGGATTTCCGGCAAATCACTGTGAAGCTGTCCTAGTACTGCCACAAAAAGTGATGAAGAACATGGCCCATATTCAACTTAATATATTCCAAACCTAATCTTTCAAAGGAAAAGAAAACACATTTGTAGCTCCTTCTGAAATGCTGGCCCAAATTTACCTAAGCAGTCTGGATTACAAACATAATCCTTTAGGCATTCGGCTGGGCACTTCTTGGCAATCTTTCGAATGGCCTCCTTGTTGTAGTGCGCATACCATCGCAAATCTTTCACCTCAAAAGCTAGCTATTCATTGTAACAAACAGACTCTTCTCTGGTGCAGGCGACACAGTTAATTTTCTTAACCTTGGCACTTTGGACACATTTTCCTGTGTTCCTATGGCCAAACTAGCAGCAACCCACTATCCTCTTGAGGTTGTCGCAAAAATCGTGGCTGTGGGTCCACGTACCTTAGTGAACCTCCCAAATCCATCCAAATCCCGAAAAGGAAAGGAGTATCCATGCAATTTCCAGGCCATAATTTGATGTTGGGATGTTCATCTACCATCATCTACCTATCTTTTGGGGGTCATGACAGTCATCACCCACCGATCTGTCGCCTCATGCTCCAGGTCTTTTCGGCTCTTTGGCATCCTATGCCGGGCATAGTGTTTCTGGGAATGACTATGGTTCCAGTGCCAAAAACAAATGCATCGAATTTAGTCAGATGATGTCAATTTAATTGTTGAAGACACAGCTTGCTTAGATCATTTGTACAACATATGAGTTCTGCTGGAGATCACAGCGACATGTATCCAGCACGAGAAATGTTTGGTATCACTCAGAGCTGATCACGGACATTCAGAGACCTAGCACTGCCGGAGGCCTTGTTTCGGTGGCGAGATGCTGTTCAATCCTTGGAAACAAAACCCAAGCGCTGCATGAAGTCTTGTGATGAGATTTCACGGGCATGGTGAGTTGTGTGAACTGTTGCACTCTGCAGTTGTCCTCACAATCACTTTTCTGCAACCATCCTAGATTGCAGAAGGAGTTTTCAAGCATTTCATCCAATTTGATTCGACCTCAAAAGTGTAGTGCGAGATGCTTTTTTTGAAGTTTCTCCTCTGTCTTTTCGTAGAAGGTGAGCGCCTTCAACATGTTACTCTTGAGCATCCTGGGTCGCCGGAGGTTGCCAGGAGTCGCCAGGAAGGGTTGAGTTCTGACCAGGCCGTGCTGCAAACCCCGATTTGGCTCGACTTCTCATCCCTCATTTCACTTGCTTAGTCTATGCAGAGGGAAAATGAGGAAGGCCAGCACAATGATGAAGCCGCAAACTTAAGGGTTAAGCTATTAATGTTTCTGCCTGTATGCAATGGCATTTACGATGACATTGATCATTCAAATATGTCAAATGGTCTTAGAAGGCTGCAGGATGACCAAAAAAAGCAACCGCTGTACCCTTGTTGACAGTGATCATGTTGATAGTGATCACGTTGATAGTGATGATATTCGCAAGAATCATGGCAAAGTGATTGATGTTGATGTTGGTGGTGGTGGCGATGATGCTGCTGCTTCTGATGATGATGATGATGATGACGACGACAATGACGATGACGATGACGATGGCGATGACGATGACGATGACGAGGAGGAGGAGGAGGAGGAGGAGGCGGGAAGAAGGGAAGAAGGGAAGAAGGGAAGAAGGGAAGAAGGGAAGAAGGGAAGAAGGGAAGAAGGGAAGAAGGGAAGGGGAGCACAACAAGGGGGAAGTCAACCATGATTTCACAGTTTCATGATTATAGTGCTGGTAGCGGAGATGGCGGTGCAAAGTTCACGCCAGCGGGATGATGATTGCTGGCCCAGTAGCAAACAAAGCATACAATTGAAGATGATATATTTATATTATTTTATATTGATATATTTGTCTTGAAAAACTGAGTGTTTGAGCAACAACCATTTCTTGATGTTCTAGCAAAGGTCCACCATTCAATCAATTTC
>Ga0126342_10022947_pt1 | contig 10255 bp, 16 predicted proteins | sample Cyp1metagenome_FD_92528 | JGI IMG/M metagenome (GOLD analysis project Ga0126342, IMG submission 92528) | Coral microbial communities from Lord Howe Island, Old Settlement Bay, Australia - Cyphastrea 1 metagenome | ecosystem: Host-associated > Invertebrates > Cnidaria > Coral ... | reverse complement strand
TATCGAACCACTTGCTATTTCTTCATCCCTTACGCACCATTCCGCTCATTGAGCTTCAGATTTTTTCGCTGCGCCAGACACTGCAGAGACCAAAGATCAAGCAAAAACCAAGAGCGTCCACGGCTCATTCGGTGGAAAGAAAACTTGCAGCTGTTGCGTGTTACCATGCAAAGGCCAGCAGAATTCCAGTAAGACCCTTTCTTCTCTATGTTTGTGCAGTTCTACTTCCCTGATCTTCCCTGGCATTTTCCCTACTCACAAGTCACTATTTTCTTTTACTATTTTTTCCAGGTGCAGTTCCAGTCACTATTTTTTTTTTACTATTTTTTTTACTATTTATTTCCAGGTACACTTCAAGTCACTATTTTTTTTTACAGTTTTTTTACTAATTAATTATTATATGGTTTCCAGAGGTTGGCTAAAATCCCCCTTCACAACCCTAGATGTTGTGAGGCCAGCACTGTTCATCTAAAGATCTTCTGATCTCATGGAGGTTAGTACCTCCACTGCAGCCCATATTCAGTGAAACGATATTTCTATGGTGATGCATGCAAGAAAGATCGACATTAAGTCATTGCAGTGCTGACGAAACAGGTTCACATTCTTTTCAGACCAACCCCAGCGCTGCTCAAGACATCTCAATCTTCCTATGTTACAGGCAAAGCTCAAAAGATCAAAACCCCAATGCCCAACATGGGCATCTTTAAGATTTATCCAGCACATCTAGCGCTGAACCACAAATGATCGAAAAAAATCGATCATCTCACACCGCTTTGTAGCCCCTGGCGAGGGTGAAATTGTGGCAAATCGAGACCCATAAAAAGTCTAAACAAGGCAAGCTGGCTTTTTGAACTCCTTCAGCACGGCTCCAAGCTCTGCACGTGTCATGCGCGACTCTGCCACCTCAGTCAGGCACAAGCCAGCATAAAACCAAAGTCAAGTCAAATGGGAAACTTCAGAATTCACACAGAGAAGTGAGGCCCTGGCAGCCTCACCCAACTTCACACGAATGTTGCTGAATGCGGCCTCATCTTCAATCCCCTGCAGCCTGGACATGCGTCACTCAATTTCAAAAACAAGTTGACTTAAGAGTTGCATGAGGGGCTCAGCAACAGCCAAAAAAAAAATGCGCACCACACCTCGAAAAGAAGGTCGTGAGGCGCTGGACATTCTTCTCAATCCTGCTCAGGCCATCCTTAAAGCGGGCATTGCCATCTGGCATGTCCAACTTCAGTGATCCCAGCTGCGAGAGTTCCTTCTTCGCCTCCTGGCCTCATGCAGTCATGTCGTACGTACAAGTGTGTTACTTATGTCCAACACAAGATCAAATCTATTTTAAGGGCCAGACGTGCAAGAGCCACCTTTTCCGTCACTGTTTTGCCAGCAAGAGCAATGTCTGACAAGGGTGGCCCCTTAGGCTGCGGAACGGACTTCGCTTTGGGCTTTGCCTTGGGGCCTTGGATTGCAAGGACTCATGGAAGGCAAGCCCCACAGCAAGAAGAATAAATCAAGATCACAGTAATCAAGAAATCCAAGAAACGCATGTTGCCATTGCCCACAGGCGCTGCTTGATCACTCGCAGGCGTCGCAGGAGCAGCAGTCGAAGCTGCCATCTGCTGGCGCACCAGAGCCAGTGGGTCAGCAACTGACACTTGCGTGCCAACATGGTTGCCCGGAACCAGGAAAGCACCCATGGCATCACTGGCACGAATGCTGCCACCAACTTCCACAGACATGGTACTGTCATCCGTGGTCGTTTCTTCAGTGACGACACTGGCCCAGTACTTGGTGCTATTTTGGCAATTGGGGGCATCGCGATCTGCGATCCCACCACGCGCCACACATCCGGCAATCTTCTGCCTGTCTCAGCGCAATGAAGCGGGATCAGGGAGCCACACCCTGTAACTGAAGTTAATCCATGACATGCTTCCATCAGCGCAAGATAAAACATAAATTTATGTGCATGTGATACAGCCAAGGCACTCAGAAAACCCTGCTTGCTGCATTTCAGAGATTGTCATCAAACGACGGGTCGTCCTCATGGTTTCACTGTGGGTTCGGCTCGCACGAAAGGCACTCTCCACAGCCTGCAAATTTTCACCATTCTGCACGTAGGTTTTCAAAACCTTGAGGCGCTCAGCTTTGGTGCCTGACCCAAAGAGCTTGGTGATTTCAGGAAAGGCACTAGCTCTCGGTCCCTGCACCACACGCTGCAAAGCCATGAACTGCTTGCGGTGGGTGGTGGAAGTCACTGGCCCCACGGGCTCTGTAGGGACGGCGACAGCTTCAGCAGCCACCGGAGCTGGGGCAGGCGGCACCGCAACCTCCGGAACCAAAGGAGGGGGCTTGCCATTGGCAACTTCTTCCGCTTGCTTGGCCATCTCAGCATCATGACGGGCAGTTGCCTGCTGTACGGCTTCTGCTTCACATTCTGCTTCTGCATCTGCATCATGAGCCAAATCTTCATCTGGCAACTCCTCACCAGTCTCCCCAAAGCGAAGCGTCGGAGCATGGCGAAGCTTATCCCAGCTGTCAGGCTCAGGCAAGCGGTCGTCGAAGACCTCCTTGGGCTCCTGCTCAAGTACAAAACTGGGAAGCTTTTGTTTCTTTCTATTGGTGTTTGTTAAATCCATGCATGACCCATGCATGAAATTTAAATGCATGCATAACATGAAAATGGTCATTATATATTAATATACATATATATATATATATATATTAGTTGCATGTTAAGTAGATAGTTATATTGTACCTAAATGTTCCATGCATGGCAATGACATGAGAACAAAGAAAACAACCATGCATGCGTGAATGGCATCGAACAAAAAAACAAACCTACTAACAACCATGCATGCATGCATGAACAACATTGAAACCCACATGAACTAACAACCATACATGCATGCATGAATGGCATGAAAAACACATGAACCATAACCATGCAAACATGAAAAGCACATGAACCACAACAACCGTGCATGCATGCATGAACTGCATGAAAGACATGAATGGCATGCATGCATGTAAAAAACACATGAACAACATGAACAACATGAACACCATGGATGGCATGCATGATGGTATGAATGCCTTCTTTCTAGTCATGAATGCATGGTCATGCATGCATGCATGCATGCATGTATGTATGATCCATGCATGTCATTTTGAAGAGCAAGCATGTCCTCATCAGTGTTCACGATCTGGACACCAGAGCCTCCACGAAGCATCGCCTGTCCACGTAACAAAGTCGAGGTGGACCTTGGGAAAAACAAGTTGCTCTTAAATCTATGGGCTAAAACTCCACAAACAAAACACCACAATTCCACAAGATAAAGCTGGGAATGGTACTTCGCCCTCCTCAGCTTAGACGAAGTCAAAGAAGGTGAGTAGGGAGGAGTCCCTGCACCGTCAGACTCATCACACTGGGTCTCTCCAACTTCATCTTGGGCTGCGTTCCCAGCAGCACCATAGGCCAACTCTTCATCTGAATCTGCTTCCTCAAATGCCCCAGGAGGAACAGCAGAAAGAGCAGCCTCCTTGTCAACTGCCTGACTGGGAGGAGGGTCCTTTGCTGAAGATGCAGTGGACTCAGTTTTCTGAGGTTGCTTCTCTCGTTTCTCCTTCTTGGCCTTCTTCGGCTTCGGCTCAGGGCAAGTTGATTCACCCTGCAGCTCATCGAGGATCAGCTGGGCTTCCTTGACAGAAAGCAGGGTGGCAGCTGCCATCTGCTTCGCAGTAGGTGCTTGGCCCCCATTCTTTCTATAGAGCTCATCCAGCACTTCTTGCAAAACAGCAAACGATGGATCAGCCATAGCGCTTCACCAGCTATGCTGCTACAGTTCCCAGGGCTATACCGTTTGGAAAACCTGCAAAGCAGAAATTGCCACACCAGGCCTTTGCACAACTGACATGCCAAAAACAGCAAAACAAATGCTAACAAAAATGTTGGAAAATGACCTGTGAAAATTCACGGGGTTTTCTCGGGGTTTGCTGGGGTTTTCACGCAGAATTCTCGGAAAATTCACGGGCAATTGTTCGAACAAGGTGGGTGGCATCTAGTCGAGCCATCACATGGCAGCAAGTCACTCATGCTCTACAAAGGTCATTTGCCTCAAGATCTTCACATCATGGTATGCTCGGTCAAGAAGTGCCGACCATCGATCTAATGGCCGGAAAGAAGGTTGTTCACGAAGGTACGTGATGACTTCGAACAATTTGGCCTCACCACTGCCAAATTGCCACAACAGTCGGTCACCTCACCGGTTGCTATGAAAACAAAAGGCCCAGGCATCTTCCCACAAATCTATGTCTTCTTCGTTCTTCCAATCGATGTCCTCCCAAAAGATTGTTTCAAACATGCAGTGCCCAAAAAACAAATCCCTCCTGAAAAAGTTCAAGGTCGCTCTTTTTGAAGAGCTCTGCTTTGCGTTCTTGAAAGGGGCTTTCCGGAAGCGCCTCTGCGGCACAAATTCATGCAGCCAGAAAAATACACTGCTGAAGCCCAGGGCCTCCCAGTGGTGATCCGCCATTTCCTTCTTCAATTCGGCAAAGAGAGCTCCAAAGCGCTCATGGTATTGCCTGGGCGCCAAAACTTTCTCCAAACAAAACGATCATTCAAATCATTGTTAGCAAAAATGGTTGTTGAGAAAAAAGGTTTGGGAGTTTCATGTTTCAAAATGGTTTTGGCTGAACAGGAACTGCTGCCTGGATACTGCGAAGCTTGGAGGGCATCCTTTCGCCCAGACCAGCTCCAGGTCCCATCTTCTTTTCTCACTCTTTTGACTAAATCACCTGTTAACTCCTGCATTCTTCCTTTGCTCATGTACCCAGCTGCCACTGCTAAACGCTGAAGCAACATGCGGTCATTTCCATACAGCCAATGCCGCTTTGGAGTGCAATTGTTGTCGTTGGCATAGTTTGCTCCCCAGATTGCTGTCCGGAAAATGTTATATTTGTTGAACAATTGTTGCAGACGGGGATGGATCTCTGCAGCTGAACCACCCGGCTGTTCCAGAACAAACCGACATAGTAAGGCTAAGCCCAGAAGATTTCCCAGCGAAACAAAGGAATATCCTTCGTTTCCACACGGAAAAAGGATGCTTCTCTGGTGCGTTCCTGCGCTCCTCAGGCACATTCAAAAACAATATAGACATCAACATGTTCAATATATATATATATATATATATGCATCTTGAATTTTTAAATTTCAGCCAGGTCAATTCATTCAAGATTCGGAACGCAAAAGGAGTTGCAGCACAAAGCTAAGATGTGCAACGCTGCAGCTTTCGACCTTCTCATGCACTGGAGGCACAGCCTCACCAAAAAAATAAACCGACAGCCAATTAAATTCCATTAAGCTGTGTTCCACATCATCAAAATTGGGGCTGCTGCGCAAAACCTGCCACTGTCGTGAAATCAAAGGTGTGGTACTCCTTGTCCTTGGTCTTGTCGAGGCTGACTCCAGAAAATCCAGCCTGCAGACAGCACGCAGAGCTATGAGTTTCACCAAGCGGGCAAGGGTGGCATCAAATATGTGTGTGGCTCACTCTTTCGCTTTCTCCCAAATTTTTCCACATACACATACATATATATATATATGTGTTCTTATACATGTGCACATGTATGCATGTACAGTTCTTAATAATGTGCATGTGATTTATATATATATATTTAAGAGATAAATAGATAAGAAAGAAAGATAGATAGACAGATAGATAGATAGACAGGCAGATAGATAGATAGATAGGTAGGTAGGTAGATAGATAGGTATATTTATATCAGTATATATATATATATATAAATAAAGCAGGCCCCGCCTTCCAAAGGGCAGCTGAAACTCTGCCTTCTCCACTGAAGTATTCTATGTAATCATACGCCTGGGGAAAATTGCAAGAATTCAACAGGATGAATGCTGACAGCATCAGCCTGAGCTCCTGGCAATCGAATCATCCAAGTCTCGGATGTGCACCAAATGCAGCACACAGAGGATAAGCATCTTTGGGCAGTCCCAAAGTAACATTTCTGCTACCACCATGATGCAAAACAGCCAGGCGGCACCCGTCACTGGAGCAAAAGCATCTGCAAAGGGAAAAATCAAAGTGTTGACTTTGGTTTCAAAGAGCGAAGATGCACAGCACTCACGAAAGAAGGCTTTGAAGCTTACAGTGGGCAACACGCTGTTTTTTCCCCAAAACCCCTGGTCAATCTGGACGGACATTGTGGTCATTACCACAAACAATTTGGAAAGCAAGGTTCCAGCCCTGCTCAGAGCAAAATGATCTACACAAACCTCCTGCGCTTAAGTTCCTTCTCAGGAAGTTGCGACACCAGATCAGCCCGTAAGTTTGAACTCATCCATGCCTGGTTGGCCTCAACATGTTTCATGCCCTTCTCTTTCTGCTGCTTGATGAAAGCCAAGCGCATCTTGCTGAAAGTGTTTGGGTTGTACTTCACATCTGGCTGCTGAAGCAAAGCTGCAGGATCAAGACCCTGTGGGGGGGATGTACCAGGCTGCTCCAGTGCAGCAGGACAAGCATCTACTGGAGGCTCATCCAGTTTGAGTCCTTCTTCAACTTCAGGACCTGCAATTTCCTTTTGCTTCTTCGATCTTTTTCCACCTTTGTTCTTTGCTGAAGATTTGCCCTTTGGTTTCTTCGGCTTTGCTTGTTCTTCTACAGCAACGGTGTCATCTTCCCCAGCTGTGGTGGCAAAAGGGGCCACTGCTGGGAGTTGTCTGGACAAGGACTCCAAAACAAAGTCAGGCAAACCATCTTTCCCACGAATGGGTGTGGCCACTGGTCTTTTTTTCAGCCCCTTGCTTTCAGCCAAGAGGTCAAGTTTGTCTCCCATGCACTGTTTCAAGCGCTGCTGCAAACGAGACCAGTCAAAGCTTGAACTGGCTTTGCTTGGCGCCGGGGCTACATTATCCAGGTCTTCATGGGAAGCAGCTCGAGATGAACTTTCCGAAGCATCATTTGCTACCACATCACGGCTAATTCCTGCATCAATGCACCGCTGCTTCAACTGCTTCAAGCCAGGCGACTTTGCATTGCCAGGCGTCTCCCAAAACAACCTCCTGAATTTGGAGCCCAATTTGCGTAGGCCAGCGCCCATCTTTGCAGACCATTCTTCTAAGGCCTCCTCGGTGACCCCTGCTGGCACCAGCTTGGACGAAACATAAAAAGCCAGAATTGCCTTTGCCAGGATCTCTTCCGACAAACGGATGGAGGGCGCCACAGACATAGTGGCAAACACCACCTGCATGCAGCAAGCAAGCAAGTGAATTCCCAAAAGCTATAGAAGGTCATGGATGCAGAATCCACACAGCCAAAAAAAAACATGCCTCATGGTTTCTCTCAACGTCTTTGATTGTGGCTTCGGATCTGCTATCAAAGAGGCCCCTGGAGTGAGCTGTGATGAAATTGAAGCCCACCTCCCAAGCATCCAACATGAGCAACCTCATGTTGGATAAAATCACACACTCATTCAAAAAAAGAACTGCTCTTGGAAAGTATTGATGTCAGTGAGCCCACCTCTTTCAACACAGGCTCTTTGGCAAAAGCCGCAGCATATTTTTGAACCAGGTCCGGTTCCTTCTGAAGTTGTTTCAGCAGCCGGGGCATTTGCCCAGCACCACATTAACAGGAGCCCAAAACGAGCTACCACACACCAGAAGGTGGAGAAGCCAAGCACCAGCCAACAACAAATTCCACAAAAACATGTGGCACCTATAGCCGCATCGTCCCTGGGTCACTTGGCGAGCTTTGCCAGCTCCGGTGGCGACGGTAGGCCTGAGCAGGAGCAAGATTAAGTCTGGCACCAACACCTGCCCAACATGACATGCATGAATTAAAAAACTTGCGTGCATGAACCCTGGGCATGGATGCATGACATGGCATGACATGACATGACATGACATGACATGTTAACAAACTGACATAGCATGACATGTTAAAAAGAACCATGGATGGATGCATGCATGCATGGATAGCCATGAATGCATGTAAAACAAACAGAAACCACATGCATGACATGCTAAACAAACAAAACCCTACCATGCACCATGCATGGATGCCATGAATGTCATGCATGCATATCATGAATTCAATGCATCCATATCATGAATTCCATGCATGGATGCCATGAGTTTCATGAGTGTTCATGCCTACTGCGTCCATGCATGTCTTGACATGCTCATGCATGCATGCATGCCAGCCATGGGTTTCATGCGTGTACAGTTTCCGTTTCATGTCTGTACCGTTTTAAGAACTGAGGCCCCGACCGTAGGCATCTGCCATGACCTGAGCTGATAAACTCAAACAAAATCACGGCTGCCACCTTCCAGACAGCACAGTGGCAGCACAGAAAAAAAACAACACACTAAGGCACACAGAGCGGGACAAATTCTAGCAGTCCACCATGGGCACCTGAGAAACGAGCGAATTCCCAACAATTTTGTCTTTATAACATGTTGGATCAAGATGTTGCAAGTTGACACAAACATGGTGGACACTGCAGTGGCAATGGCGCCGCGATAGAACATTTTTGGCCGCCCTTCAACTGCAAACTGCCCAGCTGCCGTTCGATCATGCCAACACCTTGTCACATGTAAAGCATGGTGATTGCAAACAGCAAGTGGGCAAAAAAAATCAATCAACCCCTGCCTCACCACCAGAGCCAATAAGGCGGTGGAGGCTCCACAATCCAACTGCATGATGCGGGCCACAGCGTCATGCAAAACTAAAATGCAAATTGATCGAAACTCCAACCTCCATGCCACCGGTGGGGAACTCCAAGCAGGCTTAGGCGGCGGAGGCACTATGTGCACTGTGCTCCCATCAGCACGCCTCCCAGCAAGCAAACAATCAATCATGTTTTACAGCCTGCCTAAAAAAATCTCGGCGAAACACGCCAACATATTCAGCCCAGCCTAAATTGCAGTAGGTCCTTTTCGAAAGCATTCGGCTTGGGCTTGGGCGGCGTGGGCTGGCACACCTTTGCCACAGCCGGTAAGCCCACCTTGGGTGGTGGCCCTGCATGTGAGGACGAGGAAGGCATAGCTGCAACAGGGATTGCTTTGCTCTTCCTATTCTTCGCTGCAGCGAGCCAGTGTTCCTACCGCAGGGCTGAGCTAAGTCAAAATCCAAAGAATGAAATCTTTCAACAAATCCAACCAGCCTTCTTCACCGGGTCTTTGGGACACTGCAAAGTTTCCAAGTACTCCTTGGTGCCTTTCAGGAGTGGATGTGCAGGTTTGCACTTGGGAGTTTGCTTCATCAGTGGCAGTGGCTTCTCCAGATGCACAGCATCATCAGGGTTCAGCTCTCTTGGCGGCGGGTGGCTTAACCTTTTGGATTTGGCGTCTTTCGAAGCAGCCTCGCAGACAAACAAAGCCGCAACAAGGAAAAGGGAAATATATAATGTGTTTTAAATATCAAATGGGGGAGGTCAAACAAATACAAAAATATATAATATGCACGCATATGCACGTGAAAAACTGTTGGTAAGCCGCCAGCAAGTAAATCTCTCGGCACGGTCTTGTCCTTCCAAAACATGCATGCCAAAAAAAATCACATAGGCACTCAGCATCAAAAGGCCACTCCTTGTCAATTGTCTTCTTCACATTCAAATTTTTCGGGATCACCATATTCTGCTGGTGACCATTTGAGCCAAAAAAAACTTCCGAACCCAAAACCATCTTCCACACAGAAAATGCCTTCGCTGTCATGCACATGTTCAGCACAAAATGGCATCTCTATTAAGAAACAACATGTTTCAACACAGCATGTCCAAAAATATTCACACCTACTTTGTCCATGATGTACTTTCAAGCACCAACAAATCGAGGCCCTGGCCATCTGGTTTTCCTTCAAATCAAAACATGTTTCACCCCTCTATGTGGAGCCTCCTGAGCCCTCTTTATGTGAGCCAAAAAAAGGTGAGCGCACAAAATCAGGCACAAGTACTGCACCCAGCCATACCAACGGAAAAAAACAAGGTAACCGTTAGAATTTCAATGAAACTAGTGGGGATTTAGAGAGGATAGAAGGGTTTTAGATAAGAAATGATCATTTCCACTCTAACACCCCAAATCTACTATCTGAGGTTTTTAGGTACGAAGCGCATGTCTGGGTCGCGGCTTTCCTACCTTTTCGCGCACCTGCATCTTCTTTCTTCTGACTCTTTGTCTTTCTCTGACTCTTCCCACCTCTGCTTTTCCATCGGTCCATATTGTCGGAAGTTTGACTTCTAAACT
>Ga0126342_10022946_pt1 | contig 10255 bp, 6 predicted proteins | sample Cyp1metagenome_FD_92528 | JGI IMG/M metagenome (GOLD analysis project Ga0126342, IMG submission 92528) | Coral microbial communities from Lord Howe Island, Old Settlement Bay, Australia - Cyphastrea 1 metagenome | ecosystem: Host-associated > Invertebrates > Cnidaria > Coral ... | reverse complement strand
TATGATCTGATCAATGAAGAACAAACCCTTCCGCGATTGCTCACTGTGGTACCGCGGTTGCTACGCGATTGGCTGAGCGATTGAGGGCTGTCCGGGAAAAGGTATTTTGGACAACCCCCATATGATATTCTCACTCTCTCACCATCACGAGTAGCCCTTGTCACGGTCGACCTGGTCTCCATCGCTGCCAGGAGAATCGCAACAGCGCCATGCGCTTCCGCTCACGCACGCGGAGCAGTAGCGCAGAGGAGGTTGAGGTGACAGCGGGTGATGAAGATTCATAGCTGTGCTCAAGTACCGGAGGGTTTCTATGAATGGATTCATGATGAAGATTGTGATTTAACAGCAATGGATATCTTAATGGTGGATTCACTCATGGTTCCACACTAATCAATCATTCTTCGCCACGGTTCCACACATTTTGATCATTCTTCGCCACGGGACCCATGGCCGCTGGGCTGGTGAAAATGGCCTGGCCGCAAGTGCCAGGCCATGCCCTTTGCGCGCGACTTGGGCTTGATCGACGATCACCAGGAATGGACGCCCGAAGAATGGCCCGAAAGCCGACCTGGGGAGATCCCCATCCGCAGGCGCCTTCCGGGGATGACATGGTGATGGTGACAGGGGAAATCATGACCCAAAGAATTGAATGAACATACACATTCTATATACTAATTTATGGCATATTATGACATCTAATTATGCATATGTGATTATTGATACATACATAGTATCAGTTTTATAAAGTAGTATAGATGGTATAGCAATAGTAGTGAACATATTGCTGTACCCACATGCATCAACAAAATTCAAGTTGGGTGAAGTGTTGTCTTTTCGCCAGATCCTTGCACCGATTGTCCCATGGCTCAGGCTCTCATACCCGGTGATGCAATGGCTGCATCAGCAAGGGCTGTTGATGACAGGCTGCAATCGGAGTTCATGCGTGTGGATGCTGTGTTTTGATGACTGTAGCTTTGTCGAACCCAAGATGGCAGCAACAAATTCAGTACGGTATTGTCATGATGTAATATGGTATGAGATACAATATCAGATTTAAAAATGTATAATTATGTTTTTTTAAATATGTATATATAAATGTGTATACAGGGATATGCCCTTAGATGTAGATCATGTTATTATGTGTTGTGTATGTATTTTTATAATATGATTTGAGTATATTTATAACTGTACACGTCATGTTGAACTTGTATCTATAGATAGGGGTATATAACATCAGATAGGAAATAAATATATATATATATTTATAAAACAAAAAAACAACACAAACAAACAAATACAAGTTAGCAAAGATAGCTGTTTATTTGGCGTGAAAGCCATTTTTTTATGGCAGGACAATTTTTTGCCTAAGTGAAGCACACTTTCCCGGGAAGCATGGCTGCAGCTGCCAATGTTTCCACATAATGTCTGGAGGATTTTGCTATTTATTCCATGGAACATCGTAAAAATCCACAAGGTGGTGCCCCCCGATGAAGTTGGTTGATAAACCCCCGCCACTATGTAACTAGTATCTACCATATATCCTACTTTTATAAGCCAACTCAGCTAAAAGATCTGGGGCCCCACGCTGTACTTTTGTTTCCGTGCTGATAGCTTGTGAGCCAAAAAGTGTTTAATGATAATATAATAGCGATAATAGTTCATAATAATGATAATACACAATAATAATTATGACTAATAATAGTAATAATAACTTAACAATGATTATGAACATATAATACACATATTTGACATAATGACCATAGGCATATCTGGATGAATTGGAATGAATATCTGATCTATATAAGAACTATCGACTAGTCTCGTGTGTATATGTGCATGATCCTCACGTCATGGCGTCAATTGATTAGATTGCGGGGAATTGTACCCAAATGGCGGTATGATAGCAATTGAGAACAGCTATTTTCAGGTTTGTGAATAACTATACTATAATTCAGCCAGATGTATATATAATAATAGAATATACTATACTCTGATTATACTATGTATATACATTTTTAAAGACCATTTTGGGTGTAATTGTTGGTAAATATACCACATATGGAGCACTTGGGATTATTTGAAAGGCAGTCCAACTTCAGAGATATCCCCATAAACCCTAGATAGAAAACCAACTTTATTTGCTACCAGAAATCAACGATCAATCCACATGTAGTGTTATTTGTTAATTACTCCTATCCCTACCGTCTTGTACCATCAGTTGACAGGCTGGGAGAAGTATCCTCACCTCTTTTTGGATTTCTCCGACGATTTATTCAGCTTGGCCACCATGCAACCCTTGGACTTCCGCTGGCGTTCCTTGAGCTTCATTGTTTTTTTTGAAGGGGGACATATGGGAGAACCAACATCATGGGGTATAGCAAGTCCTAATGGAGAACACATCATCTATAACATCCTGAAAGACATTTTCTATTTTTTTCTTGGGGACCCGATCAATTTTCCTGATCCTTATACTGGATCGGATGATGGGTCTGATGTGATCGAGGATGGACCAATCGAAGGTTGTCGGGACCCTGCAGGCCCTGATAACTTCACTTGAGTCCTCAGTGGCCACCTGAAGGTGGCTGCAAGCCATACCTGATCAGCTGATCAGCGAAGGTTGCCATCTTCCTGCACGCTGTGAAGCTGAAGAGGACTTGACGTCTAAATTTTAAATGACTTTATGAGCTGAGTTGGTATCTTGAGAAATATCAATCTCTCAGATCATGGAAGCAAAAATGGCTATGAGTCAGTACCCATGAATCCATTTTAAGGGCTATGAAATAAGATCAACACTGGGCTAATTATACCATGCTTGTTTTGTGTGAAAACCGGGCTACATGGGTTTTGATCTCTAGACACCTGAGGGTAGGCCCAACAGGTTGTTTTATACGACCTCTAGGAGGCAGGGGCATTGAATGCTTTATTGACGGTAGTGGGTATGACAGGTATTGGGCCTCCCCAAAAAACTGGTTTTATTAAAGGACCACTAAGAGCCATCATCTCCAACAATGAGGCACCTTCTGAATCACACACACAGGAAGGACATTGTTGTCAGTTCCAGCTGTACTGAAGCGATAGCTTGAGCTGGAGGATTTTTGTATGAGTCATACTATGATATCTATATTATATATATTATATATATATGATATTATATATATATGCATTTAAACATACATATATATATATACATACGACTTAAGGGATAGTAGTAACTCCATCTCTATTATTCCAATAGGATATGTATATATATATATGATGGAATTGTCTGTTTGAGTCTGAGTAGGCAGAAGCGCAGGCTCAGACGTACTCGACAGTTTCATAACCGGGATGGTTCACTTGCTTGTGGGTCATTTGAAGCGTACAATAGCTGGGATTTATGTCGGTTCACCCCCCAACATATCGTAGTTTTTTACCCAACCCCAAGTGTTGATTGGGATATCATGGCATATACTGACCACGTTCAGCTAGCCTCAAGGATCATGTTTGTTGCCCTTTCCCACGTGGATGAAAACGACCTCACTGCGACATCACTAGAATTATGTTTACTGAAGGGAATCATCCCTAGATGGACTGAAGGGATCTGAGTTATTTTGGGGAAATTTATCCAGACCCATCAAGAAGGTGATCCCATCCACAGTTTTTTCACAACGGAGATTTATATCCACCATTGGACCATAGGAGTTCCTAAGTCCAGAAGCAACCAGGTCTTAAAGCAACCATCTAATCATGGAGATTTAACCCCCGAAGATGAGGAAACTGGGCTCCTCCTTGGAAAATACTCATATTGTGACTCCTGGTTAGTCAAGGATTCCCAGACTTATCCCATCTATAAATAGCTTAAAATTCATGTTATAATATGTTTTGACTATATGGTTATTCACCACTTATTTATTTTTTGGCTACTTATTAAATAGTGGTATTAACTATAGGACTATGGTTCTTAAATGTTCTCAACCATTTATAAATGGCTTCTTCACCGGGGAATCTGAGGCCGCAAGGAGGGCGAAGATCGATCCGGCCCCGGTGCGCGGATGCAACGGAGGCCTCAGGACATCCCTGGTGGTCGGTGAAGTACTGGGGGTATGGTGATCCTAACCAAACTATAGTTGGTAACAATGTTGGACATATAACCTATCTAAATATCATAATTATAAATATATATATATATAATTGTATAATATTGTATATATAATTGTATATATATAATTGTGTATATATATAATTGTATATATATAATTGTACATATGTATATATATATCAAACGAACTATAGTTGGTATGTAAACTTAGTTAGTTGCAGGATCACCATATAGTTGGTATAGTATGTTAACCATATTTATATAGTGTTGGTAGATAATATGATATATACCAACTATATCTGGTTGGTGGTTTGGAACCATGGAATTTTATGACTTTCCATTCAGTTGGGAATAATCATCCCAACTGACTTTCATATTTTTCAGATGGGTTGAAACCACCATGTAGAATATGTTGAGTATATACCAACTATATAAACTTAAGAATATACCAACACTATAGTTTGGCGCCGGCAATAAACTATGTACCAACTTAAGAATCTAGGGGACTATATCAAGTGGAGAATGATTTCCGAATGCTCCATGGTTCCGGAATATTTACTATCAAAGCTTGTCTTATGTCTTTGTAAAAAGAAAGCTTGTGACCGAGAGCTGCATGGGATGAACGGAGCTGGCCGTGGTCTACCTTGATCCCTGCTCAAAGTACAGCAAAGGTATTAGTATCACAAATTCCAGGGCAGCTTACAGTAATAAATCAAGGATTTAGCTGTATCATGGTGTATTTGGGGTTTCCCAAAATTGGGGATCCACAGTCGTCACCATGGGTTTTAATACGAGTCGTCATGGTGCACGACTTGGAAGGAGCTGGAGCTGATCGTGGGAAAACTGAAGACCCTGAAACTGGCCCCTCGATCTGCCCTCCGCACTCTAAAAAAGGTCCAGGATGTTGTCAGATGATGTGTTTTCCATAACTTTTATCTATTTAGGGGGTTGTTTTGTGCGTATAATATATAATATAATATAATATAATATAATATAGTATAATATAATATAATATAACAAATATATATATATATATATATTATAAATATGTATTTATTCATTGATATATATATATATTATAAATATGTATTTATTCATTGATATATATATATATATACTATAGAGCTAAGCACAGACATAAAATGTTGTATCATGGACATTATGGTATCTATTGTGCTGGTATATGCACGCCATGGATGATCTTTGCATATCTACTAGACATATTCACCAGGAGCAGGGGTAGTAGAAGCAACAAAACTGCGAGACATTGTGTTGTGGCTTTTTGGATGTGTTTCTTGAGTCAACAATCTGAGAGCACTGAGAGTTTACACTTTTTGGCAGCAAACTTCTCAGTTGAACAAACAAGTCTCCTACTTGATGCAAGAAATTCGGGTGCGGCGAAAAATCAACCACTAGGAATTTGCCTTTTCACCTTTCTACTTTCCAGAGGTGCCCAAGTAGATGAAGAATGCTGACTGCTTGAGGGTTTGGACTGGTGAATCGGTTAAGGGAACATCTACAGGAAAATCTATAGGAACACCATTGCTTTTAAAGCAAAGTATAGAGTTAGAGGTGTCCTGTAAATGTTCCATTTAACCAATCCAATGACACAATCCAGCAAAATTCGCGCTACAACTGTGTAAAGTATCCCCATGGCCCATGTTCATCACTTTTTCCGGACCACGAAAAAGATTTCATCGAACAATATCTTGGTTTGCTTTTGCTTATTTGGACATGGAGTATACCCAAAATAATACTAATAATGATAATAATAATAACACAATAAAATGGCATAGCATTGCCATTTTTCTTGGTCGAAATGATGCAAAACCCACCAACTTCCATGGGATTTTCCAAGGGCCTTGGCCGTCTCGGCCTAGGACAACAACAAGTTGAGGGACTCTGACTTTGACCCCGCCAAAGATGTGGGGATTGCCAGCAGCGCCTTCGCAAGTCTCAGGAACTGATGTTGTGGCGGATGTGTTTCCGAAAGTGTCGATTCCATAGGATTCCATGTATTAATGGTGATTTAATGGAGATTAATGGATAATATAATGGAACATAGCTTTATGAATCATGTTAGTAAAGTGAACAACACCCATATGTCATGTTGATCGTTTATACCATTTGTTTATGGTAAAAATGGGGATGGTTACTATTGCTTTGCTCAAACGATGAAAGTTCCATCATTATTAAGTATTGTTACAAACTATACATTGGTTGTGAACTATCATTATCATACTAATAGGTGTGAACCATATTGAGGATGAGTTCTTTCATGATTTACCAAGACTCTGTTTGATCAGTGAATGATGTATATAAATATATATATATACATATTATATACATATATATATACTTATATGTATACATACACATTAAAATTTATATATACATACTATACATACATACATATATATATATATATATGTTTTTGCCATTTGCCCAGGGGTGTCCCATCCTCTGCATGACTTTCAGGACGTTAAGCCTCAGCAAGAACTTGTTGGTCTATCCCATCATCGTGCTTCCACGCCTCAAGGTGCCCGAAACACAGGTGGAACGATGTGGGAAAACCCATCATTTGTAGATCATATTTGGAACGGGAGACCATGGGTGAAAGCCACATCTATGTTAGTTTGCCCTCGGGTGAAAAACTAGAATTGGCTAGACATAGCTGGATTGGATGTGTGAGATGTATTTGTTGACGCAAATCTCATGAGAAGATTGGCAGGATCGGACAAAAGGACATTGAATGGAATTAATTATATGGGATTGTTAGATGGATGAACATGAAAAATACGGATTCCTGATGTCATTACAATTCATACAATTTATAATTCTGCACAATATCAGCGGGTTATTCCTTGTTGGTCCTTTCTGTATGCATCTACACACCCAAAATTGTTTTGTCCATGCGGTATACTCCAAAATTGCTTATACAGTGGTGGAAAATGATGCTCTAAAGTCATCCGATATTTTTTGGACATAGCCCTATCTGGGTCACAGGTCACAAATCGCGCATATCTGACCCACCAGGAGCTGGACCTGTCACACAATCGATTGATCCAGGCGGGGCGGGCACCATGCGACCGAAGCCCATGGTGAAGGGAACTCATCCCCAAATGGTGGCCTTAATTCAGGCGAAATATTACACATTTACCCAGATAAGTCAATTATATCACTGGAATATCCCCAGTTGTATGGATATGCAAGTATGATAGCTGTTACGATGGATATGTATATTAAATAATATTGGAAATATTAGATGTGTACAATATTAGATGTGTACACTATCTGGCTCACCGAATGTGGCAGATTAGCATGCAGCATACATATCAACTAGGTTCTCCGACCCAGATATGTTTCTCCCTTAGATTCGTATCCAGGGCCCGATATTCTCCTGGTGGTGTTGTACCATGTTGTACCCATGGAATCGTTGATTTAGATCCGTGCTGCTATCCACATCCCCATGATCCACGATGGTTCAATCATGGGAAATCCTCCCACCCGGTAACCGCCCTGAAGAGGTGCCGGTTCTTAGCGGCTTGGCACAGCTGGAGACTTTGAACCTGTCGCATAACAAGATCGAAGAATTGGTGCCTCGAAATCGGGATTTGGGATGATTGTGATGGGGTTTCATCGAAAGGCGAGAAGTGATATGAAGTGATCAGTTGTGACCCTCAAAATGAGGTTTTGAAGGCTTCAACATGTTTCAACCATCATAAGTATGGGGATACAGTTGATAGAACTGATAATTGATGGTTGATGATTAGTTCTGGGGTTATGAAATTACCTGTTTTAGTAACTACTTATAGTAGGGCCCATTATGAACCATGATTGGAAGTCAAACCCCGCGGCTCCAAAATCTTCTCAGAGGATTTGTCCAATGAATGAGTCAAACAAAATCATGGAAACTGAAATAATCTCTTCATGTAATAAGGTTGGTTCTTTCATGCATTCAACAAGAATGGATGTTAAGTTGGACTAGTCAGAATTTATAGGTGGATGGATTCCACCAAACCGTAGTGATTTGGGTCAATATGCAATGAAAACAGGAATGTCATCAAAATTCAAATCAGCGCAAATCAAAGATCTTATATTTAGCCTCAACATGCCTCAAATATATAAATTTCCAACATCATTGTGCAGGATATGCATATATATATATATATTATTGTACAGTATCCACACATGTTTCCATCTTTTTCCAGGATTTGAATCATCAGCTCACCCGGTCGCCTTCTGTCACTGTCCATTGGGATTCCCAGGAACCAAAATCCTTCCGGGACGGCAAAGCTTCGAACCTGCGATCCTTGGATCTTCGTTTTAACAGGCGCTGGGGGAACTGTGGGACGATTTCGAGGAGGCCAAAATGATGGAGTAACCAGGTACTCTCTGAATTTTAGACCTTAAGATGGAGAATTTCGGATCTTGAATGGAGAATGTATACAGGACTGTAAATGAATTTAAGATTGACAAGATCTTGGCATAGATCTTGAAAATTCATGCAGTGGTGGATGAAATGATTCCTGTCCCAGGCTTCACATGTGATGGTGGATGTGAGGGAGAAATCAGACAAAATTCATGACCTTAAACTTGGTTTGTTGTGTTTTTTTTCCATAGATATCGGTGATTACAGTGATTATTAACATAGATTTATCCATGGATTGGGATATCAATCATAGATATGTCGCGAATGTGGGGTAGATCCCCATGTGTATATATCCTTATACAAATATGATCTGCTTGTAGAATCATTGTGGGAATATTTAGGCAATTCGGGTAATAAGTCACTTAGGTGATGCACTATGAGACCACTATTCCCACGCACAATGTGTCGTGCCAATTTTTATGTTCCTCAAATGGAGGTATGCTGAAATGGGGGTACCCCCAAATCATCCATTCATAGATGGGATTTTCCAATATAAACTATCCAGCTGTTGGGGTACCTCCATTTATGGAAACCCCATGTCTTTTCAGAACCACCGATACAACTTGGTCATCCCGACCGCTCTGCCAGACTTCAAGTCTTTCCTAAAGATTTGCATGGCGCCTGGTCAGAGAAAAACACCTGGCTGGTTACTGGTCTCAGGATGTGAGGAATGCTGTTTCACCAAACAACATGGTCAACCAACCAAACAGAGGGGATTTTACCAAGCAAGATGTAGCATAACGGTAATGAATAAACGCAGATGGTTGTGTGTGTGTTTCAAATGTTCTTGAGTATCAGATGGACAAGGTTTACGAGAGGGACGCTACTGGTCTATGTCAAGTTGAACAACAAAGATACTAACAACATAGCGGTCCAGTGTTGAACCAATCCTTCAAATCCTAGGTGTGATCATTGTCCAAAGTCAGAACTGCTGTAGGATGTTGTAGTTCTGCCGAAAGAGTGCTTGGAACTTGAATGAATTTGATTTTGACACATTTTGACCAGATGTTGCTGCGCATGTGTATGGTTTAGATTTAGATGCTGGCTGGATCTTGAACTGGTGCAACACTACGTGTAGAGACTGGTACTGTATGAATTGTTAGCTTCAGATGACATCAGATGACCGGCCGGAAGATCAGCTGATTGAAAACCAAGGAGTTTTCGACGAATTTGCGCGCTCAAGTCAGACGCTTGTTGGCACAAGCAGAAAAGGGTGACTTTCCAACAAAATGTGTTGTCTTGAGGAACGAATCAGGGAACCCCATGTCTTGTCGGCTTATAAGTGCTTATGATGGTATATTAGGGAAAACATAAACATCTGAATTTCAGATGTTTATGTTTTCCCTAATATGATTCTGATTCAGCACATGTTTCATGTTAGCCCAGAAAGCTTCCCTGGGATATGCCAAACGGTTTTGCTTTTCATGGTCTTTTTTTGGATTCCCCTAAAGATGCCCTTTTCGCTTTTCCAGGATATGACCGTTCGATCATGTTTCCTCCATAATTTCCAGCTTTCCAACTGGATATCTATCTGGATAAAATGGGCTGCGACGTCAGCGTCAGAAAAAAACATGGTTAGCAAGGGTGACTATCCCCAAATAACCGAACGTTTAAGGCTATAGTGAATTATTATCATCCAGAATCTATAGCTTTCTTTTTCCATATATAAATATCCCCATGAGATCCCAGAAGTTCCTTACTCAATCATCGAACCTTTGGGCCGTTTGGGCCGTTTGGGCCGTTTG
>Ga0126342_10022945_pt1 | contig 10256 bp, 6 predicted proteins | sample Cyp1metagenome_FD_92528 | JGI IMG/M metagenome (GOLD analysis project Ga0126342, IMG submission 92528) | Coral microbial communities from Lord Howe Island, Old Settlement Bay, Australia - Cyphastrea 1 metagenome | ecosystem: Host-associated > Invertebrates > Cnidaria > Coral ... | reverse complement strand
ATCATGTTCGAACCACCATTCAAGCATTGGAAATAAGCCCTAAATAAGGCATTCTCCTCCAAAATCGGACGTTTTGGCAAAAACGACCGAAATAAGGCTATATTGCTTATTATTTTGGGGGGGAGTGTTGGGGAGTGAAGCGTAGGTCCCTGTGAATTAAATACCAGCATTTTTTGCGATCAACTTGCCAAACATGCTGTAATTTACAGTGTTTTTTTTTCTTTGTTTTCAAAAACGCGGGTATTTGCAGTGTTTTGTGCATCTCTAGTCTAAAGAAGTACTTGTATGTACAGCATTTGCTGCGTTTTTGCATTGCTCCCGCAAAAGAAGTTAAACCGCAAAAATGCTGTAATTTACAGCATTTTGTCAATTTCGATAAGTTTTGTACAAAAACGAGTGTTTTTACGAGCACGGTTTCCAGTCCGGTGGGCTGTTTCTGTCATCCAGGCTGTCCGCTCGTTTGATCGATAACGTTGAGCAGCGTGCCAGGCAAAACCAAGCAGGGAACAACCAGTGTAATCTGAACCAAGATGAAATTGGGAAACCATGCGTGGATGAATTGTCCAAGTTGGTCAACAAAGACAAGAATGCTACGCCGCTTCTTGGAGATAATGCGAACAGTGGGCCAAACGTCTCCTTGGGTAAAGAGCTGATGAGTTGATTGATGGATAGATAGGTTATCAGTTTGGCTTCTTGGGGGCTGGTTGCAATGATGCGGCGCAGGACACAAGCATGGTGGTTAAATATGCAATGATTCAACTTGTGTCATGCATTGTTGGTCCAACTGCCATTTCTCCTCATTTTCAAGCCCTGAGCCATTGTGCAATTAGGATTTCCATGGATAGCCATGGGGTAACATGGCCATTGAAGCAAACAAAAGGACTGGCCCTTCACTTCCGACCTTGTGCCGAGGCTTAATCAGCTTCACCTCCCAACTTTCGACGATTTCAGTACGGATAACCTGGCGAATACCATGTGGCTGGGATGAGAACTCCCAGCAGTTGTTGGAGAGCTGGTGAAATATTTGGAATGCCAGTGGAAACACTGAATTCCACGACGTCCTGTTTCTTGATTTCTAGAGGGACTAGAGGGGGTAAGAACTTCCCAGAAGTATTCTAGGTCACTGGCATAATCTCAGTCACTTACCACCATCTGCCACCTATTTGGCCAACGGTGGAACATTGCCCTTTGTGGCAGGTGGCATTGCATGAAACTTTGCGAAAAAACGGAGAACCAGGAATTCGTCGAGCGCATCTTAGTTCCTGTGCTAAAGGCTGGGGCAGACATACTTTGTGTAGGAAAACCCTCAGATAGCGGGCATTTTTGCATTGTATGCACACATGCATAGGTGCACACACACACAAATGTGTATCTACTTACCTGCCTACCTATCAATCTTCTACTCATGGATCTCTGTCTCTTTCTCTTCTCTCTATTGTCGCAAATATATGCAAATATATAAATTACACGAAGGCAATTTCACAGATTGATATGTACAGCCAGAGTGCTGTACGTATAAGAATCCGAAGATCGCAGTCCACGATCCCTCAAATTCTCAATTTAAATTGTCAACAATTTTGGGGAGATAAGTTGAGGGTCCCTCCAATTCTTATCGCTTTCTTCATTTAGTATTGGATGCAGTGCCAAGCTCCAAACCCAAAGAACTGAAACCACCAACCCCAAATGACAAGAAACTAGCCGATCTTTTGCAATTTTGGCAGCCTTGGGCCTCTACTTCTACTGAAGATACTGAAGCCACAGAAACTGCAAACTAGCTGCCAGTTTGCAGTGGGGATTTGGTGGCTTCAATAAGGCTGAAAATTGTAAGAATTGTATTCGTTGTGAGTAGGTTTCTTCGTTTAGGTTTGAGCCCAGTGAATTCATATGGGTATCATCAAGGCATGTGAAAAGTCTTGTTCGCAGCTAGTTTGCAGTCTTAAGGTTTGGGGGTTGAAGCGAAGAAACTGAGTCAGAAGCACAGACATAGTGAGACTAGGCCCTATAGCCTATAATGCGATAATGCCTTCAGAATTTCGTCGCTCTGCGTGAGGCCCCCTCAATTTCTGAAGGTAGATGTTGGGATTGGAGCGCCCTTCAGATTGTTACACAGTACATTCTTATACAGCACGTGGGCTGTAAGTCATTTACTATCTTCTGTTCTCACATCCAACCTCCCAAGATCGTATTCTCTCCGCCTCTCTTACGCCAGGCCGCGGAAGCAAAGGTCGGACAATTTCGCTACAAGTACTTGGCCATGGCGCTCTTCTCTGTGGCTGGCTATCGAGAGAAAACCATTTCCGAAAGAGGAGAGCCACGCGTTCTGCGCTGTGTCAGATGGACCTCATAGTTAGATCTTTGGAATAGGCCTTCAATGTAGCCGCGGTAGCATATATCCATCTCGATCAGCATCAGATAACGACTGTTGGAGATGATTTCACAAGGAACCAGAGATGTTGAGTTTGCTTTTTGGTAAAGTTTTGCCGTCGGTGCCGGAGCATGGAATCTCAACCGCGGCATCTCCAATCAAGACATGATTAGCGATTCTCTAAACTGTTTCTTTTCGCGTTCGGTTTCGGTGCCCGTGGGTTTGACCCACTTCTTAGATAATTCCCAGATGTACCGTGCATCATGCAAGGACGAAACGCCGTGGATGCCTTCGCGCCGATTTTTGCGCAAGCTTATACGGAATGGCTTGAGAGTACAAAGGATCTCAAGTCAAAGGATGCCCGACAAGGAGGGGATCAGAGCTGTGAAGAAAAATGGGGCATGGCTTTTCTGGTGGGCTCAGGTCGAAATTGCCAAGTTGGTGAAGTTCACTAAATTATACAAGTATGAATGATTAACTAACTAAGGCTTATGTTAGGTATGTATAGATATACTGCAACTGTCTGAGGCTGCAGTTAGATGAGGTTATAAATCAACTTAAGGCACTGCCTTGTAGGATTCTCGTGGGTTCTCAGTCTTGGGCGCTTGGCGCAACCATCCCAGACTCTGGAATCTCCGGAGCAAACTCCCTGCGCCAGGGGTTGCCAACGCGCTCAACGCAGTCGGGAGGTTGTCCAACTTGGGGAACCATGCGGAAAACCTTTGCATCGCGGTCTCCAGGGCCCTCCTGCAGGAGGATGGGACTTGCGGTACCAAGACGGTTATTGAGGTCATGCAGTTCCAGGCGAAGGAGCTGTCCATGGCCGTGCCACTTGGACGACTTGGTGCCGGGCAGTTCTTTACACCTCAAAGAGTTTCGCATTTGGGGTATTTTCTAATGTTTTTTTTATCGTGTTTTGGCAGTCAATGAGCTCAATGTCGGTTGGATCATATAACATTGTGTCCACCCAATCAAATGGCAGCAAGCCCGGCAACCCAGCTGGGGGTTCTGCAAGTTTGAAGAACTACAGTCGGCTTCTTTGGCAGGATTGTTTTGCCACGGCTCCTGCAGTTGAGGCACGGTATGTCAAAGGTCTTCAAACAGAAGAAGACGCAGGAGCAGGAGAAGCCGGACGAAGTCAAACGATTTGCCGCTGCAGCGTTCAAGCAGGCCCGTTGCCACATTGTACATTGTGATGCCGGCCAGACTGGGTCAACTTCATACTTTCAGCCAGCGTTCTGGTTTTTGGCTGACATCATGAATCCGAGGCCAGAGAAAAGATAAAAGATCAATCCGACCAGGGGTTGTCCAACATTGCAATGGCTGTGGTCAACTTGCTCCTTGGACATCAATTTATAAGTATAAGTATATGTTGGAGATGATCTTGTGGTTAGTGATGGTCAGCGACAATTTTCGGATTGCCCAGCACTTGAGAGACCGCAGGCCCTGGCCTTTTGTAGGTTTGCAGGATTTCTTGAGTTTTGTGGCCATGTGAGATGTCGATTTTTTAAGGAGGATGCAGACATGTGGCGCAGCTGCATTTGAAAAGCAACTTTGGATGATTTTGGGCCCGCCTCATTCCAATGATTTTGGTTTCTGGCAGCATTTGGCCAGAGGATTTGGCCAGAGGATTTGGCCAGCATTTTCAGCTTCCATGTGTTTGCTGGCTTTGAATTATTCCAAAGCTGGAAGGTTTCAGTCCTAAAAAAAGCCAGCTCTGGCCATCGCCAAATCTTGGGTGTTCTGTGGCTTGGATGCTGATATTTCACACCGTCAGGTCATGAAGGTAAAGAGTTTTTGCGGGCTGCGGCAGTTGCAGCCACGGAGAAAATGAAGGACAGGAAAGAGTATTTCGCTGGACAGGCCAGGCTTTTTGCACGAATTCTTGGCAGATCGATTGGATCTGAGCATATGAGGGTGCTTTTGCTAGCTGATTTTAGTGCAAAATCTTGAAAGAGATCCAAGATTCTTCAACCCCCGCAATGGATGTTGTTTGGGCTTTTCCAGAACTTGTCCATACCCCAATTTATGGCAATTTTGATGGGGAAACTCGTAAACCATTGGATTCTGGGGTATTCCATTTTCAGACACCCATTTGACACAGCCAACATGGCCAACCTTTAGAGCTTTAAGAAGGTCCCCGGGCGACAGACGGACTGGTAATTTTGAGTTTCAACCATCCAAACTTTGGGTGTTTCCTTCATACATGCTCATTTTGGTGGTGAAATTCAATTCCATCTTGATTGGCAAGCCGTCCCAATATTCACTGCCTAGATCCACATACAGTAGCGCATATTATTGGGCTTAACATATTGTTTTCTTGAGTAAAGACTCCTATGCTTTGATGGTAGGATAAGCTGCCATTTTCTTTGTGGGATTACTGATGTGGCTTTGTTTGAAATTGGGGGATCCAAAATTCCAAAGGATTGCCATCATTCATCATCCTTCCAGGTTTAAGTTGCCATTTGGCGGTACCACTTTTTGACAAACCCATAATGATTTCTGTTGGTGAGGGTTTGATTTCCCTCGTAGCGTCACTCAACGATTGTATGATTGGACACTTAGCACCGATGGCATATGGTCCTATTTTCATTCCATCCTATTAGAGCAGTTTCAAACCCCGGCGTTGGTTGATGATGATAGGGGGCTGTACTACCATCGCATCATATATTGGGGATTGTCACAATCCGATATCGGATAGCCACTAGTCACTAACCAACGCTCACTCTGGGGATTTTCCAACGGTTTTCCAGTCTGGCTTCTTGGCTTTCGTGGCTTTGTGGCTTTAAAGACTTTTGAATTCTTGGCTTTTTGCCTTTTGTGGTTTCTTGGCGGCATGCTGCAATCATTGTGCCGACAAAGAGTAAAACATCAATTGAAGGAAGAACAGGACAATAATACTGTTGCATAAGAAAGAAAAGATCCAATAGTTGAATATTAATGAACGTTTTGATAACACCCCAGGAAACTATTTGCACCCAGCACGGTTGTGCCTCAACATACATTCTGCATGCTCACAAAGTGTATGTTACATTGCACGCGCACACACATGTTCACTGAGTACAATATTGAACCTACAGCATTACTATAATGCCATTACATGTGAGAAAATGTATTGTCATTTTGCTTCGAATTTCTGCCAACAAGAGATCCAAGGTCCGAAATTGTGCAAATACTGTCAAAATTACGTAGCGCTTTTAGATCTAAAATGCTGCAAATAGCGTGCAAATGAGCGATTTTAGCTCCCAAATGCAGCAAATGACAAGGACAAGTGCCTTAGACTGAACAAGCAAACAAGAAAACAAAGCAAACACAAAATCACCAGAAAAACCTGCACCCTTTTCCGACCCTCGTAGCAGCCAAACGATAGAAAGGGGTGGGCCCTGAAGCCGCCGCAAAATCGGCAGCTTTTGGCCACCAGGCTGTGGCCAATTTGTGCTCCGCGGTAAAAGACTTGGAGCCTTGTGAAGAGAAGGCCGCGGTCGAAAGCGAGGGGGCATCCTGAGGGCTAGATACGTATTAGTATGGAGACATAGTATTATTACGCGCAACCCCCCCACTTCGCCCACACAACTTCTTAGGGATTTTGAAGGAATATAAATTCCGACCCGCGTTAAACTTTACATTCAATGGGGAAGATCAACAAGGGTATTAGGAAAATAAATTACCACCCCCGTTAAACTTTACTGGTACATTCAATTGGGAAGATCAACAAGGGGATTAGGAATATAAATTCCCACCCCCGTTAAACTTTACATTCAACTGGGAAGATCGACAAGGGGATTAGGAATGTAAATTCCCACCCCCGCTAAACTTTACATTCAATTGGGAAGATCAACAAGGGGATTAGGAATGTAAATTCCCACCCCCGTTAAACTTTACATTCAATTGGGAAGATCGACAAGGGGATTAGGAATATAAATTCCCACCCCCGTTAAACTTTACATTCAATTGGGAAGATCGACAAGGGGATTAGGAATATAAATTCCCACCCCCGTTAAACTTTACATTCAATTGGGGAGATCAACAAGGGTATTAGGAATGTAAATTCCCACCCCCGTTAAACTTTACTGGTACATGCAATTGGGAAGATCAACAAGGGGATTAGGAATATAAATTTCTACCCCCGTTAAACTTTACATTCAATTGGGAAGATCAAGAAGGGTATTAGGAATGTAAAATTCCCACCCCGTTAAACTTGACATTCAATTGGGAAGACCAAGAAGGGTATTGGGAATGTAAAATTCTCACCGCCGTTAAGCTTTACATTCACTTGGGAAGATCAACAAGGGTATTAGGGAAGACCAGAGGATGGTGATGATGATGTTGATGCTGTTGATGCTGTTGATGATGAAGAAGGTGAAGAAGAAGAAGATGAAGAAGAAGATGAAAATGATGATGATGATGATGATGGTGATGATGCTGATGGTGATGCTGATGGTGATGATGTTGTTGTTGTTGTTGTTGTTGTTGCTGTTGCTGCTGCTGCTGCTGCTGGTGTTGTTGTTGTTGTTGTTGTTGTTGTTGTTGTTGTTGTTACATTCAACGCACAGGTAACTAAGCTGTGCGTTGCAAAATGAAAGCCATGAGCATGGACATGTGCATTTTGTCCCACAAAACACAAGTGTTTTTCGATATTGGGACATGTCGTCGGCGTCAGCGCGGGCAAACTGAGGGGTTTGCCCGTATAGCTACATACATGTGTGTATATATATAGTGTGTATATATATATATATATGTGTGTGTATATATATATATGCATATATATATATGTATATATATATATATATTGACACATACATATACATATACATATGCATATACATATACATGTACATATGCATATACATATACATATGCATATACATATACATATACATATTTCAGGTCTGGTTCTTGGAAGTGGCGGTGGGCTATGTCGAAGCACACGAAGAGCGACTTTCCTGGAAGGATCTTGCTGAGGTTATGGTATCGCTTGCCCTCCATGTCCAAAATTGCGAGACTTTGGGGCTCACCTGTAGCGAGACTTTGTGGCTCGGCTGTGATGGATGCGGTCCCGAAAGGGCCGAAACTTAAAAACACATGGGATCAACAGAGAAACAGAAAGGGATGATTCACTTTATGATTTTTGTTTCCGTGTTTGTTTTGGCAACCTGATTTACCAAATTGAACATTTTTCCACATATCTCTTGGGTCTTTATAGGGCCTGCCCAATTTTATGGCATTTTTTGAAGTATCATTTTTGATGGGGCGGCAAATGATGATAAATTATGGAATTTTACGGGGTTCCATGACCAACATATTGTAAACAATTTTCAGACCATAACACCCCAAATCAACAGAGGGGCGTGGTTTGTATGCCCAAAACTGGATGACAAAAATACGTCTAAATGCTGTAGATTAACCATATGGGGATCAGATAGATGGTAGTCTCGAGCTGCCTCAACTTGGATAAAATTTCGTTGAAACCCCCCACTTCCCAAGGTGGTACTTTGCAGAGACAATTTTGAAAAAGGCAGAGAACGCGCGGTTCCTGAGCCGAATTTTTTTTTGGCGCCGTTCCGGTCCCCCAGCAATGGAGATCAGACATGGGACCACCTGATTTTTTTTCTCCAACTCTAAGGTGAAGGGTCAGGTATTCCCTTCCCCCCAATACATTATAAATGAACATCAAAAACCCTGATATATTTGTATTGGATCTATTCGCGTTTGGGGCCCATCAAGCTGAGAAATGTGCATCTCACCCCGTCACTAGAGCTAAGGTTGTCCTGATTTGGGTTATTTGGCTTATTTGGGGGCTTGATTTCTGATGCGTTTCCATTGAAACGAAATTCCTATAGCCCCAATGGTCGGATCAGCTTAGCTATTCATGTCAAATTCATGTCTAATTTAGAGCCATTCAGCTGATTTTGGTTTGGTTGGTGCTACCTATTTTTCACAGTTCACATCCCCGTCCCGCAATTTCCGGCCTAGGACGAAGAAGAAAGAGAAACAGCATGTCCAAAGCATTTCAGATGCTGCGAAGAAGATCCTCCGGAGTAGAGTCTTTGGAAAAATTGGCCCAATGTGTTGGGCCATATGTTTCCAGCCGTGGGAAAAAACTCAGAAAAAAGGCAACCTAGCGTCCCAAAGGTATAGAAAGTGGTGAGACACACACCACTGGTCGAGTGGGTACAGAAGTGGCTGCCTGGTTTCCAGCAGCAGACCACTTGCTTTGCACACTCCAATGGAGTGGCTGAACTGGAGCCTGAGCCATGCCGGGTTACCAGACCTGCCTTGTTTGCAAGTTTGCAATTTTCGTGAGGTGGAGCAGCATTCAACGTGGAGCAGACTCCCTTGGTGAACATGGAACCCATTTTCCGGCATGTCAAAAAGATTCAAAAAGGATCGTCCCCACAGCTTTTTTTAGGGGTTCCTGATGTGGAGGTTCCATGTTCATTTGTGGAAAGGACTGCCACGTTCATGCTTTCGCAGCCAAATCAATATGGACCTTGTGAACACACACCTTCACTGACTAAACATGCAGGTGTGTCCAAAATTCCTGGACCCTTGTAGTCTTCCATTTCATGGTCTAAGTCTAAGTGAGAAGTCGGGAAACCCATACCTGAAGAGTTTTTTTTTGGACACATTCAAATGGCCCCATGGCCCACCTTGCGACGTTCGGAGAATCTCCTAGCAGTTAATAAGCTTTTAGCACTGCCCAGTGGCCCCAAGCAGAGAAAGGTTTTGGGAATGGCAGGCAAGACCCGTCTCGGGTAGGGTCGTCGCTGTCAACGAAAAAAAGCAGTGAAGCATGGGATCATCCCAAACTGCGCAGACAAATTTGCTTCCGCAAAATCCAAACCCATTCGCAAGTGGGATTGGAAGCCGCCTTCGATGTCCCATAGCTCTGCGCTGCTTGCAGATCTTGCAGGTTCTTTGACAGCCAAGTTGTATCAATTTGTGACATCCCGGCCCTTGGTGGTTGAAAGCAGCTGAGGCTCAAGAGGATTTCATTTTACAATAAAGAGGCCTTGTATTTTTCAGGGGCAAATTCGCTTGAAGTTGGCTCGGTGAACCATTTGCAAATGGAAATTGGTCCTTTACCATGTGTGCCGGCCACGGAAGCAAGTGAGCATCACTACCAAGCACTAAATTTGAGCTTCAGCTGAGTGGGATTGCATGGCTTTTTCAGAGTCTTAGAGTCTGGTGCGAAACGATAAGGTAGGGTAGTTTTTTTTTTTGTCACTTTTTTCCCCACATCTTTGTGTGGGGTTCTTGTTTCTGGTTCTGTATCCCGTCCGCCTCCTCCTCCTCCTTTTTCGTGCGCTCCGTCCCAGACACTCTTACACATACAACTTGTCACACACACACACAACTTTGTCACACACACACACAACGTGCGCACACACACACACTTTGTCACACATAATCTTTCACATGCAATTTGTCACACACACACGCACACAACTTTGTTACACACAGCTTTGTCACACACACACACAATCTTTCTCACACAGCTTTGTTACAAACATTTTTGCCACACACACACAACTTTGCCACACACACACACAATCTTTCACACGCAACTTTGTCACACACATCTTTGTCACAGACAACATTGTCACACATAATCTTGCACACACAACTTTGTCACACACACACACAATCTTTCACAGACACACACACACACAACTTTGTCACACACAGCTTTGTCGCACACAATCTTTCACACACAACTTTGTCACACACATCTTTGTCACACACACACAACTTTGTCACACATAATCTTCCCGTCGCGCCGTTTTCCGTACGTGCGTTTTGCACAATTTCATCATCATCAGGTCCACTTAAAGTTCATTTCGTGTGGGAGGCATTAAGCGTTTTTTGTTCAGCATGCACAAAATGATGT
>Ga0126342_10022944_pt1 | contig 10256 bp, 7 predicted proteins | sample Cyp1metagenome_FD_92528 | JGI IMG/M metagenome (GOLD analysis project Ga0126342, IMG submission 92528) | Coral microbial communities from Lord Howe Island, Old Settlement Bay, Australia - Cyphastrea 1 metagenome | ecosystem: Host-associated > Invertebrates > Cnidaria > Coral ... | reverse complement strand
GTGCACACTGAGCTGGGAAGTTGGCAAAGAGCTTGGCGAAGAGAGTTGGCAAAGAGCTTGGCGAAGAGTTGGCAAGGCGGAAGTGGAGGTGGAAGTTGATGCAGACATGGCCGAGGAGAAACTGGAGGAGGAGGCGGAGGAGGAGGAGGCGAGGAAGAGGAGGAACAGGAGAAGGAGAAGGAGGAGAAGAGCTAGCCGAGGAGGAGAAGAACAACTCTGATAAAATCTAACAACCCTCACCTGGCAGGTGGGGAAAAAACTGTTTTTTTTTTGCTGGTTAAATTATATTATGTTATATTTTCCTTGTGTAACGAAGAAAACTGAAGGATTAAAACAAGTTTATCCAGTGGGCTGGGGAGATCCCATTTCGACAAGTTACACCGCAGGTTCCATTCGGGCACGGCGATCGGCTTCAGCCTGCGTATTTAAAAAAACAGGTGGAATAGGTCAGAAGGAGGGAAATAACATTGGACAACAAAAACATCAAACAAAGAAACAGAATGAGATAAACCAGAGAAACATGGCGGAAAAAATGGGATGACAATGATGATTGAACCGTGAGAAATTGGAAATGCGCAAACATTTGCAAATGGGATGATAGTGGGGATTGAACCAGCAGCTAACCAGCAAAAATGGTGGTAAAGTCAAATACTGGAAAATGGTGGATGACAGGATGATCATAGGGATTTGTGTTGTAACCATGAAAAAACGTAAATTCGGTGGTTTAGTGGGATATCATGGGGATAAACCCCGGGGAAAACGAGAGACACACCAAAAATCAGGGAGAAAAGTGGGATAGCACGGGGGATGTTTTTGAAGGATATTTAATTTGATATTATTACTGAAGGATAACCGGGTTATGAAATAACACAATAAGGGGTCATGGGGCAATAATGCGGATTGAACTATCAAAACAGAAATTTCAGTCGACGAAAACGGTGGTATATGGTCGGACATATCTGGGATAACTCAAGAAATTAAAGGGACTTAATGGAATGGAAAGAAAAATAACACTATTTACTTAACAAATACTGTGGAAAAATTGAAAAAGACATGTGTTATACAATGGGGATGATGATTGGGCGGAATACTGCGGAAATAATTTGGGATATATATACTGGTCACTAATACTGCACACAATAATTTTGTACATGTTGCTATTACTACCCGTTTGCCAAGTAAAAACCGGCCATTGTATGCATCATCAAACGCTGATCGACGACCATTGTCTTGTTGGGGAATTGGGGGTTAACCTCAACTATGGTGGTAGATTAACTAGCAATACCAACCTCAGGAAAAATGCAACAACCACAAGGAGACCTGGAATTGCAAACAAAAAACGACATTGCATACATGAAAACGGTAGGTTGCCCATGAGTTGCCGAAATTGATTTTGAATTGTGGATGCCTCAAACAAACAGTTGACCAGCGAGGAGGTGCAAATAAACGATGCCCTGGGAAATTATTTGAAAGAGAATGGACGAGAATGAAAAACAAATAGTCCCAGCAATTTATGATTGATCTTGGTCGTCAAAAACTGCTAGGTATATCTAGGACCTTGTTTGGGATTTGTTGTCTGGAGGCTTAGCCGGCCAAGATCTCCATGTAACGAACAAGAGGTGCCAAGCCACATACCGAAAACTTCAATGAAAACCGCTTGAGCAATCACACCACGTGTGGCCCCCAAATCAAAAGATGCAATACTAAACCACGGCTTCCGGAGGCTGTTCTATTTGTCTGTGTCCTTTGGTTTGGTGAAGTGCCCTGCCTGAGCCAGGATCCGTTGTCTCTCTGCTTCCTGACAAGACAAAAGGCCGAAACAAATGATCATTGCTCTTCTCACGCCTCCCTTCAGTCATGTTTAAAAAGGTCCCTTTTTTATGCGTTCAAAGTGTGACTTGTTTCTTGTAAGCTGCGGGTTCCCAACGCTCCACTGCTTTCTAGTGAGATCATGAGGCTGTCTCACACGAGGCTACTTGGCAAACATATTGCTCAACATCCGAACAGCAACCGTGCGGTAGGAGAAACGAAGGGTGTAATGCTGACCAGGTCGTGCGGCATGTCTGGCGAACCCGTGACCTGCAGCAGATCCCAAATATTCAGTAAACCCATGCTATTTGGGATTAATAGATAGCTAAGCGTATTGAAATTGTATTCATAATATGTCAAAAAAACATCATTTTGTAACTATGGAAAGCTCCATTATATACGTTGACCAGCTGGTGTCTGCTGAGCCGATTCATTTTCCGCAACGAGACACCCCGTCGGGGCATGACTACATTAGACTTCCAATAAACATAGGACAGTAAATTCCTACTAAGATATAGTTAGCATTGGCATAAGTTAAAAACCTACTTTCATAAAGATCAATAATCAATTGCTTGTCTGTATGTTTGATGGTTGTCAAATATAGATAGCACAGACAGGCACAGTCAAAGCAGGCCATCAGGTGGTAAATTCTATGGCTTCCCGATTCCAACTCTCGCAAAGTGGCCCCCCTCGAGGTTTGCTAAATTGGTTTAGTTCACTACATGTGTTTTGCTTTATGGTACATATCTATAGTACTCTACAGTTGGATGTGATTTTTCAATCAACTGACACAACGTTTGGGGGCACCACATTGTGTAAATATGGGAATATGATGAAGCATGATGAAACATTTTGGGTATCTTGGGGACAGTCAGATCTATTCGGACAGTCAGGGGCCCCCATAAGTGCGAGATGGGGCCCCTATAGCAATGGTGACATATTAATACATCTACTTAGTTCACTGGGATTGCACCCCGAAGTATAGTGTTTTTTTTCCAATATCGACCACTATATCTGGCTGGTTTGTGAAAAACATGCAGAAAGGATAGATCTTGAAGGGATCCTCTCATGAGATTGAAATATCAAGGTCACACAGCTCCAACGGGAACTATCTGATTCCTCTGGCTCTTGGCTGTATACTCATGGCAAAACCTCAACCTGCAAATGAAGTGGTGCCCCGAAGATAGGTAAACTACTTTATACCTGCAACAACAAATATGTATGACTGATGTATGACATAAAGTTCCAAAACCGACTTGTTGCTTGGGGCCCTCTTCTTATACCATTCGCCATTCACAAGAACATGCTCCCAGTATTTTGACGCAAAGGCCGGGTTCATCCAGGAGAGCCAGGTCGCAGAACCGTTGTGTCATGTTAGCCAAGTTGGTTTATAACTAGATGAAAACTAGGCTTGAAGGGGATTAGAACATATTATAACTATAGACTATAGCAAAATGAACACAGAAACCGTTATAAACCAACTTATACTTCGTCTCTGGGCCGCGCACCACGGTGCATATGGCTTGTTTTTTTTGCAAAAAAACTGTTCAAAAGCTTGGTGGTTGAGCCAGCCCCCGGAAACAACTGCAACCAACAGGAACTTTGACTGAACACAAAAGTAGCCCTGAATAAACTGGTTAATCAACTTGAATAGGGAATTCACTGATTAATCATTTGAAAGTCTAACGCAGTTAACAACCATGTTCATCAAAATTAACTGGTTAATCATGAATTAATTCCCTATTCAAGTCACCTTTTTTGGGGTATGCACCATTTTCGACACACCCACATCAGTGGTTACCCATTGGTTCTGAACGAGGGGTGCTTCCTACTTTTCACCGAGCAGGGACATTCGCCAACTTTCTTCAAACATGGAGGAGACACCAAAAACCAATGATTGATCATCATTCTTTATATTCTTTGAATTATAAAAAAGAAATGGTTTGGTCCTTATCTCAAAACAGCGTACCCTTACAACCACCGGGTTCTGAGGTATCAAGCCATAACTGGGGTCCTCTCTCATCCTTTCTCTCTTCGTCCTTACCATTTCGATGTGTTTGAAGTCTTAAAAGGGGGCACCCTGGGTACCCTCCATAGCAAGAAAGCCCCATTTCCTGACAAACAACCAATGTTCTGTTTAACTTGTCATCTGGTTGGTGGTATACCTACCCCTCTGAAAAATGATGGACTTCGTCAGTTGGGATGATGACATTCCCAATATATATAGAACAATAAAAAAACATGTTCCAAACCACCAACCAGTCATATTTCACCAACCTGAAATGTTCCACCATTTCGCCATGTTGCCCCGATCTTCACCATCATTTTTTTTATTCAGTCGACCAGTGACGTCGCGATCAAAATAAACAACATCTAGATTCTAGAATTACCGGCGTATACCACCATTAATTATCTATATGTATTTTATTGTACATGGTATTTAGGCATGGTGGTATTATACATGGTATTATACTATGATCCATAGTTAAAACACCTCCGATTATACCACCATGTCTATTGGTTCAAAACTCTGGAGAAGTCCATAATTTCAAAACATTTACCTGCTGGTAATCAAACATGGCAATGGAACATGTTCCACTTATAGATTCTCCCATTTAAAAAAAAACTCATGTTCCTATGGTGTCCTATTCAAACCTCCAGTTAGTTCAATGATTTTCCCCATTAAAACCTCCATTTTTATTAAATAAATTTCCAGTTAGTTCAATGATTTTCCCCATTAAAACCTCCATTTTTAAAATGAATTTCCCAGCCATCTCAGACCAGATGATACGGCTCGAGCCGGCTCGAGCCGACGCGCGCCTTCTTTTGACGTTTGGCGGCCATCTCTTCCTCTGGAGGAGTTGGTTGTTGGTGGGACCCCCCAAGCGATTGGATGGGTTCAATATGGTTAAAGACTGGGGGTCCAGGATATACTTGGGATATAGTTGCGATGGTTGGATGGGTGAAATGTTTCCGGAATTAATGGGATATTGACACTGGGATATGAGCAGTGGGATATTCATGTGGGCAACCCAATGCCAAAAAAAACACATTTGAGGTTGGTTGAAATCCCACAAATAACGATGGTGCTTTCAGGGATTGAAAAGGCGTATTCGGTTTGTTTCACCTAAAACTTGGTTGTACATGTTGAAAATATCATTCATAAACCATAGTTATAGTTAAGCAAGTTATGTAGCCACTCACTTAGCTATTTAGGGCCACACGTAACGTTGTAGTTTTTCTTTGCCAAAGTTTTCAGACATGATGGCTACGCAATTGCTGACCATTGACGTCCATATCATGGGATATCTCACAACAACCAGCCACAAAGGTCTGAATCATGTGGGTTATAGTTATGAGATATCCCATGAATCCATAGTCCATTAACTGTGATATATATATATATATATGAGATACAGTCTGGTAACTATAACTACCAAACCATGTGGTATACCCTCTGGTAAACATACAAAAAACTATGGAACGATGCATCATTTTATAGTTGGGAAAACTCACTATTTCTATGGCCATTTTCAATGGCTATGTTAAATTATCATGTGGTAGAACTACCACTGGGTGGGCCCTTCTTGTAGATATTTGGGACTTGAATTCATATCAAGTCACAGAGGATTTTCATGTGCAAGTTGTCACCCATAGTGGGAATCCGGAAAAAATGGCTATATGATTCCCATCAACAATGGTATCACCATCCCTCAATATGGATCAATATTGGCATATAATCCAACTGTTGACATGGCGCATGTGGAAAATTTTGGTGGTTCAAACAACCAAACTATAAGGATATTCACGTACATAACTAGCCGAAAGTGGTATTCAGCTGACATGGTTGCCTTAACCAATGGACAATGGAAATGGGGTTATTTATTCCTTGAACACGAGGAAGCTCACCCAAGAATCATAGAAATATCATGGGACATGGGACATCATGGGACATCATGGGACATCTAGAAAACAACATGAGATATGTTGTTTATAGCAACGTAAACACAACTTTTGGAGTATTTGTACCAACAGACTGTATGGAATCAGTTGCCAAACTTTGTTCAACGACTGGGGATATCCCAAATACGGCAACTGTTTGGCCGGAGAACCTGATCACAATTTGACAATTTGGAAGTTGGGGTAGCCCATTCTCAGACAAAACCATAGGGATGTGGTAAAACTCAAAAGAGTTCTCTCTTGAAATAGGTATGGGCATAAAACAAACAACAATGGATATCTACATAATATGTGAAAATATAGTGGGATATATGTATATATATTTATCATAGCCATCATTATCCCTAACGTTATAATCATGTATATTACATTACTGTATATAAGATGGTTTCTCCATAGATGGCGATGGGGTATCCTTGATTTATTGACCAGGTTTTTAAGCCAATCCCATGCTTGTGACACCCCATATGGCTGTGGCTTCAGAAATTAGGGTCCCCGCACTTTCTTGCCGTTTCCAACTGAATATATTACTGAATGGGGATAAACAACGACATGTTGAGCAGAACCTATCTGGTCGGTGGTTTCAATCAACAACCTTACGTGTAACACATTTTCAGACCAACAAAGATGAGGAATATTAAGGGGTAATGTCAACGTAAGGTTGTTGATTGAAAATATTGAAATATTCCTTTTGATGGTATCTTAATATTACTCATATTTTGTTGGAATATTGAGGCAACGATGACAAGGGGTTGGAATTTTGTGGTCGGTTCCCGTATCTTCATGCGGATCATGTACAGTTTCACTCAAAAGGTCGGAAAAAAATGTCTTACTGATATATTAACCATACTAATATCGATCATGATGTTTAGAAAAAATGGAATATATTACCATTAAACATGGGATATCAGTACATGAGTCTTACCATATATTACCATTTAATATTTTTATGTTGATTAATATTATCCACTTATTAATATAGATATACCCTCTGGTGATGTAACATAGCTATTTAAAATGGCAATGTAACTATAGTTGATTTACCAATTAAAAATGGTGATTTTCCATACTTATGTTTGTTTACCAAAGGGTATATATATATCAATTAATTATATATATATATATATGTAATCCCATGCTTTGGGGGTAGTCATCAAAAAACAAAAACGGTCCGCGAGCCGCCTCCCGGGCCTTTCGCTCGGAAGCACTGAGGCCTTAATTAATTCGCGAGAAGCAAGTCTCGTAATTGGAAGATCATGGGGATATGGGGCCATCAAACATGGGGATTTACCCTGATTGAAGCAAGAAGAATGGTGATTTTGACAATGGACGAGTCTATAATAGTCTATAGCTCTAAATTCGTGGGGAGATAACCATAACAATACCACATATAACAATTATGGGGCTATAGTATCTAGATTAGTCCTCCCCCAGTTTCATGGTGTTTTTTTTCGTGACATGCATGCTTGAGTTGTGCAAAATCCTGTTTCCACACTGGGTGTGTTTGGTAGGGGGAAGGGATCATGGGGACATACTGCACCCATCAATAAAGGGCATACTATATATACATATATATATATATGTATAAAAAGGACAGTAAAGGAATATAATGGGAGAATATAAAGTATGTATGTCTGTCTGTATGTATGCATGTATGTATGTATATATATATATAGTATATATATATATATATATATTGTATATATATCATATATATATATATATATATAGTATATATATCGTATATATATATGTATATATAGTATATATATAGTATATATATATATACATGTGTGATATTGACCAGAAACTTGTTTAACCATCAGAGTTGAGTTGACAAATTGACAGGAAAGTTGGGATTTAAATCAACTCAAAGAATACGGTGAAATTTACTTACGGTAGTGCCCCATTGAGTTGGCTGAGGATTCATCAAAGCATTGACGGGATATGACGATGAATGGATTGCTGATTGCCATGTTAAAAAAAACACGTGGAAATGGACAGATCCCATGGAATCAATATATAATCAGAAGATACTCTCTGGTCCACTAATATAGCCATGGAAAATCAACATGTTTCATGGGAAAACTCACTATAAATGGTGATTTTCCGTAGCTATGTTAGTTTACCAGGACATATCAATCATATACATCAACTCATGAGTCAAATCCTTCTTTGGGATCATCGATTGGCAAATTGGCAAATCCCATGTTTTTTCCATAAGAACAAAAAACATATTCATATAATTCCATCTGTAAATATATATATATACATATCTATACATATATTTATACATATAGATATTGCCTACATATCGTATAGTATATATATATATACTCTATATACACTTATCACTTTATATATAGCAAATAGAAACCACAAAAAAATAGAACAGTAAATCCCAATTAAAATAGAGATCAAGTAGCTTTCCATCTTTTTTGGGGGGTTACTATATCTATATATACATATATACACCATATATATATAATCATATAAACACCATGTATATGTCACCATTGACATGATCTTCCCCCATCTCCCCAATCCAGACCTGCGGCGGCTGATGGCTTCATGATGGGAGCCGATGCCTGAAAAATGTGCATTTCACGACCCAAGAATTAAGATTTAACCATAGAAAATAGGGATCAAACCGCCCATGAATGGTTTTTATATGGTTTAATGTAAGATTTATGATAGCTGTTGGTTTATAACTCCTAGTAACTGTTGGCTTTGCGGTGGATATATCGAAGTATATAGTTACATGGGTGAACGTAGACTAACTCACAACACCGGGGGGGTTCAATAGTAATCTGGTGGGTGGTATACCTACCCCTCTGAAAAATGATGGAGTTCGTCAGTTGGGATTATTATTCCCAACTATTGGGGAAAATAAAACTTATGTTCCAAACCACCAACCAGTAATAGTATCAAATCATCCTGTTTTGCCAGGTCACCAGAGTCAACAAACTTACATGGAGAATTCGTAGCTTTGCCCAGGACATGATGAAAGTCTACTCGAGATGCCGCGTGCACTTTTGGGACAACCATAGCCATCTTGGATGTGTTTGGACGTTTTTGCTTGTCTTGTCTGGGCATTGGGTATTTTGTGAAATTTCATGAAAGCGCTTTCCGTTGTCAAGCGTGCTATGGTTGAAACAAACTCCACAGACCTGGCCGAGGAACAACTCAGCGAAGTCTACCATAGATTCGTCTCGGAAATTAAGACTTCAAGGGAGGGCCGGATTGCGTTCTGAAAGCAATGCTGTTTCATACAGTATATATATGAATCCTCCGAATCGTGAGCCACATCCCTGTGTGCATATTTCCAATTACCTTAAGGTTGTAAATTCCAAGTCTTTCCTTTGAGGGTATTTTGCTTTGGCTTGATTTCTTTCAAAAAAACTTACACCCCGTAGTACAAAACCAAGTGGCCACGATGCTCTGTGAGTATTCAGCCATGGTTGTTGGGCCAAAAAGTTCAAGTATAGGGTCAAACGTGACTTGGGGTTTTCAATGTGAAAACACACATTCCTCACCACTCCGACTGCAATCAACAAGCATGACCTTGTGCATATAGTGTTGCTCACGATCTTAGGTGGCCACTCGAATTCATTTAACTGAATGACTTGCTTGGAACAGCCAACCATGCTAGGGCTTTGAGTTTCAGCCTCAAGGCATTCAAGAAAGCAAACAGCAACTGAACGTCCGACGAAGTTGGACACATCATTCCAGCTTAAGATCATAATCTACTGTGGATGGAAGAAATCCTGCACCAGTTGATACATGGTTTATCCCATTATTTGTAGGGTTTCAAGCATCCAAGGAGGTGCAGGATTTCTTCCGTCCACATGCCACATATGGGGATTCACCCCACAGCCACGGCAATTTTCGAACCACCAGCAGCAAGGATCCAAATAAAATGGGTGATTCGGTCCTAGATCATGTTGTATACAATATACAGTAGTTACCCTCTGGTAAACAAACATAGCTATTGAAAATGGCCATTTATAGTTGATTTACGCATTGAACATGGTCATTGTCCATAGTTATGTTAGTTACCAGAGGGTACATCCACATGTTTATGGCCAAAAAAATCAACCAGAACCAACATATTCCATCGAGGTAGGCACATATCTTAATGCTCAATCCCTCTCATATTTTTTGTGTTTGCGTTTTGTCCCCAAACCCGGTCTGGTGACCCTTCCCATTAATTGGTTGGCTAGCAAGGTTGGCGTCGGGTAGGTGGCTCAAATTTATCCAGATTCATATGTTATGATATATACATCTATATTGTACATGTACATTTATTACACGTATGCATGTATGTATATGTATATATATATACATATATATATATATATATACGCACATACATACACATACATGTACATATACATTAAACATATACATCTATTATACATATGTATGTATGTAAATATATATATATATATGTATGTATTATTCAGCTATGTATGTTTGATACATAT
>Ga0126342_10022943_pt1 | contig 10256 bp, 7 predicted proteins | sample Cyp1metagenome_FD_92528 | JGI IMG/M metagenome (GOLD analysis project Ga0126342, IMG submission 92528) | Coral microbial communities from Lord Howe Island, Old Settlement Bay, Australia - Cyphastrea 1 metagenome | ecosystem: Host-associated > Invertebrates > Cnidaria > Coral ... | reverse complement strand
GTTTTTCGCCTTTGAAATCACATCAACCAAAATCCTATTGGCACGACCACATCAAACATCATCCATGACACCCCGTTGATCACAAAAACACCACGGCCAGATAAAGGCCGTGTTCCTAGTTACTCTGTAGTGATTACTAATGATATATAGTGATTAGTCCATGTTTTCATGATTATACATGGATGTAGTATATCTGTAATGTCAACCCTGGATTAATAAACCCCGTTTACGGTTGTTTAATTGGGGGGATACCATTGAAGTACTAGATTATGACTATTGGAGGAGTACCCCCCTGATTAATAAACCATCAGATTATGGTTTGTTAATCCGGGGTTAACATTATAGTGGGATATGAATCGAACATCAATGGGATATCAAATGGCATACCAATGGTGTATAGATGGAATATCAATGGCATTAGAATGGTTTTACCCAGATAGATGGAGATTTTTCCCCGTCAGCACCTCCGTAAAAATGGCATACTTGACCCAACCCGACTTGATTCTTCGATCATCATAAAAAATTCCTTGCTGAATCCGAGCCCAACTGGATCCCTTGGCTTCGCTTCGCTTCGCCCATCGATTCACTGCTTGGTGGTTTTGAGCCCGTTGAGTCTGAAAAATCATGGAGTGAAAGTCAGTTGGCAGTGGGTCAAAACCAATAGTACCCCTGTAGTTCACATCAAAATAGCTGGTAAATGGATGTGAATAACCCCCTAAAAATGGTATTAATAGGTATTGACCCATACCCAGTTGGGATGATGACATTCCCAACTGAATGGAAAAATAAAAGCCATGTTCCAAACCAACAACCAGAGAAATGCAAAAATTCCGCCGGTGTCGGTCGCCTTTCTGATCGCGCGTAAAATGGTCAAGAGTCTAGTCGAGAGTCAACTGTATTCCTCAGCCTACATGACAACTTTCGGCACAAAGGCACGATCCAGACTTCTTTGATTCGCATTTTACAATAACCATGGGTTGGTTTGGAAAACCATAGGAAAACCATAGGAAAACCATGGGAAAATGGTGGTTTAATGGGATTTAATGGGATTTCATGATGGTTTAATAGTATTTAGTGGGATTTAATGGGATACTAATGGGATTGAATCGTGGTTTTCCAGCAAATTTCATATCCCAACGAACAGCTCTTTTCCGAAAAGCTTCGAAGCAGCGGACATTGTCCGAACCCTCCAAACCCTGGATAGATTCCCCAGTCATGGTGGATTTTCTTGGGAAAATAAGCCAAATATAGCCAAATCACCTCAAACAAAGCCAGGAAACTTCACAGCTGAAAGCCAGACAGAATAAAATAGAATATAAAGGACAATATTTTCTAACTTCAGTTAGTTTTATAACTTCTCTAACTTCAGTTAGTGGTCAAAAAGACAGAATACAAGTCGGACCAGATGTTCTGACTTTTTGACGACTTTTTGACGGGTGGTTCCCCTGACTAGCTGAATTGTCTTCGGCCAGTTTGGGGGTGCCATTTTGGGTGCCCCCAAACGTGAAATGTGTGTTGCTTTTATAACCCATAGTAACAATAGATGATGATTTTAAGGTTAACTGCAAGAATATGGGATAACGGTGGTATAATTGGGATATGATTACAGAATATTATAGGATATTATAGGTATATTTACCATAAATTGACCTAAACGTGAAATTGGAGTTCTGTTCAGCAACTTAGCTATGGGGCACCGTGTGAACATCAAATCGGACATAAACCTCCTCTCCGAAGAAAAACATGAATCAATTGAGATTGGCGCGGATACCCTCTGGTAAACTTTCGCATAACTATGGCAAAGCACCATGTTTTTTGGGTAAACACACTGTAAATGGGCCATTTTCAATAGCAAACCGTTAAATCACCAGAGGGTATTCTACTCCAATCGCACAAGCGATTGTCAACATGATTCCCTCTTGGATTTATCTATGAATCTTAGGACAATTACCCTCTGGTTATTTGACATGGCCATGGAAAATCACCATTTTTAATGGGAAAACTCACTATTTCTATGGCCATGTTCAATAGCTTTTGGTATGTTTACCAGAGGGTATGTTAGTTTACACACCTTGGGGCGGACGTCACGTCTTCTGGATCGATCTTAGTCATGCAGGGAGGTTCAAGCGATGTCCTGTGGCAGCATGTCTTGTGCGTTTTTCGGGCTGCGAGGCTGCGATGTTTTCACCAAAGACCTATGAATTCCACGCTTGCAAAGGCAAGGGTCAGGATTCAGTTACCCCCCGCGTCCAGGAGCCGTTTGCGAACGAAAACACACGCGCCGGAGCCCCGGAAATCCGGGGGCCGTTTTGTAAAGGGAAGTGATGATTCAAAGTAGATCCCACCAGCAAAACAACTACCGAACCTTCTACAACCCGAAAACCATACCCATGACGGATCCATGTATGCTATATATGGTGTGCCATGGATCCCATCAATATACCCCCTTTATGTTAGCATATATACCAGCACCATGGATCCGTCATGGGATATAAGGTGAACTTTGAACATCAAAATGCTTCAGTGGGAAAGTAGCAATTCTTTGGGGGGGAGATCATGGGTAACAATTCAACCATACTCTGGGCCTGGAAACCTAGGTTGCCCCGAACATCAATCCAATCACGTAAAGGGCTTTGTGGTACTTATGGTACTTATAACTATGGGGATTATAAAGCAATCTACAACTGGGTTTACCAAAAGTGATTGCTTTATAATCCCCATATCCAATAGTATGATAAACCCAAAAGAGGTTTCCAATCTACAAGCAATTCCAATATCCAATCTATACCAAAAACGTTATGTTTGGAAATTGCTTGTTTCTCTTGGACCTGATCAATGGAAAATTATCCGGAAATTTGTTACAGGATGGTGCCCCCAGTCGAACGATAGCGTGAACCGTTGCTTTAGAAAAGCGGTTGAATAAACTATGGTTTATGGTAGATATAACGAACTAGTTAATGGGGATTATTTCAGGGTTTATAAACCAACGTTCACATCACTGGGGAGCCCCATCCTGTAGCTGGGGGCGAATTTCAGTGTTCGCCAAAGAGTGCGTTCTGAATGAAGTGTTGGTGACCTCCCAGTGTTGCGAGAGAAGTTCTTCAACACTCATGTTCACTCTCGCAATTTTGTGTTAATACTATATATTTCTACCACTTACCAAGTGCTAGGGTCAAAACATGATATACTGTATGTGTGTTTGGTCATCCATCTCATAATCGAAATCCTTACAGTGCGTATATAAATCTTTTCTAATGGCTTGATGACCATCCCCTAATATGGGAAAACGATCCAATTCTTGACCACTGTACATATGATTAAGTGCAATTGTTCTATCAACATCCATCAACCAACTTCATTGTTTGTGTCCTAATATGTTCCAATATATTCTGTTGGGGTGGCACTTAAACAATAATTCATATCTTTGGGTGAAGAACCATTCATTGCACATCCATGTAGAGCAGAGGGGAAAAAATTAAGTAAGAATTACACGTGGCTGGCTGCAAAATCCCTCATTGATAGATGATTCTCCCAGCGAACTAAACCTCCAGCCATAGTTCGAGGATTTCCCAGTCCATTACTCTAACATTCCATCAATATTCCATGGTATCCCATGAATGTTCCATTGTAAATTCGTGATTCATTGATGTCACCCCCCGCGAAGCGAGCGGGTGACGGTTGCGTTTCTGTTTCACCCGACTGGTGTTTCTCGCAGCAGCTCCGGAGCGAAGTGGGAAAAAGTCGTAACGGCAATCCAAAAATCCAATGGATCAAATTTGATCGTGAAACCTGTCTATACAATGTGCTACCGCCCAGTTATAAGTTAGTTTATAACCCCCATCAGCTATAGATATATCTACCATAAGTGCTACAATGTGAGGCCCCCAAGATAGCTAAGTTGGTTTATAACCCCCATCAACTAGTTCGATATATCTACCATAAGTCCTACTTATTGTAGTTATAAACCAGGATGGCGCAACTTCAGAAACTTGCTGAGTCCACATTCTTGGTTAAATCCACTTGCTGAGTCCACATTTGGGGATGATTTCCCCAATTCAATCATCATGTTGGTTCCATACTTGGTGTTTCATCCTGCGATACACTATCGATTGTGCATCCCCTACTGTCGAAGTGTAGAACCTGTTCTGTGGTAAACCAAATGCCCAAAATGGGAATATCATGGAAATATAATGGTAATGGGAACATAATAATTATAACTATCAATCATGTGATCATAATTGTGATTGGTCGGAATATCATGGAATATTAATGGAATTCAGTGGAAATTCATGGGATACAATGGAATATTAATGGGATATATTGATATATTGGGATATTAATGTTATTATTGGGCCCCAGACTTTGCCATCACAGGGGTCATTTGTTGAAGACTGAGAAGATCATCCCCAGTTATACTGCGAAGGTTGTGGATGGAGTATTTTCAAGGTCAGCCACACCATGTTTTGGACATGGTAATGTCAACCCTGGATAAACTATGGTTTATTAATTAGGGGGTATTCCCCAGTTTCCCCAGAAGAGTGTTGCTATCTGATACTTAAACATACATAAACTATGCTTTATTAATCCAGGGTTTTGCAAATTAGCGCAGTACATACCCTCTGGTAAATGAACAGTTCGACCCTGAGAATCACCAGTTTTTAATGGAAACTCATCTTCCAACCCCGATGACTGGCAGGGTCGAACTGTTAATTTACTGGAGGGTAAATCCCATTAGATCCCATTCAACCACCATCGAATTCCATTAAAGTCTCACTAAATCCCATTAAATCCCCACTAAATCCCATTAAATCCCATTAAACCACCATTTTTGTTGGATAAGTTACCATGTTCCCGACTCCACTGTCGCGAGGGTCAAGGATGAACCAGGTGACCTTTGTTGACTAAGGATTTGGTACAGTACCGATGATATTCATAAATGCCATCTACTATATCTAAGGTATATATCTATATATGTGGTGTGTGTATATATATATATGGTATATATATATATATATGTGGTGTATATATATATATGGTAAATATATTTATATACTGTATTTATATATATATACATATATTCTATCTGGTTATTTCTATGGGATGAGAAACATAAACCATAAATGGGGTGACTTGTTACTTATAACTGGTATAACTCGGGCAATATACATTATATGGAGGTTTCGACAAAAGCTATCTATTATATCTATGATCTATGGTATATATCTATAATCTATATATATATATATGTATATATGGATAATATCTATATCCTTTTTTTTTGGGTGTCCTAAAATGGGTATACCCAATAGCTGAATGACTTATTTGCTGGAAACTCCGATGACTAGCTGGAAACTGGGGCTAGCCCCATGACTTAGGAAACCTCCTAAAATGGAGACCATGAACGATAGGGGATGATATGAAATGATGGCCGTGATGGGGTCTAATTTGCAGTTGGGCCCGTGATTTAATCAATAAGAACAGCAGTTGAGCCATTAAAAAATACCCCGTTTTCCCATCTCATGAAATACTAGTTGGTTGAGAGCGGTTTCCCAATCCTATGGGTTAGAAAAAACATCCCCAGTAAACCAGGTAGTATAATCCCCTATAGCGATCAATTAACCAGGGTATTTTTAATGGCCCAGCTAGCTAACGAAGCATTGCCAATCCAAGTACCCACAGATTGAACAGATCTGATTCTTGGACGGTGTTGAGTGAGTCTTGGATCGGATTGAGGTACTGTAAAATATACCGGTAGTTTTTTTGTTACATAACTATGGAAAATCACAAATCTTAAGAAGTAAATATATGGAGGTTTCCTAAAATGGGGGTACCCCACACTGGATGGTTTATAATGGAAATCATACGAAAATGGATGATTTTGGAGTACCGCTATTTTGGGAAACCACCATTATATATATACATAGGCCATGGCCTCCATAGCTATGTTAGCAGAGGGTATAGCCCACGGAAATATGTCAGACCGAGGGCTGGAAATGAAAGTGTTTGGAACAGCCATGTCCCAACAGACTAAACCACTGGAGTAAATGCCAAACATTATAGTAAACCAACATTTTTAATTCTAGTAAACCAACATGTTTAATTCTAGTAAACCAAGATTTTGAGAAAATGCAAGGCCATTCTATGTAAATGCAAGGCAATATTTGTTTTTAGTCTATGTCACTATTTGATGGCCATACATCTGAATGCAAGGTGTCCAGAGACATTCTACAGTAGATCAACAATAACAACATATGATACACCTGAAATAATCCAGCATGACATCAACTATATGACATGATGATTCATAAACCATCAACATGACAATGATTAAGATCTACATCTCCATTTTAGATCAACGATTTTTTCCGTGAATCACGAAAAATCATGGTCCCCAAAAAAAGGCGTCTTTTCGGATCTCCGTTGGGTTTTTTTTCGGAGTTCGCTGGACTCAACTCAGTTCTGCTCCTCCTGGCGAGGAGATTCCAAAGATGGCTGGGAGAATCGTGGAAACCATCAACCATGGGGATGAACCATCAATATGGCAATAGTTATGGTTGGTGGCTCATGGTTATGATGATTCATCAATATTTATGATAATCATCAATTAACCCAATATATGACCATCAATAGTTATGGCAAAATTAACAGCAATGGTTATAATTGATGGCTCATCCCCTGGTTATAATTGATACTAATTGGTAAAATCTTATGGCAATTATGGCAAAAATTGGTATTAATAGTTATAGCATGGGGATGAACCATCAATATGAACCATTAATTACGGCAAAAATGGCTAACTAATATGCTAAAATAACACCCATTGCCATAATTAACACTGCCATAACTATATGGATTGCAAGTCATGGTGATATTAACACATGGTGTTATATTAACTTAAATGGTGGTTTTAATGAAAATAATATTGATAATAATACTGGTTAGTGATTTTTAATAATGGTTTTGATATTGGGATTATGAGGATGAACCATTCATGGATTCCAATGGGATAAGAAATGCATATAATAATTAAATAATGGTTATAATATAATGGTGATCGAATCATTCTACAAACCAACCAAATATTATAGTGGTGATACCATTTAGTACATAATCATCAATACCCTCTGGTAAACTAACATAACTATAGAAACACAATTTTTCATGGGTAACTCCACTGTAAATGGCCATTTTCAATAGCTATGTTAAATTACCAGAGGGTAATCATCATTAGTACTAAACCCAATGCCATAAACCATCCCAGTTTCCATGACTCGACTGGGGGGTCAAGTTCATCATCCCCAAAAACGGGGAAAAGACCCAACTTAAAGACGCAACTTTCGTAAACCCCAAATCGGGGGTGGTTTGTTATATGGGGATGGGTCAAACCCTTAAAACCCCTTCTGTTCACATCAAAATAGCTGGTTGTTATGGATGTTCATCCCCTAACAAATGGTATCTATAGATATTGATCCATAGCCGTATCATGCAAACAAAATTGGATATCATCAATGGCCATGCCAGGAACCCAAATTGGAGATACCTACCATATATGTTTGGCCTATTTTTCAGGCCTAAATGTCAGGGAATATCCCCAGAAAATATGGCCAAACATATGGTACAGTCAGTACCTCCATTTTCCATTGATCTCATGGAAATTAATTGGATAAGGGTACAAGTCAAAACCAAGTCAAAAAAAACTGTAAAACCCCCAAAGATTTTTAAAAAAATATATAATACAGGGTGGTGCCCCAGGGAGCGATTCCTCGCTAACTTGGTGAACACAACTCCGATTTCACTTGGGTTAAAACGATAGAATATCAAAAGTTAAAAAAGAGTTGTGTTCACCAACTCAATAGATATCAAAGTAATGGACTTATGATAGAATTAATCCCCATTATGATAGAATATCCCGATTATAAATCAACCAACATAACTGCAGGGGCATTCTGTAGGCTTTTATCAATCCCCAAATGACTGGGGTACGGCACAAGTGCCTCGACTCTATCTCTCAAGTTCGTCTGGTGCTTGAATAATCATATATACCTTAGTGTGTGTATATATATATACATTTTGAGGATATATAAATATTTATATATATATATGTATGTATGTATTTGCATATATAAAGTATATACTGTATTATGAGGATTGATGATGGAGCTATGATAAAATCTATAACATCACCAACACCGTGGTTTGCACCGTCGTTATCAAACGTGGCGGGCCGCTGGAAAATTACGACAACGGGATGCACGTCTACCGTGGAGAGTTAGCGGGAGATTGCCGATCACAATCCCGCAGAAACCGCATAAAGGAATGAACATAGATAGAGGGTTCCATAAATGGTTATATCTGGTTATTTCTATGAGATTATACATTCCATAAATGGGGTTATAAGTACTTATAACTGGTAAAGGGCCATCTACATACATGGAGGTTTCGATAAATGGTGTCTATTGTATTCTATCTATGATCTATGGTATATATCTATAATCTATATCGATAATATCTATTTCCATATGTGGGTTTCCTAAAATGGGGGTACCTCAATAGCTGGGTGGTTTTTCATGGACAAACCGATCTACAAATGGATCATTTGAGGGTACCACCATTTTAGGAAACCTCCAAATGATTTAGGAAACCTCCAAATGACATAAAATGTTGCTTAATTACATCGTCACATCAGGGTATCCCTTTCTTTGACGGTACTATTAATGGTATTCACAGTAGTAATGTATAGATATTGGCATATCCAGAAATCAAGGTAGTACCGCAGCATGTTAGTTGCAATCAACTAGTGGAGTGGAAAATCTTGAGGCAATTTGTCCGTCCAGGTAATAGAATACTACCAATCTTATTTCGATGCTGATAAATCAAATTTTGGGGGTAGAGTATAGTAACCCCCAAAAGATGCCGAAGAGTTTTCCAGGATGGTAGTTCGATGATATTTACCTCATATTTCCAGCTAGGATTTTTTGGATCTATTTTGACGATACACTAGATTCGACAAGTTTCGTTATTTTGCTGACTGGTATTTCAATGGTGTTTCATGAATAATGTCAACCCCGGATTAATAAACCATGGTTTATTAATTAGGGGGGGTACTCCTCCAATAGTCATTTCATCCAATACTTTTTTATGGTACCCCCCAATTAAACAGGCTAATTCGGGGTTTATTAATCCAGGGTTGACATTATATCGAACTAGATCATGGGGTCTATCACCTTGTCACTTTGGAGAATTTCCCTAACCTGTTGATCGGGGGTTTTTCGGGTTCCCTTCGTTCGTAGCAAATTATAACTATTTCGGGGCCACCACTCCCTAATTCATCAGCAAGGGTTACAGGATGGGGCCCCCAAGATAGCGTTCAGTTGGTTTATAAGTGGCTGAATTCTATGGTTTATGGTAGATATAACTATAGAGAACTATGGTATTCATGGGGGTTATGAACCAACTTATAACTGTGGGGCCCCATCCTGTATGTTCATCCGGGATTGGTTAACCCCAAAAAATCCCCATTGTTACCCTCTGGTAAACTAACAGTTTGCTATTGAAAAATTGTCATTTATATTTGATTTACCCATCAAAAATGGTGATTTTCCATAGTTACATTAGTTTACCAGAGGGTAGTGGTTAAGTTCCCATTTTTCCTATGAATCCGGGGTTGACATTCTCCAACCAGCCTCGGGTAAGTTGACATAGCGGAAAATAACCATGTTTTCCATAGGTGAATCATCTGGAAACGGGCCATGGTTTCCAGTTCGCAAACTGTTAAATTACCGGGAAAATCGCCGCAACTATCCCGATTTTGTTGGTTAAACCCATATTCATCACCATTAAATCCCACATGGTGCTACTCTTCAGTTACAAGTTGGTTATTAATCCCCATTAACTACCCAGATGCTCCATGGTGCTGGAATATTTACCTACATTTACCCAAAGAATTGCCCAGTCATGTAGGTAAATATTCCAGCACCATGGAGCATATGGGCTATAGATATAACCCCAAATTACTTTACTCGTGTGATCCCCACCATGACATTTATACATGTTCTTACTGGCACATCTTCTGGCATTCTATCTGACATATCTTCTGACATTCTATTTGGCATTCTATCTGGCATATCTTCTGCCATATCTTCTGGCATTCTATCTGGCAAATCTTCTGGCATTCTATCTGGCATTCTATCTGGCATTCTATCTGGCATATCTTCTGGCATATATTCTGACATATCTTCTGGCATTCTATCTGGCAT
>Ga0126342_10022942_pt1 | contig 10257 bp, 8 predicted proteins | sample Cyp1metagenome_FD_92528 | JGI IMG/M metagenome (GOLD analysis project Ga0126342, IMG submission 92528) | Coral microbial communities from Lord Howe Island, Old Settlement Bay, Australia - Cyphastrea 1 metagenome | ecosystem: Host-associated > Invertebrates > Cnidaria > Coral ... | reverse complement strand
TCCTACCTTTTCGCGCATCTGCATCTTCTTTCTTCTGATCTTTTCTCTTCTGACTCTTTTCACCTCTGCTTTTCAACTGTCCATATTGTCGGAAGTTTCACTTCTAAACTTCCTTCGATAATGAGTTGGTTTATTGCCCCATTTCACAGTGTGTCAAAACCTTGTACCCCTGGTGAACATCAAAATAGCTGGTAAATGGATGTTCATTCCCCTAAAAATGGTATCAATAGGTATTGATCCATAGCCATATATATATACATATATATATATATATACATACTAAATAAAACTCAAAAACTAGAGCAAACCTACTTATTTTTTTCCCATAGGATCCATGGTGCTGCTATATATGGTAACATTTACTATGCTATATATGGTAACATTTACTATGCTATATATGGTAACAAACCGTTTGATAACAAACTGGACCAACAAACCAGCAGTCTCGCCTCGTTGACTGGCATCTCTGCCAGTTGCTTCGCCGTGGCCTGCGCGACGCTTTGGCCACCCGCCGCGGAGGGTGAAGACGGGGGGAAACGGATCACCTCAGCCGCAGCGCCGGGAACGGTGGGGTCGGTCCTTCTCAAACGTGGCTGGCTGAAATCCTCCATCGAGCTGGAAGCTTAGAGCTGGAAAGAGCTGGAAAAATCATCTATACACTGGGGATTTTCCGGCCATGTTTGGTGAGGGTAATGTTCATCCATTGACCGCCTCCCAGCGACTCACCCTTAGTAGAGCATTGTGTAGAACCCCCACTTTTCCGGAATATACATGAATATACCCGTCAAACGCGCAAGCTTTGATAATGATAGTTCATCAATGTTCATCATCATTTGATTCAACCAATTTTTCAGGTACTCAAAGGTGCTCAAAATGAGGTGCTTTCGTGGGGAAACCCACCTACTTGGAGCTTCAACCCACGAAAGTGGGGGTATTTAATCCTGCCGAGTTATATCTGGACAGTGCCCCAGGAGAACCCACTTACCCCATTACCACTGATAAATGATTAAATGGTTATAAATGTGGTTGTCATTCCATAAATGGAGTTATTTCATTGATTTATAACTGGTATTTTGGTCCATAATTGGATATGGAAGGTATAACATTATGGTATAACCCTATTTCCAACCATAAAGACAATTGGTAAAGGGCTTTCACTGTTGCGGTGGATCAGCAGTCAGTTGCAGAGCAAGGAGCGTAGTCGAAGGACAACTCCTCCTGCAGGCGCCGGCCGCCCGGGCTGCTGGCTGTGCAGCCGCCCAAAGAGAGGGAGGTCACCTGCCAGAAAGAATCATGGGGCAGTCCACAATGGGATCCACGGTTGAAACATGTTGAAACCCTGGAACATCTTGGAAACATATTGGATCATATTGGGATGTTAATGGATTTTAGTGGAATTCAATAGGCTTTTCCCATCTGGTAATCAAACATGTTAATGGACAATCTCTACAAATGGATGTCAAACATGAATGTGTTTTAATGGAAATGCCATTGCCACGTTTGATTACTGAAGGGTGCTTTCTGCTAGGCTCTCCACCTGTAAGAATTTGAACTTCTTGTTGAGTGCTGGTGGAAACAGCGCATTCGAGAGATTGGGCGTGAAGCCCTTCCAATCACCTCCTAACATAGGACTAAGCCCGGTCAACCGTTGTCCACAAGCTCGAAAGATTCCCCTCGGCTTCAAAGAAGTCTTTGACCTTCTCCAGCAAGAACGACCAGGCCTTCAGCAACCCGGCCACTGACCAAAAAGTCACAAACCTGGAGCAGCCCATGCTGGATGGCCTTGACAATCCACTACCCATCAATGGGTCAGCCTTGCCAATGTCGCCTCCGTGTCATCTGCTGTAGTCAGAAAAAAAGTGAGATTCAGCTGGCCAAGCTGCACTCAATGAGAAAATCCAATGAACCCTGAACATCACTGAACATCTAAGTTGTGACTGGACTAAGCCTACTTACCCTACTTATAGAACCAGGGTTACACTCATCTTAATCATAACCCACTTGTGAACCACAAGTAGAACCCAGCCGGCCCGCCTCGACCATTGCCAGTTCCACCTGGGTGGCATCTGCTAGAGCCTCGCGGGAAGAGGAGCAGCGGAGCATGGGCTGAATCATGGCAGATACCCTCTGGTAATTTAACATAGCTATTGAAAATTGCCATTTATAGTGAGTTTTCCCATGAAAAATTGTGATTTTCCATAGTTATGTATGTGTACCAGAGGGTAATCTTGGTGAGTCGGATAGAATTTTGGCGAGTTTTTCGAGTGGTTGAGTGAAGTAGGAGACACTGGATTCTATCAGCAAAGATGGACCTGTCCTGAACATGTTCCATTCAACCAGTTCTTGGATGTCTTACTCACAAAATATTCCAACAAATTGGTATAAATGGAATATGTCTGCAAAACAATCACCATAATAAAATTGGATATTATGTGATATTGGGCATATAAGTTGGATATTATATCATGCCCACCGTGTTTCTCAGCCCCTAAAATAGATAAAATAAAATGTCACCTCGAGAAAATGGGAAAAAAACAACTTAAAAACTGGGACGGTACTGATGACACAATGTGGTGCCCCCCAGTTATAAGTTGGTTTATAACCCCCATTAACTCGTTCGTTATATCTACCATAAACCATAGTGAAATTGGAGTAATGTTCACCAACTTAGCTATCGAACTGGGACACCACCTTGCATCTACACTGGTACATACCAACGATCTGGATGGGGAAAATCATCCGCAACCAGTTTTTGTTAGGGGTGAGTTCCCCCTTCATTTTCGAAGAAAGCCAGGTCAATAACAAGAAACTTGGTTATTCAGTATCAAAACATGCATGATATCCGATATCATGCATCTAAAACTGATTGCCATTTTTTTGCCTGGTTGGTGGTTTCAACCATCTTGAAAAATATGAAAGTCAATGGGAAGGATGACATCCCATTCATATATGAAATGGAAAATAAAACTCATGTTTGAAACCACCAACCAGCTATTCATTATTCACTGTAAATAGTCCTTTAAGCCTTAAAGATACTCAGAATTTCCAACCAGTTGCGAATCTACCATTTTTTCAATACATTTCAGACACCCAGCCGCACGTCCGACGCCTGCTGCACCGCTTGCTGCGCTTCCAGTGGATTCGACGTGAAGACGTCAGCGCTGAGCGTGGAGACACTCAGGCCTTAGAGGCGCGGGCTGGCGCTGAAGAGGTCATGGACGTTGGTGTTTTTTGAATGGTTGTTTTATATAGATTTATATCAATGGGAATTTCAGGATCCTAAAATGGAGGTACTGTACCATATAAGGCCATATTTTGTGGTGATATTCACTTACATAGGCCTTATATAGGCCTTATATCTGGTAGGTATCTCCATTTTAGGATCCTGAAATTCCCATTGATTATATGGGGTTAATGGTGATCTAATGGTGATTTAATGGGATTTAATGGAACTGTCTGGTGATTTACCCTATGGTTATTTAACATAGCCATGGTATAGATGGCCCATAGAAATAGATGGTGGATCTTTCCATGGCTATGTGTTGACTTACTGGTGCTTAGCGGGGAATGGATAGGAATGATCCATAATCACTAGTAATCATCATCCCAGCAACCCCCAGCAACCCATCCATTCCCTACGTTTAGCACCAGTAAGTTGAAGGGTCGTTTTTCATGGGATTTCACGAGATGTTAATTGATTTTACCCTCTGGTAATTTAACATAGCTATTGAAAATGGCATTTTTCAATGGGAAAATCCACTATAAATGGTCATTTTCAATAGCTATGTTAAATTACCAGAGGGTAGGTCTTAAGGTGATCTTAATTGGAATGTAATTGACAAAAATTGTGATTTCATGGGATGCAATGATGATTCAATGGGATTTGAGGTGATTCTTCACCAAAGATGGTGCAGTTTCTCAATGTTTAACAGAGTTGACTCAATATGATTTAACTTTGACCAATAATTGTAGGAATGATCAACATTTAATGATGGACGTTATTTTGCTGAAAAAAAGACCTGTATAAAAAAAAAAAAATGTTGGTAGTATGAAGTTGAGCCATCCCAAACATATGCTCGTCAATTGGGATTACAGGCGGCGCAAAAAAAATGAAATCACCAACATTCAAAAGATTTCAATATTTTACACGACCCACACATGAAGATACAACTTGATACGACCAAAAAAGTTTCAACAAGTGCTGAAACTTAGGCAGGGAAAACACATACCAGAGATATGACAGACCGAGGCTACCAATGTATTTCGTTGACTTGAGACCGTCCATTCGTGCTGTGGGGGCGAGCTAACATTGGGATGTCCCAACTTGATCCTGGAAACCCCAAAATAGCTGGTAAATGGATGTTCATCCCACTAAAATGGAGGAAAATCATGCCCATATAATTCCATATAAAAAAGCCAGGAATGGAGGATAATAGCCCAAAATGGCCCATTCTTGTCGCTTGACCTATTCTAAATGGAGGATGTCATCTCCTGGACCGCGCATTTCATCCTGCTAGACCCACCCTAACCCACAATCTACGTTGATATGTTTCTGGGACTATGTGGATGTATGTGTTGTAAAAAAAAACATGTACGCACACATAATATATATATGATATATGTAAATGATATGTAAAAATACTAAATAATAATAGTAATAATAATTAATATATATATATGTGTGTGTGTGTGCAAGATTCTACATGCCCACACGCACAATCACACATACATAATGCATAATACGGAATGGAAAAATCACATACGCTTGGGCTCCGCACAACCTTCCAATATTTCCAGGATGGGTTCCTGCACTGGTTTTCACCACGTTTTTCTGGGCCAGGACAAACGTGACAAACGTGACAAATCCGACATTTTTTCCTGGTTGGTGGTTGACCTACCCCTCTGAAACATATTAGCCAACGGGAAGGATTATCCCATATATGAAATGGACAAAAATGAAACCACCAACCAGTTTCTATGTTTATGTTGGTTGACATTGACAGATGTTTATTCCCCAGTCGGTACTGCCCCTAGATGCCCCCAGCAAGCGGAGTAGCCATCCCACGGGGATGGAGACAACCACCTCGTGAACTAATGAGTTGATTGGGTATGATGCCTCATTGCGAGGATGTTTTTCTGCCAAGAAAACGGGTCTTCTGAAGCAAGCAACGCATACCATCCACACATTCCGTCAGCTGGTTGCTGAGCCTCCTGACCCAGAACAGTTTTGAGGATAGCTTCGCAAATCTTCCGGGCTGCACTTTTGTTTTTTTGTGGCAACTTCAAGGTCCTGCTCCCAACAGATATTGACTATATTGTAAAGTAGCCTCTTCTTGATGTCATGGGGTTGAGTCGAACTCAGTTGCTTCATCCGGTGTCTTCTCAGGCTCAGCCGCTGGCCGCTGTGCACGGAGCTAGCTGGAGAAGGACTTTATGGGCGATCACGCGACGGGCTGTTGAACCGCTTCAGGACAGGAGATCACGCCGATCTTCCATCAGGTCTATATATATTCTCTGAATGAATTGGAATTGCCTTGAATTATGGCCGGTTTGCATTATATTTGGGGTCCTAAGGAAACCCCATTCTGGTAATTGAGGTCTTACTTGGATGAAGATCCCATTTTAAGGGTGAACACACCCGAATACAACCCCACTGTGGTTCCCAGTGTCAAATACCCATTGATATCCATGTATCAATCGGTGACAGGAAAACATCATTGGGCGAAGAAATCTGAGGTCTGTAGCGCTGAGGTCAACTTTGATGGATTTTGAAGCACTTGCAAATCTTCAATGGAAATGTGTGTTTTTTTAGCATCTACTTTGGGGGTCTAAAATGGATAGAAGATACAGTAGATACACTATTTGTTTTCTCTAAGGCACTTAATTTGGCGTCAAAATTAGATCTGCCATCTTGGAGTTGGGATCCATTGGAAATCCTGGGAAATCTATCTAAGCCCGTCTTGGGGGGTTCCATCTAACTCCTTCAAAAACTGCGAGGGCTTTTTGCAATACCAGATCAGGGAGCTAGATGGAGTTTTATTTGAAACCTAAGTCTATGTCACTTGAATGTGAAATGCAGATCTGAAAGAGTGATGATTCAGCTTGCTATTGAACTTGGGATGAGTGGGCAAGTATTTTCCAAAATCTCCACTTCACATTTGGTTGGCTTAGCTGGTTTGCCAAGGGATTGGAGCCCACATCATCAGTTATTTGTAGATACATATGATTATAGAATATGATTTGTTTGTATGGAATTGAATGGTTGCAGTACTACCTCCAATTTGACAAGTTAGCCAGCGACTGCCCAACACTATGGCTCAAGGTGACACAATATTTGTATATGTCATATATATATATATATATGCATACCTTTCATAATGTATATATATACATATATAGTATGTATATATACATATATAGTATGTAGATATATATACATATATAGTATGTATATATATATATATGCCTACATAGTATGTATATATATAAATATATGCATATACATATACAGTATATAATATATATATATGTATGTATGTACAGATTTTCCACATACAAACATTATGACCTCCATGGCTCATTGCCATGGCATTCACTGCAGGGTATTTTCTTGATGTGCTTGAAATCATGGTCCAATGGCAATCCACATTAGGATCGCTTCCAGTCTCATATCCAGGTGGCTAGGTTCACCGAAAATAAGTGATAAAAGGAAAACTGTTTTGTTAAGTGGAATAAAATGACCACGCAAGGCTCAAGGTCCTTTGGAAACCAATTGCTAAAAATCAAGCAGCAGAATATCAGGATCAAAATCAAATGCATTTCACCCAAACTTAAATGCATTTCCTTTCTGGTAGTTGACATAACTATTAATAATACCATATTCATTGATACTGTATATCATTTACCTGCTGAATGTTACTGTAAACATCGTGGCTTTCCATATCTATGTTGGATTAGACTATCAAAGGGTTTTGTTTAGTGTCAAAAAGTCTGGTTTCTTCCAGATTCTTCCGTTCCCATCCACACATCAACACCAGGGTCACCAGGGCAGTCACTGCCTGAGTGGTGCTCGTTGTGCTGGACAGATGGCTGGTGGAGGTCTTTGAGGCTCTGGTAATGCTGGTGGTCATTGAAGTCGTCGAGGTAACGGTGAAGGTGCTGGTGGTGCTTGTGGTGTAGGTATCTGGCAGATCGCTGGGGTCTCTGGCGAATGGATGGAAAATAATAAGTTCAATAAATAGTATAGCAAGCTGAAGGGGTACATATGCCCAGCGAGATTTTCCGTCACGTTTATGAGGTCAACTCAAGGAAGGCGCCTGAAACCTCCACATAGCCATGGAAAATCATCACTTTAATGGGTACATCATCTATAAATGGCTCATTTTCCATAGCTATGTTAAATAACCAGAGGGTACATCTATATACCGTTAATCCTTGATCATGTCCGTGACAAAAAAAAACATGTTTCAGATGTGTCTCAGTGAAAATCGCCCCATCCTCAAACCAGGTTTTTTTTTGTCTGGGTCAAGTAAACCCATTTCACGTAGATTGATGGTAGGCCGATGACTTGTCCGCTGGGCAAATTACCCTCTGGTAATTTGTTACATAGCCATGGAAAATGACCCATTTATAGATGGTTTACCTATTAAAAATGGTGATTTTCCATAGTTATGTTAGTTTACCAGAGGGTAAATCAATTTATCAAAACAAACATCAGAAGTATGAGGTGGTCGGTCCAGAAGACCGTATTTTCCCAGTCAGTTTGACTGACCCCTTCATCATAAGGGCTCATAACCACTCATAAGGGGTACCACGGGGTAGTAGCAAAGGACTGCTTTGGTTATGAAGATTTATGAAGACTTATGAGTTGGAAAAACTTGTCTTTTCATTGGAAAAACTTGTTTTTTTCATTGTGCTGAACCCCCAAAAGTGCTCAAGAGCAGTTATGAAAGGTTATGAAGGGTTATAAAGGGTTATGAGGGGTTATGAGGGGTTATGAGGGGTTATGACGTGTTATGAAGCGTTATGAAGGGTTATGAGGGGTTCTGAAGGGTTACGAGGTGCCATGAGTGTAACAGTTTTCACAACATTTCAGCCTAAGTTGAAGGGGGTATGTCCCAAGGGGGTCGGTCCAACTCCCTCTGACTTTGAAAAGACGTATGCATATATATATATGACTATATATATATGTAGACCTATAGATAGATAATAGGTAGATAGATAGATAGATAGGTAGATAGATAGATAGATTAGATTAGATTAGATTAGATTAGATTAGATTAGATAGATAGATATAGAGTATATCAGCCCGTCTAGATTAGATAGATAGATATAGAGTATATCAGCCCGTCGGCAAGTTGGAGGGGTAAGGTCACCATTCGCCACCTGCAATCAGCCCCAGCAGCCCCTTTTCGCCGCCTTGAAAGAGTGGAAGCAGTTTTTGGAAGTTTCCCTGCCCGCGGGAGAGACACACACCAATGGCTTTGAAAAACATTGAAAAACCATGGGCATTGGGTCGAATTTCTAGGTCTCCCAAACTCAGAACTTCCCAAAATTTGGATTGTTTACAAATCACTGGTTGGTGGTTTCAACCCCTCTGAAAAATATAAAAGTCAGTTAGGGTTAATCATTCCCAACATATGGAACAATAAAACATGTTCCAAACCACCAACCAGGGATTGTTTGCAAATCAACATGACCAACATCTGCAGTCCAAAAGGGGACCATTTTATGACCAATAGCCATGCAAGTCAATGCAGAGGTGATCTCGTTTAGATGCGGTTCCAACAACATCATCACATTGGACCTGTGTAGCATTCATCATGTACACACCAGAACCTGTTGTTTTTGTTTAAACGAATAAAGGCACCTACGAATTATAAAGCCCCATGGCCCAATCTACCAGAAATCAACAACTTATCCGCGATTTCAACCTAAAACCATCTTCCCCAAGATATATTTGAGAAGTATTCTCTCAAGATTTCCCAGCAGATTCCCTTTTCCATCCCATGAAATATCCCGGGAAATCCCGGGAAATCCCCTGGTGCCTCCCAGCTAGAGATGGCCAGGGCCACCGTGTCCTGGCTTTCTTGTTGCACGGCGGAACTTCAATATGATATGCCATATCTCTAGATATATATATATATAGATATAGATATAGATATAGGTTTATATATGCAACATAGATATAGAAATATAGATTTAAAATGATTTAGATATAGATATAGATTTATATATATATATATATATCATATAGCAACCCCATAATAGATTTAATAGATAGAAAAGTGTAAAATTTGGAACTGTGTGGTATTTCATCGAACTATCACCTGTGAGTGACCTGGGGTATTTGTGCCGAAACATGCCACTTACATCATACGAACATCACACATGCAATGACTGCACATGCTAGAATTGTTCATACTACAACCTTGATCATGTATATATATATATATAATGAATTCTTCACTCAATTTTCCTCTATCTTTAAAAGAACCACTATTGCAAAGGTCTTCGAATTACTTCAATCCACTTTCCCCAGCCGGATTGTAGTTCGCGCATCATGAGTTGCAACTGCTTTCATTTTTGATGGGTTCTCAGCAGAATCAAATACATGTTGTGGAAATGCTGGTTTAACCTGAAATGTGGTTGAATATCCAGAACCACCATGGTTCTCAGGTTTCTTCTTGAATTCTGAGTAAATAGGCGGCTTCAACACGTCCAAATACAAGTCGCGCACAGATGCCCTACAGTTGACCAAGTTGGTTTGTAGGAATCATGAGCCCAACTATGGTGGAGTATGCTTCAATTCATACAAGATGGTGCCCACAATTAGCTAAGTTGCCTTGTAACTAGATTCACTAACTAGATTCACCAAGGTTTGTTGAGAGATGTTGAGATTATAACTGTAGTTCATTGGGATTACAATCCAACTTACTCTGGAGGCACCACCGTGTGATTGGCGCGGCCCCCAAAAAAAGGTCCTTGGGGATCGCTGTATACCCAATGCGCAGCATGTACCTGCAAGGACGACGGTCCCATCTGGTCGCCAAATACATGTTAAATTCAACCCATGCCAAACCCTGATTTGAGACCAAGAAATTTGAATTATTCCCCACCGATGTATATATAAACATATATATACCCTGAACCTGATAGACCCCTAAATTTAGGTACCCAAAAAATAATACATCCCTGGATTCAAAAGATCATCTTTTGGGTAAAGAACCGTATTTTGGGTAAAAGACCGTATTTTGT
>Ga0126342_10022941_pt1 | contig 10257 bp, 15 predicted proteins | sample Cyp1metagenome_FD_92528 | JGI IMG/M metagenome (GOLD analysis project Ga0126342, IMG submission 92528) | Coral microbial communities from Lord Howe Island, Old Settlement Bay, Australia - Cyphastrea 1 metagenome | ecosystem: Host-associated > Invertebrates > Cnidaria > Coral ... | reverse complement strand
CTTTGACTAACTCTTTCCCTGACGAACTCTTTCTTTGCTAACTCTTTCTTTGACTAACTCTTTCCCTGACATTCTAAAAGTCCGTAACACGGAAGTTTCTCCCCCTAAACTTCCTTTGATGAGCATATATTTTTATTTATATATGTACAGATACATGCACATAGAAACTGCACATGCCGAGAATTCTTATTTTCATATAGTTTGCCCTTTAGTAATTTGTAGATGATTAACCGTTGATTTCCATGGTGAATCTTCGAATAGCATCAGAATGCCATGGCCGCCATGGCCGCGGTGCCTTGGTTCCCTCATCCATGGAACAAGTGGTTGCAGGGTTTGGGAAGATATTGGCCGCCTGAAAAGCATTGCCTCAGCGCCGCTTGTGGCGTACCGCCACGAAGGGCCCGATCTGAGGAATGACACCTTCAAGGTGCCGCTTCTTAGCTAAGTTGGTAATTAAAACTCATATGTAAATTTATAGTTCAGGTTCATGGTGATTGTAGCTGGGTGACTCAACCAACTTGTGACTGGGGTGCACCTTGCATACCATCCCCTGGGAAGAGTATATATGTAAGAATAAGCCGCGGAAAAGGGAGAATGACAATGCCAGCCATTTCTGGTTCAACTGGGAATGTTTTGCCACATTTCTGGCTTTAGCACATTAATCCCATCCCCCAAAATGAAAAGATCCAAGACTAGAAATCAAGGTTTCTAGGCTATGACGTTAACCGTTGAGGGTCCCATTCAAATCCCATATCCCATGAAGTCCCGTTCCTTACGTCCCATTAAGATTCCATTAGCAATTCATAACATAAAAACATGTTGAACCCGAATAAAATCATACAGTATTCAATCCAGTATAAAATAAAGTCCAATTAAAAAACCATTAAAACCCATTGCATCCCATTGTCTAAAATCCCATGAGGCTCCAAATGAATCCCATTAAAAACAATCATAAAAAAATCAATCACAATAAATCCATCAATGCCCAGGCTTTTCATGGCTTCCTCGACGTCGCTCGAGGTACACAAGGCGCGGATCTCGTTCTCGCGAATCTGTCGAGCCAGGATGCAAGTGGTGTCGTAGTCCGACCAGGCCGCGTTCTGCCGCCAGTGCCGACGTCGGCTTCTGGGTGGTTGTTTTTCTTTACTGGTAAGCCTGACACAAGATAAACCAAGTTCTGTGGAACATATTACGAGTAGGAAATGGTACGCAATTGCAATGCACTTGAAGTGCATTCACTTGAAGAAAGGTATGGTGCTAGAATAAAACTTTAACTATTGACTGGACATATGATGCATGTATATTTTTTAGTGAACACACGGCCGTTCTATATGTTTTATATCCCTTTAACCAATCCAGTGACCAGTGAGGAATGCTCACAATTTGCCTGCAACTGGAACAGAGTTGCTGAAAAAGCACTTTTATAAGCGTGGTATACCCTCCGGTAATAACCTGTGGCAATGGACAATTCCCCATATATCTTTAAAAAAAACAATTAAACTATTAAACAAATAAATAAATACGTGTACTGGTTGGTGGTTTAACCCCTCTAACAAATATTAGTCAGTTGGGATTATTATTCCCAATACATGGAAAAATAAAAAATGTTCCAAACCACCAACCAGTGTATATATATATAGAATATTATAGAATATGTATATATAATATATATACACTGTATAATACTGTATATCAGTTGCGAACCTCCTCCATCTATAGAAGATGTTCAACTGCCATGTTTCCCCGCCGTAAGTTTTTAGCTGTGCCTGTTGCTCGCGGCAGTCCGCATGGCTGGTGGAAAGGGTCTGGACATCCTCAGCCATGGTATACCCCCAGATCTCTGGGATGATGGAGATCCACGGGGATCCCAATCATTCTTCCATATTCCATTCATTTCCATTCATGTCAGTTCACCCAATATCACAGCCAAGTGGCGTTGTTGTAATTCAAATCCTCTGGATGAGTGCAGGAACTCAAGTTGCTCCAGCCGCCTTCCAAATCTGCCTACGCGAAGCATTGGGGTCGGAGGTAGGGCTAGGGGAAAACGTGGATACAACACACAGGACGTGTTTTGAATAACATATGAGCAATGCTGAAACCCATACTAACAATATTGGTAATAATAAATTAAATAGACACAGGAATACATAGCAATAATCGTCAACTAAACATAGTAACAATCATGGACCTAGCTACCCAGAGTCACCCAGCCTGAGTTTGTGTCACGCGCTGCAGGATGTTCTTCTTCATAGTATTATTCAAGAGGTCCTCCAAAGGTCACTGGCAGCGCTGTTGGAAATTGGTCACTGGCAGTACATATGGGAAATCATGGGAATTCACCAACGGAAATCTGTTTTTGGGGCGAAAGAAGGGGAACTATAACTAACAATATGATATTTGGCTTAAGATGGGGAGGTTGATGGATGGGGATATGTTGGGACTGACAATCATGGACTGCCCTGAGCTGAAAAGGTGCCCAATCCTGATCAACTTCCATTCTGATTTTAATGGGAAAATCACCATTTTTAATGGGAATCACCATTTTTAACAGGGAAATCACATTTTTTTGATGGGCAAATATGTTTTCAGTTTTCACCCTAGACATGAAATGATGATGCCAACTGATTTATATCCGCAATGCTTTTGCGATGGATGGCTCAACTCAACAGAAGAATGATTTGCCACAAGAAAAGTATGGCTCCTCGATTTCCTTCAAGAAGGCACTGAGATCAGATTGCTCCGACTTGCCTGTGATGCGAAAAATTGGGCCGTGGTGAAGCCAAAGGAAGGCCTGGGGGTCTACAAATGAGGTTGTCACACCCAATATCACCCAATAGTGTTTCGTTTTACACCCAAATTGAGGCAATGATCTTCAAGAAATATGACGAGTGATCTTTTTTTGGACTGGCATCTTAGAACCAAAGCACCTACTGTAACCCAAGCTATCTTTCAATCCGGCGCTAATGCCTCAGCGAGGACCAAACCGGGCAGCACGGACTGGGCACTCCAAGAAGAAAACGACAAAAGATCTGAAACCATCAATTAACAGGGCGTCAACTCCGTGATCGTTAGTTTTATCCACATTCATTTAAAGCTTCCATGTTTCGAGCTTGCTTAACCCCAATGGTTGGTTCGTAGCAACATCGCCATTGCTGGCCTTTGGTCTTGCGCGAAGCCGCCATGCTCATGATCGACTTTTCGATGTTGTTCAAGGTGTTCTTCTCTGGCGACACATCCTTCCTGGTCAAAAACAGGCGTCGCATGGTTTGAAAGAAGGAGGTATCAAACCCAGAAAACTACTGGTGAGTAGGATGTAATGATGTATATTGATGTATATTGTTTGTGTCTTGTTTCCTGCGGGGAATTTATACACAGTAAACCTGAGTTTAATGATCACCTGCCACCCCTATACCCAACTTTCAGGATCTTTTGCAACTGTTCCACCGCACCCGCAACACATGCACACCGGGCTGGTCGCACCTAGAAAAAAACTGTTTCAGAGTTCAAACGTCTCAAACCCACCTGATCCAACAATATTCTAGCTGACAAAATCAGCAGGACTAGCAGCTTCAGAAACCTACTCGCTTTCGAAATCATGTCAATTATCTTGGATTTGCCTTTTTGGGGGAACATACAAAACTAAACTTATCACCAATACATTCCCCAAATACTGGATTAACTAATGGGTTTAAAAAAACACTAGATCTTTAGCAAATCCAGGCGATTTTGCAGATCTTCACCTGCACCGCCACTCCAAGCCCTCTCAAGACATGCGTCATGCGCAAAGACATGCGTTCCCGGATGAAGGCCAGCTTGGCTCGAAGGGAACTCGCTTCATAGACCTGTTTGGTTTGGGGTGCTGGATAGGACACCACTGAGATGTTTGAGACTGCCCTAATGGACCATATATTTATATGTATATATATGTATATATATATGTATATATATGTATATATATAGATGTATATATATAGATGTATATATATATATGTATATATATGTATGTATATATATGTATATATATATATGTATATATATATATATATATGTATATTATATCGTGCAATGCTTTGAAACAAAGTTTCATATCAACGAATGGTGGACCATCATGAGAATGTAATATATCTATATGTATATATATACACATAATATAGAGATGTTAAAGACACATGGGATGGTAAGACAGTTGCACCTAAGCCAGGCCAATTAGGTCTTGCTTATAGGAAAAAAAAACTCCTCTTCCAACACCTGCGTCGCCGACCTCAGCGCTGAGCGCGCCAGTGAAGGTTGAAGCGAGGCAAGTAAAGATGATCAGCTTCATTGTCCTGGAACTCCCAGCTGAGTATCGTGGAAGTATACAACAAGATTCAACACGCATCATATTATATATAGCACTCCCCCAAATAAAATATTTTTCATGTTTTTTTGCTCTGAATATTATAGAGTTGTAGAACAAATAGTACCCAGAGGTATGCCCAGCTAAGCTGCACCGAAGAGTGCCCTGCCTGGTTAAGCTAAAGGGTTTGTGAAAAAGATCACGCGGCACCGTGGCGTGGAATGCTTGAACCAAGTTGGCCCGGTTCCAGAGGTTCATACATGACCCTGGGGCCAGTTGCTTTGCAACTGGGTTGGGTATGGTTTATTGTGTACATAAATGAAAACAACAATAATAATAATAATGATAATAATAATAAATATTTTTTTTTAAAAAAAATATAATAACAATAATAATAATATGTATATATATATATATATATATAAATGTATATATATATATATGTATATATATAATATATGATATATATCTGCAGTGTAAATACTGGGGTTTATAAAACAACTTCTGGGGGGCGCCTTTGATCCCTTAAAGTCGGCCGAGATGCATGACCTGGATCGGCCTGAAACTGAACATCTAAATTAAGACAAATATATAACCTGAAAGTGTTTCTGTTCTCAGCATTAACCATCCAATTCTAGGACTACCTAATCTTGACCCTTACCCAAATATACTCTCTGGCAAATTGGCAGCTTGCTACAGAACATGGTCCATTTGTAAATGATTTGCCTATATTAGAAATGACGGTTTTTGCACAACTAAGTTACATTAAAGATATTAAAGGGTATACCATACATGGAGCACAGAATCTGGGTATTGTCCCAGGATGTCCCAGGCTACCCCGCGCATCAATTCAAGGAGCGCCCTGGGAGCGCCCGGCATTCTAGGACCGAAAGACACGACGATTTCGGTACTTTTGCACGGGAAATCTGGCAGGTTTCTACTGACATATCTCCAAGTCATAGAGTTTCCATTTCAGGAACCTAAATTGGAGGTACCTACCATCAATTTCCCATTAAAGTCATAGAATTTCCCCATAATTGGAGTCTCCATGGCCATCAGGTCTCCCTACCAAGTACTTTTACATTTACTGATTCATGTCTTGATCCATCCCCATTTTGGGAGCCATGCCAACATCATGCAGTTTCTATAGAAACATTTTAACATTGAACAGTATGTTTACTGTACATTATTCATATTGGTTACAACGCACACATATAATTACATATAATTACATAATTGGTTGGTGGTATACCTACCCCTCTGAAAAATATGAAAGTCAGTTGGGATGATTGTTCCCAATATCTGACCACCAATCAGATAATTGCTTAAATTACTATAGTTCGGAGAACATGTACACAACACATGCAGCACCGAGTTTCGCACCTGAACATGGGATCCACTGACCGCGGCCGTTCGAACCAAATGACGCGATGCGTGGATGGGCGGATGGGACCTCCCCGAATGCCTATGGATCTGATAGGCGCTTTCTACCAGAATGAGAGACTGGGGATTCGGGATTATGATCCCAACTATGGTTCGACATAAAGCAAATCTTATGGCACCACTAGCCAGAATCATCACTGATCACTGGTTCTAGAATGTTCTAGATACCCATCAACTAAATCCCCATTTCTCCGAGTGAAATCTCTACTCTTTCTTGGTAAATGCGTGAACTGATCTAGCAAACCAATAATGTATATAGATTTGGATCATGTTTCCAGGCTTTCCCCGGTTTCCTTTTCCACATCTCATGCGACCCAGCGCGGCAGGGCCGCCTCATGATCCACCAAGCGTTCCAGCAACATGTCGGAGCGATCCATCGAATCCATATCCAACACATCGATCCACGCTGAGCCACCTGGAGCTATAGCCATTGCAGCCATTGAAAAATGGTACTGAACTAACGAGCTGTATAGATAGTTTAGTAGTATGTTGAAATATCATATTTATGTAGTGGCTATTTAACCATAGTTTATATAAACTAATAGTCCACAACTGCAGAGTTTATATCATCGTCTCATGTTTATTGCGGATTCTATGAAGGGTCTAGGTCCAGGTAGGTAAAAGGCACAGAACTGGATGCACTGTGTCACCATAGAAGTTGCCAGGCCCAATCTTTTGGCAAGACTTGGTACAACGAATATCCGCTGGTAAACTAGGATAGCTATGGAAAATAGCCCAATTGCAGGTGATGTACCCGTTGAGATTGTGTTTTTCAAGAGTTGTGTTCAATCACCAGAGGGTATGTTGTGTCTAGCACATCAATAATGTTTATGCAAAGATAGTTTTCAAATCCGCAAAGATTAGCCTCTGGATCCCTCTGGTTATTTAACATAGCCATGGAAAATCACCATTTTTAATAGGTAAACCATCTATAAATGGGTCATTTTCCATGGCTATGTTAAATAACCAGAGGGTATCAGAAATCAACGTGTCAATTCTAATATGCCACGGATAATGCGCATGTGGTGCGGAGCTCTCCTGAACGGGAAGCTCTGTTTGCCTAGCCGTCAAAACAACACAAACATCACCCCCAAGCCAATCCTACTCCCAGCTTCGTTGATCCATCCTTAAAACATCGACTATATATCAATATATATAATTAATCACTATATTATATCATATCACTATATATCACTATATTATATCATCCTATTTCGGTCCACTATTTCGTTAAGTTACTGTATGTGTTTTACTGAAAAATGCCCCATTTGGCCCGATGATTTTCCATGATGTTGTCCCCAGAAGCGACCTGCGCCAAGAAGTGCACAGTCCGGATACCTGGCCATGAGCCCGTGATGAAAATAGAAATCTGTGTCAGTATACATGGAAACAAATGCGTCACACACATATATGTATATATATAATATACATGCAGTTTATCATGTATGAAGTATGAATGTTATCATGCAACATATGAATCTTATCTGAATATATATCTATAAACATATGTATATAAAACACACATATATATATATGCATGCATATACTGAAACATGTGGGTTTCATGATTTTCAACAAACCCGTATTACAGTGATGGTAGATATCTCAAGACAGCCGGAATCTTTGCCAAGGAGCTCGTGCCAAGAAACGCCCTCGGCCAATACCAGGACCACTCGCATTGTGCCTCGATGGAGACAGTGGAGCTGTTTCTTTCGGAGAAAACATGGCCTCCCTACTGTTTATTAAATTCGGCACCAAAAGTTACCACATTTAGAGTGTTATAGTTACCATAGTTACCATAGTTGCCATAGTTTCCATAGTTGCCATAGTTGCCATAGTTAACATGATAATTGTAATACAAGTATTTAATATTATTTATGTGCTCTAATGCTTCTTGGCGCAATCCCCATTTCTGAGGCTGACATCCCGAGTTTAATCTCTGATTATATCACCATATATCACCAAGCAAAAGAATGATGCATCAAAAATGTATTTGTCTGAAACTAGGCTACCCAAATGATTCTAAATTCATCTAAATTCTAGATCCAATGATGAGATCCTCAAACTAATTTCTAGGTACCCTCTGGTAATTTAACATATCTATTGAAAATGACCATAGAAATAGTTGATTTACCCACTAAAAATATAGATTTTCCATGTGAAAGTTTACCAGAGGGTATCCCATCCATAATTCAAACAAACCAATGCCCAAATCAAGAAACCACACGAAAATCACAAGACGTGCCGCCCGTGCCTGTCAACTCGCTTGGAGCAAAGAACCTCAGGTCACTATGGACCGGTACCATGGGGGGTACCAATTTGAGCTTACACAATTCTCTGATCTGAAAATAGCTGAAAAGAGGTTATTTATGGTTCTTTGGGGATGATTCCCGTTACTGACCAAAATGAACGTCACAGTCACAGTGAGGTCGTCATAATTCATCCAGATTTCAGTAGCAAATAATCATTGATTATCAGGATTTGTGGGGGAACACCCCAATATTTAATCAATCAGGCTATTTCTACCCGCATGATGGTTGGGTGTTTGAGCAAAATAAAAGCTCACCATCTGAATGATTTCGAGGGTCCTGTTTTCAGTGGGACACTTCAACACCCCTTACAGTAGTGATTTCACCATCCCAGCGCACCCAAACAAAGGGCGAGCTTTGAGTGGGGCCTGTACAGTTACGGCAACTAACTATTCACCAATGCAAGAAATCCATAGGATTCCATAGGTTCTAGGTGTCTGACACTGGAATTCGACATGTTGACTTATAACCACAGTACCCCAGTAGCGCCCAGCCGCATCATCACGGCCAAGATGCTGTTCCCATCCGTCCCAGGGAGTGTGAACATTGAGGCAGTGCAAACCTTGCAGCTACTGCAGTTGCTCCCAGATGGTGAGTTTGGGATCGCACTTGCTGACTCACCTGTCATTGTGCTTAATAACACAAGGATCCCCCAGCTTCAAACGCAACAAGGGCAGCCTGAAAACAGTGCTACACCTAGCAATGAATTCAGAAGTAGTTGAGCCATCCCAGACCCGGTCAACCTCCACCTTGGCACCTTCCGTCCCCGAAAAAACAAGGCACAAATCAACGTGCACGAGTGACCACTCACCTCAGCATATGAAAATGCAGGCATTTCCTTAAAGAACAAAAGGATCAAGCATCTCGGCAAAGTATGATAATTCAGCAATAAAATTAGGCAATAACACTTATAAAACACATGTATATATATATATATATATATAAATAACTACATAATCAACCGGTGTTTACATCATTCGGATTTTCACCTAGCTACCATCGCCGGTGAGGTCGCTGCCAGTTACGGCCAAGGTGAGCAGTCAACATCCCCTAATACCAGCAGTGAATAGCAGCGACAGATTCTCATGTCGTACTAGTAGATGATGTTATCATGGTAAATTCTCACGTGACATTAAGGGGATTTCACCATCAACTATGTAACTGTGGGATTTTAATGGTATTTAATGAGACTTGATGATGTTACCCTCTGGCAATTTAAGAGTTTGCTAGTGAACATGGTGGTTTAGTTCGTTCATTTACCTATATATATGTATATACACATACATATATTAATGGTGATTTCCATAGCAAACTGTGGGTTTACCATATGCAAACATAGGCAAACACAGTCGACCGATGTTTCTTATCGACTCCAAGCCGCTCTAGGAGCGATGAAAGGCACCGCCTCTCAGAGGCGGAGGGAAAATCTGGGCAACGTATATGCAAATGTAATACATACGTATAATCATATACATATATATATAATTATATATATATATATATACTCATGATTCCGAGACTTTTACATCTTTTATCAACTTTTACCAACTTTACGACCAATGTTCGTGGGGACTTTGAGGGTCTAAGTCTAGATATTCTTTCTCTTGTGGTCTAAAGTATAAAGTGAACCATTTTCATCCATTTTCTGGGTCTATGCCCACGTTTCTCGGGGGGGATGAGGATGGGAGACCCTACTAGCCATATGGTAGCGCACCTTGTCGAAGTCTTCCAATGCCTTCAACGGCAAACGTACCACCTGCGATGGGTGCCGATGCGCAGAGAGTCACTCCATGTGGCAACGAACCCAAGAAAATACGGCGTTGGGTCAATTTTTTAAACCTTAATATTTGGAAATAATTTGAAGTCAACCTGGCCTTTTCCTAGGCATTTTCCTAACATTCCCTTCACTGCTATCCGAAGAGAAGAACTCTCGAGAGAAAGGACCGTGAAAGAAAGGTGGTCCGTTGGACACTAGTTGTGCTTGCAAGTACGCTGCAAAAAAAGGTTGGCAGCAATTGCCCAAACTGCATGATGCCTCAAACAACTGCAGTTGGCACTTCCAGATCTTCCAGCAAAAAGCTTTCAGGCAAACACCGCCAAGCTAGGAATGGCTTTTGGAAGGGCCAGGCCAAATGTAGGAACGTATAGGCTGCTTCGAGATGTTTTAAG
>Ga0126342_10022940_pt1 | contig 10257 bp, 13 predicted proteins | sample Cyp1metagenome_FD_92528 | JGI IMG/M metagenome (GOLD analysis project Ga0126342, IMG submission 92528) | Coral microbial communities from Lord Howe Island, Old Settlement Bay, Australia - Cyphastrea 1 metagenome | ecosystem: Host-associated > Invertebrates > Cnidaria > Coral ... | reverse complement strand
CCCCCACCCCCCATCTGTAGACAAGAACGACCTTTCTGGTATAGCATCAAGACTGAGGGTTCCTCGAAGCTCCGGGGAACCCCCAGCCTTGAGCCTATATATATATACAATGTATATGTATACATTTTATTGGACATCACACTATGTCGTTTTGCCCTCAGGATTCGTGGCAAAGCCTACTGCTACAACCGCTTCCGCAGCTGCGCAGAGCGGCACCATGCCCTCGTTTCGCTGCCGCGGCGGCAGGCGAAACGACGGGGAACGGAGCTGAGATTCTTGGAGACACTTGGCATAACTTGGGTCATCTTGGATCCATGGAACCACCAAAAATGGATAAAAATGGGAGATAAGTAGTGGGTGTCATCATATGTAACTTTATGTAACCCAGCGTTGATAATGAAAATGGTAGCCATATGTACAGTAATGGTAGCCATATGTACAGTTGGCATGTACATCTTTACTATATATATATATATATTATGTGTACTGATTTGTGGGGGGGTTATCCCCTTAGAGGTGAAGGACGACATATTTGATCCTTGCAGGTATACCAGGTCTGCTGTTTGTTGGAATGGTTTTAGGTTCCCTTGAAACCTTGAACAGGTGACCACTACCAGTTCTGTGGTCAATTCAGAAGAAATCTTTTGTTGGGTATGTTTTTTTTTTTTTAAGCACATTTTTTTGGTCATACTGTGGATGGAAGAAATCCTGCACTACCTTGGATGATTGAAAGCTTATAAAGAATGGGATAAACCAGCAATCAACTGGTGCAGGATTTCGCAACCATCCACAGTATCACATGAATCCACGATGCAAATCATTGGACCTCCCTTGGAGGATTTCAACTCGTGACCGCGGAACTGCCTCAGTTCTTGACTCGACGCCTGTAATGCTCACTGGAAGGGTTTGTCTGACAATGCGGCATACCCGTAAAATGGGAAAGACGATGACAATGATGACCAACTATGGCATGGAATGGGGTACTGTACTGTACCCTATTCTCGCTATTCTCAGACAAAACTATAATCATTTCAAAAGTGATGTCGCTGTAGCTGGCCTTTTCCAAGCTAAGATGGCAAGAATAAGCTTCTGAATTCGGTGGAAAGTTATTTTCACATAAATTTTCTATGTGAACTGTTCAAACTACTGGACATATCTGACATATCTAGACATATTAAATCGAAGAACTGCTGTTTCTGGAAATTGGGGTACTCCACTTCACCTATAGCCCTACGATGCCAGGGTCTTGTGGCGATCTCATTTGACCTTGTGTTTGGGGAGTTCGGGTTACTGTTGTTGATTTCAGACTCACAACATTGCTCATATTTGAAAGTAAATGAGTAAATCATAGATTTTAAGTCCATTTTAAGTCCGATCTCCTCTCAATATGAACTACACCCAAAAAAAAACATGGAAGGGAGGCTCCCAGAAAAATTGACCCATCCCCAGCCACATTTTTCGAGGTGCCCCATGCCCGACGGCGGCACTTGTGCGGACGAGAAGGTCATGCAGCTCCTGGGGAATCTGATCCAAGAGCTTGAGGATGGAAGGGTGGCTGAGTGGCATTGGGGATGGGGGATAGTGAGCTATAGTGATTTAAGATTGATTGGATAGTGATGAAGATAGTGATGGATAGTGATTGGGGATAGTGATGGATAGTGATCAACAGTCGCGATTTGATGAAGATTGGCGATTAGATGGTGATTTTTCACGGCGATCTAATGGGATTTAACGATGATTTGCAGTATGGGAAGAGCCTGGTATTCTTAGTTCACATCAAAATGCCTGAGATTTTAATGGATGTTTACATTTTTACATATTTTTACCTATAGTATTTTATTGCTGAAACCTCATTGGCAAAGCCTCCACAATTGATACCTATAGGATTGCGGCATTTATCTCACAAAATGAGGTAACATTGAACTGAAACCCTACCTACGTTTGCCGTTAGAGGGTGGTATGAAACCCTAGAACCTTGAGGGTTATTATATGATATATGGGCTACATATATGGGTATTGGGCGTGCCTTTTTTGACCTTTGCCTTATAAGCTTTTACATCACCATTTCAGCGTTTGGGATATACAGATTCTTGAATCAGTCCCCTGGTTCTGAAATGCAGCCATAAGGCTGTGTACATCCATTGCTACGGCGGCCATGGACGGACCGGAATCGTGGCATGTGCTTTGCTGTGCCTCTTCATTGAAGTGGCCCCAGAGGAAGCGGTCTCTATCTTTAACCACTTGCATTCGTACCGCGTGGAGTACCTGGGTTGGCAAAGTTCCATGTCATGTAATCGTGTATCCCGAAGACTGGAGCGTTCCTACTGGGTTGGGGGGTCTTAAGTTTTGGTCCATACCAAGATATTTGTGCCCCATTTGGTGCAGAGTGGACCGCAGTGAACGAAGGAATGGTGGAGTTCCGACCATTTATGCACAATCGCTAACCACTGGTTTCAATTAGTATCAAATAAATTATGGGCCTATCTGAAAATAGGGTACCCCTAAATCCAATCGTCAATTATAATTGTCCCAATGAAATTGGCATTTTGGGGTAATACCTAATTTTCAGACGAACCCATATTGCGTTTTACTAAATATGTACCTACTATATTGTATCTAATATATGTTCCGTGGTCAAAACATGGTTAGCACAAAAGTAGGGGATGGTCATCCCCCAATAATTGGGGTTAATACAGGTTAATATGCATTAATATACCCATAGTCTCATAGTACTAGTAAGTAGGGAATCCCTAATGATAGTGGATGACCCAACCTACCATCTCTGCAAATACCTGCCATGATTGTCTCCCCTGTTTTTTAGCGCTAAATCATTGAAAAGGTCTCAGAGAACGCGAGTAGATCCGAGATGCACGGAGTGTGCATGATATATATATATATATATTAATGATTAATGATACTATTCTGGACATCATCATCTTCCCAATTAAATTGCTGTTTTTTTTGGGGGGGTATACGGTCTATCTCATTTTCAGACACACCCAAAGATACCATATACCAGAGCATGTGGGGATGCAAAGAGTCATCGACAGATCTATCACAGTGTATGGATTGTACATCTCAGGTGTCATGCAGGGTCCAACCCTGGGTGCGGCAATCAAAAAGTGGAGGATTGATAGCCGATATCATGACCAGCAAAATGGTTGTTTGAAACCTCATGATCATAAAATTATCCCCATGATTCGGAAATTTTCCATGGTCCAACCCAACTCTGCGTTTCAATTTGCCTTTTCCGAGACAGGCTACTTCCTGAGGTGTGGGGTCGGCGGTCCAGGACAGTTTCCTCACAGCGAGCAGCAGTTCGAGCAGCTCTGTCGCATCGCGAAGGAACGCGGCCGTTTCCGTTCTCCGCTCATTGGATCACCCCTTGCTGCAACATGAAGACGGAGAGGTGAGTCGACTTCTATGACATGATGTTCGCGGCCGAAGAGCAACGGCACACAGAAGCCGGCCCCTTTGTCCCATGGTGCATTGGAGAACACCTTGATGGAGCCTTGAGTAAACTTCTGAATGTTTTTTTTTTGCTGGTGTGTCTGAAAATGGGACATCTTCCGTTATCTTCCAGAAAAAAATGACGATAAAACATAGGATTTGGGGTCGATACCCAATTTTCAGATAACATGTACTGTTAATGTTGATGCTTTTGGTTGCTCTTAAATCGCATCCTTTGGTGAATAACCACTCTTTGAGGTTGTGGCGAACGAGTGCTTGAAATCAGACCCGAAGATGGGATTATAGTCAGAATTTGATCATACATGTAGTGCTTAAGTATTAAAAAAGGGTAGAAGTATACCCATAGGATCCATGGTGCTGGTATATATGCTAACATTGGGGGTATATTAATGGTAAATGTTACCATATATGGCATACATGGATCCTATGGGATATGAAAACTGACGACGTTCAGTTCGTCTTGGGATGTCAGTGACCACATCCCGCGAGTCAGAAAACCCTCTGTGAGGACAGCTGCCCGCAGAACGCGCAGTGACTCAGATCAATCCCATATGCGTCATGTATGGAGTGGAAACCCACATTTGGAGGTTTCCATAGTCATGGGATGTCATGGGGGTACCCCCAGTTCTCATCCCATTTATAGATGGATTTTCCATTAAATCAACCATCCAGCTATGGGGTACCCCCATGGCTATGGAAACCATGGAGCAGCGCCTCCGCGAAGAAAGTGGCGCCTACGTTTGGCGAGAAGCGCAGACGTACAAGTGCCTGGCTTGTTGGGCTGGATTTGCATAGCAGTTGGTACTTAAGTGGTTTATTACCAACATACAACCCTTGTGTAGCTCGTATTTCTATATATATATGTTTATAATTGATTATATATGTAATATAATTATAAAGTGGGGGCTCACTCATATCTGGATCTGGAAATTTATTCATGGAGCACCTCTATTTCTGTTTGTGGCTTTATTTGCATATAGTTATATATACACTATACTATACACATGAATATTGTGTGGTTCAAACCTCTACCTTCAATCCAGGTGCATATAGGTTATGGACATATATAACTATATATATATATATATATGTATATATACTGTATATACACGTACAGATATCCTTACTTAATACCGAAATATCCAGTCTTTGTTGGTGAATTCCCGATTTTTTCTGTTGAAGCCCAAAAAGCCGCCACCATGGCGGCCGCATGGAACGTGCCAGGCACACGCTGATCTCCTGGAATCTTCCGTGGTGGCTCTGCGCGAGGCCAGGGATAGACGATTCTGTTATGTATGTCATATCTCGTATATATGTTTCATTTTATATACAGTACTGTATATGATGTTATTTATGTGTTGTGCAATGATGTTGATTTTGATTGACTATGTATATGTTCATTCATGGTTGATATGCTCAATTATGAATATGTTGATTTGCTTGATTACTCTAGTCCAGGGGGTTATGCAACCCAATATAAATAGTAACACCCAAAAAGAGAGAAAATCATTTGCCACCGTTTTAGTAGGATTCCACTTGCCCTATGTTTTTGGTGTTAGTTACTACATGCATGCATGCATGCATGCATGCATACATACATACAGGGGATATGATAAGCCATTAGGTGAATATCTTTGCTAGCTGGTTGATTGTTGACCGATGTTTATTGGTGATTTTGTCATGATGACATTGACAAATCAGTGTATCAGGATGACAGAGGGTTTTGAAAGCTCAATTGGTTTATATAGAGCCGTTTTGCCGTGTATATATATATACACATAGAAACAATATAACTGGTGAGTTTTCCATGCGTATTATTGGGTTGTACTTACTATGGCTATTAAATGTTATTAACCGCTTGCCAATTTCGATCCACCCCCACGCGAGATGGGGGGAAATGAAGACTGACAAAGAAAACCCTTGGACCACCGAAATTGATCATGTTTGTTATTGAATCAGTATTTCTGGTTGTCAGTCTTGATCCACACCAATTTGGTGGGTTGAAGGTTTGATAGTTGATGGTGATTTCCGGAAATGAAACGTCATTGTTTGTTTTGATGTGAGAGGCTCAAGTTTGTTGAGGGTTCAAGCAACAAACCTGCATATTGAACCAACTGGTGAATTTTATTTGCAGCAATGTGGATCCGGCACAAAGAAAGATAGGATTCACAGACAACATATCATCTGGGTAATTATAACGACCTCACTGTTCTCCCTCATTATAATCATAGTTAGTAAGGGGAATCATCCCCAAGATAGCCTTATTTCAGGTTTGTGAATTATTAAAATTTACCCAGATATATGGTATGTTAGTTTACAACATTTTACAACTATATCAATCAACTATGGTTTACATATAGGTATCCCATGGTATCAGTTTAATTACTCACAAAGGCATGCTTCAGAAGAACACTACAGAACCAAGTCATTGGATGATGCGGAAACTCCGATGGAAAGTGTGACCATGCCATAGCGCTTGGTTAATCGAATCGGTTGAAGCAAGAAATGTCTAGATGATGGTGAAATGTCCCAGTGATTGTAATTGGATCCACATGTCAAGTGGGTAGTGTGGATTTATCCCCCTATGTTACTATGTTCAAGTTATGGCGGAACTTATGGTCCAGATATTAATCCTTGAAGTGATCATCCCAGCCCTCATGCATCAAGTGTAAAATTTAAAGTCCCATCAAATCCCGCCATAACAATGCATAGATTGGGTTTGACATCACACATGGATGTTTCTGGAGTTTGGGTGTTCCCCACGTTGTAAGAGACCTCTATATGTTTGTAGTTTAGAGATACGAAGAAAAGAAAGTACATCATCAATAAACCATCAATAAGCGTTACAGTATACCCATTTGGTGGGGTTAAAACCCTCATTATGAGACATTTTGGAATAGCAATAAGAAACCCAAGTATTTTTATAACATTACAAGGGGGTGCTCCTTTTTGCTTCTATTCCTCCCCCCTTGTTTGATAATTTTATTTGTCCCTCCTATTCCGTGATTCAGACAAAAAATCATGGTGCTGCAAGGTTCACAAGTTCAGTTTCATTCTGCGAAGCTGTGCGATGCAAAAATATTCAATACTTGGATAATTTTGTGTCCCAATTATAAGAAGTGTTCACACAAGTTTGTAAATAAGGGTTTCTGATTCACCAATGTTACTTTCCTTTGTTATAAAAACTATTTTGAATAAACTGTAACATAGGGGAAATTGGTAGACGTGAAAAAAACAACATCCAATTTTCTTATGGGTGGATTTCCCAAGAGTAAAGCATCAACCAAAAAGTCCTATCAGTGGGAACCACGGAGAGCTTTTTGAACCAAGTTATGAGCAATCGCAACCCCCGAAAAGGTGCCAAAACGTCTTTCCAGGATGGTTGGTTTGATGATGTCTTCCCCCATATTTTTCCAGGTGTCCCGATTTTCTATCTACTTGGTAAATATACATGTCCCATATCTTTTCCATACAGATACATACAGATTTCCCCATATCTTTTCCAGGTTTCCTCACCTTTTCACAAAAAGAACCATAACATTATAACAAGTCCATATATTTCCAACATGTTGCCAGGTTTTCCATATCTTTCCCATATTACCCATTTATTTTCCATTACTTGTGGAGCATGGGTCATGGCATGGCTCTCTGCCAAACTTCGCTCCAGGACTTGGAACACCTCAGCGGCCAATTCCTTCTGCTGCAGCAGGAGTTGAAGGCGGCGAGATTTACACTGTATGATATGTATATATATATATATAGTGGTTGGTGGTTTCAAACATTTTTAATTTTCCATAATATATTGGACAATCCTTCCCAACTGACTATATAATATGTTTCAAGATGGTTAAAACCACCAACCAGTATATATCTATACACATCTGTCTGTATTTATAGATACTTAGTTACTTATCTAAATATACTACACATTATAGGTGCATAATATAATAGATAATATATCTGGTTCAAATTATGATATGTAAACATGATTTATTTGGGATACTATCAAACACGGGGAATTTCTGTCTCTACAAACGCGTCACTTTGGTGGCCAGACTGGGCTTGAACCCTTCTGGCTGGGGCTTGCCCATCGAAGCTTGGCAGTGGCTTGTGATGATCAGATGACATTCGTTGTGATCATCATGATGTTCCTATGATCATGATATAAGGACAATTACCCTCTGGTGAACTAACATAGCAATGGAAAATGGCTATTTATAGTGGATTTTCCCATTAAGAATGGTGATTTTCCATTGCTATGTTAGTTCACCAGAGGGTAAGGACAATAACAACCACAGTGACAATAACAGTGTATTTGTCAGCAACATCATGAATATAATGATATCATCGGGAGCCTCAACAGTAATATCATCATATCATAATTCAACATCAATATCCCACCAGTAAACAGCAACCAACATCAAAACTCCACCTTTATAGACGAAAACATGTTTATTACAGTAGTCGTTAGTGAACATATTTATACATTATAACTACAACCAACCCACACATCATCCCAAAATCCACACGAATGACCATCCAATCATCGACAGATAGTGAATTATCTCATTTTCATAGTCTAATTGTCTGAGTATACCTAATGATCCATGAAACCATAGTATAATTATAGTCATCAACATTATCATGTCATGGTTTTAAATCCGTCATCCACAAGTAAACCATTCTATAATGTTATATAATCACCAATAGCCATAACACTAGTACTCGTATATAGCGGTGATAATGACAATAGCACTAGTAAGAATAATCGCAGTACAATATTTCGTAGCCAATAATAGTACTGTAACATTACACATCATATCATCATTGGATTGGTTTAAGGGACAGTTTACAGCAAGCCCCTATAGTTATGGCATTGCAATTTTATAGTTTTCCCAATCCCTTGATTTTGTTCCATTATGTTACATCCAAGTGTATCCCCATTCTATCCCAAATTCTATCCCCATTTTGTGTTGGTTAAATGACCATTTTTGATGGTTACATCCCCCTTTGATCATCTGGTTGGTGGCTTGGAATCATTTTTTTTTATATTTCCATAATTTTCCATGTATATATATATACATATATATATATATTGGGAATTTCATGATCCCAACTGACGAACTCCATCATTTTTCAGAGGGGTAGGGCTCAACCACTAACCAGATCAGGTATAGCCCCCAAATCATCCATTCTAGTAGGATTATAAACCATCCAGCCATTGGGGTACCCCCATTTTAGTGGAATCTCCCATATAACCAATGTTTAACCATATTATATGACCATCTAAGTTGGTTACATCTTGGGGATACATCTAAGTTGGATACCAACCAGTCATTTTTATCTCTGCTAGGCTTCCTTTGATTCCATGGCAATGCAGCTGGGCGCCGTGGTGAGCTGGGTGCAGGAGGCACCCGGTGGCCCGTGGTGGCCCGTGGCCCGTGCCACGTTGGGAATCACTATGGGATTTCTATGGGATTTGAATGGGGGATTCAACGTTTCTATCACATATATATATATAATGGTTAGTAAGGGGAATCATCCCCAAATGGCCTTAATTCAGGTTGGTGAAATATTATAATTTACCCAGATGGTGGATTTATAGCATTAGAATCTAATGGGATACTGTAGTTTTTTTTGCATTTAAACTATTAGCAATATCCATATATACTGTATCATACCATCTAATGGGATTCATATATCTATATATCTATATACAGTACTTGTAGCATGAATGATGGATTTAAATGGATTTAACTCATTTAACCACGAGGATTCAACTAGTAACAATGGTGGATTTTACCATTGAAAAATAGTTACCCTCTGGTAATTTAACATAGCTATGGAAAATCATAATTTTCAATGGGTAAATCCACTATTTCTATGGTCATTTTCAATAGCTATGTTAAATTACCAGAGGGTAAATCTTGTGATTTAACCTTCGAACATAGTGGATTGACAAGGAATGATTCTTCGGGGATCTGTGAGATTATATTGTATTTCAAGTTGGATCCACATGGGATTATATGTGGCACGGGATTATGTAACCAGAAAAGAACATCCAATTTGCGAGCATATCTAGCATATCAGTGGATTTATCAGTCATATACTGTTTTTTTTTGTGTCTATAAAGGGATTATCATTCTCTTATATCTTATAATAAGTGTAAGTATTGCACATTTATCATCCCATTATCCGATAAAATACTTGGGCTTAAAGGGATTAATCAGTGGATCATGTGATGACCAGCAAGATCACTCCGAAGGATCACAGGGCCTTAAGGGACCAAAGATGTTGTTAAAAAATGTTAAAAATATTGGAGTGATTGTGGTCCCAATTTGTTTGGATTCTATATTCTTGGATGATCCACTTTTATTTTTTGGATTCTATATTCCAAACCAGCAATATTGGCATATCCACTTATATATACTACTGTGGATAGTTGCGAAATCCATGAAATCCATGAAATCCTGCATCAACAAAAGGATGGTTGAAAGCCTGTAAATAATGAGATGTTTACCACCGTTTTCAACTGGTGATTCGGATTTCGCTGGCCCATCCACAGTAGGAGTCCGTACGAGATTTATAGTTGATAGAAACATCATCACTTGGGATATCCAAAGCCTGGGTATGGGTTAACACTCAGAGCCAGTTCCTGGAGACATGTTTTTCATGTGATCGGTGAAAAATATGCATGGTCATGTTAATGGGGCCAATGACAATAAAACACTGCAGTCACTGGATATTGGGTTGTATAAATATAAATATTTATAAATATATATATAT
>Ga0126342_10022939_pt1 | contig 10257 bp, 6 predicted proteins | sample Cyp1metagenome_FD_92528 | JGI IMG/M metagenome (GOLD analysis project Ga0126342, IMG submission 92528) | Coral microbial communities from Lord Howe Island, Old Settlement Bay, Australia - Cyphastrea 1 metagenome | ecosystem: Host-associated > Invertebrates > Cnidaria > Coral ... | reverse complement strand
AGACAGCAACCTACCCTAAACACAAGCTAAACGCCGCATCGCCACGACTTCCACAAAAGCCTTCCCCCAAGCTAATTTCAAGATTTTTGGGATTTCGCCACGACTTGGGCAGTTGGGAGTATACTCTTCGGCTGACACGGTCGGAATCCCACGCTTAAAGCAGCGGCCTGCAGACCGCGCCGCGCCGCCTGCGGCGCGCCAGATTTCTGGCAGGTTTTTGGAGCTACTTGGAGGATCCCACGGATCGTTGGCATGGTTGGCAAGTGGGGTTAACCCACTGATATATATATATATATACACTGTATATACCCTCTGGTAAACTAACATAGCTATTGAAAATGGCCATTTATAGTGAGTTTTACAATTAAACATGGTGATTTTCCATAGTTATGTTAGTTTACCAGAGGGTATATATATAGGATGGCCCCACGAAATGGTAACCTGCTAACTGCTAACTATGAACCTCCATTCGTATCCCATTATCATCACTATGAAACCATATAAAGCCCATGTTAAACCACCATAAAACGTCCATTGACCTGGAAAGTTTCATTCTGCCTTCAAACCACTCAATCCATGTCTAAATCCTCGGCCAAGGTACTCGAAAATTCGAGGGCCGCGGCAGGGTGCTCTTGCAATCCTTGGTGGTTGAATCAGCCCGAAAATCTGCGGTTGAGTCATTGAATCCCAGTCTCTGTTTAAGGGAAACTCTGCACGAAACCTTTAAAAAATGGGGATAAAGATTGCTGGATATTGCTGGTTTGCGGTTTTCTCCTTAAAACAATCCATTGCTTGAAAAATATGCGCGAAAGTACTAATAATGATTTCTCATCCCATTTCTGCGGCTCGAAAAACAAATACTGTATGTGAACGAGTTTCCACCAACCAGCTTTGTCTGAAAATACATGTTTCCATTTCTTAAATTGCCATTCTTATTGAGGGTATGCCATTTTTCAGATTTACCCCAGCTTGAAATATCCTGGTTGCAGAAACCCACCGCCCAAATTCGGACACAATGCCACAGTGGCATGAGTTCACACGAGTACAGCACGGCAAAGTTGAGGCAAACCAAGAAATGGAGACCGCTGCTGGGAATTTCAATAGATTGGTGTACTCACTGCTATGTCTGCAATGCCCGGGCCAAACCAACTTTTGAGATAGTCAGAAACACTTTGGGAATTGGTTCCTAAACAAATGAAAAGAAACGGGAATTGTCCCAAACAGTTCATATTGAAGGTTTAAAAAGCCAATGAATTTGCAGTCCTTCCCTCATAAACCTCTTGTTTGGGACAAACCCATGTGCACCAAATTGTGTTTTTTTCCCATCCAATCCGCTGGAAACAATGCCTCCATGAAGTTGTTGGTCAACACAGTTCATGTCACCAAGAAACTATCCCCTTGTTTATATGGACGTTTCCTGAAATAGGGATACCCCTAAATCATCCTAAATCATCAATTTGAAGATGAATTTCCAATCTAAAAACCATCCAGTTTAAGTGGGCTACACCATTTATGGAAACCCCCTAATTTCTCCATGGAAGACCCAAATTACACCTACCATTCTACCCCCCCAAAAAAACGACTTGTCGTTCCACAACAAAGCCAAGTGACCGTCTTCTTCACCTGGAGCGTCCGTGAATCCCGTGAATCCCTGGTGCCCCTGGTGTTTTTTGTGAATGTTTATAAGCCCCATGAATATTATAGTTATTAGGTAGGGTTATTGGACTTATAACTAGAGTTTTTTTGTTATCTAACTAGGGTTATAGTTATCTGTCATGGATGTTATGTTTTACTGACTTTAAAACCAACTGATAGCAATAATGATAATAATTTATAATCATATTCCCATATAATGCTAGATGGAATAACTCCATTAACTATAGTTATATACACCATAAACCATAGAATTCAGTCACTTATAAGGCAACTGAACGCAACTTAGAACGGGCGCCCCATCCCATATTGAACATGCCAAACATGCTTGATGAATGGATATTACATAGCCATGGTTGATTAACATACCAAGCATGGTTGATTTACAATAACATGGTTGATGTAGCCTCTGGTGATTCAACAGTTGATTGGTCTGGTGTATGTATATATATATATTCTAAAATATAAATACTCCCTTTGGTTATTTAATATCGTGAACTGGAAAATCACCATGTTTCATAAGGTAAATACCAGCATTTTTATCATGGGCCATGTTCCATAGCTATGTTAAATAACAGGAGGGTAGCTACGTAGTTACATACCGGAATACATTGGTTATCTTTGATCGCCAATGACAAACTACAAACTGCCAACCTCTGGATATCATGTTCATGGAAATGTAGGGTGATTTCTCTGGAAATGGGCATATCTCCATCAAATACCCATGTCATATAACTGTTCTTCTTGAAATTCTTCAGGCATTTATCACCATCAAATACCCATATATCATCTACCCTCTGGTAAACCAACATAACTGTGGAAAATCATCATCTTTAATGGGTAAATCAACTATAGATGACCATGTTCAATAGCTATGTTTGTTTACCAGAGGGTATATCATATTAAATCCCATTAAACCACCATAAAATCCCATTAAAATCCCATTAAAATCCATTAAAGTTATCTAGAACTAAAATACCAGAGGCTAACATTCCTGGAAATTTACGGCTACTTGGTGGATCTTGGTGGTTTATCCCAGTGGGTTATAGCCCCAGGCCGAACTGGACCAGCCTGGTACGCCATTGCGAACAAACCCTACAACCAACTCACTGAGCCAAGTGCCGGCACCGAAACCAGCAGAACATCACCCTTTTTGGGTGCTTTCACCACTGTTTACAGAGATGTTTTAGACAACAAAAACGGTGAATTATGTGTATATTGTATACATATATATATATACATACACATACGTTTTATATAAACTGTATGAGGATCCTTGACCAATTTGCAACCAAAGAAACCGCGTATCAAGAATCAGATTGTTTTTCAGCATCATCACACATGGACGTTTCGAAACCCAAGCCTTGAAATATGCTGAAGATGAACGCAAACCCTCAACCAACAAATGGAGAAATCAATTTGTAAACTATAAAGAAAGAAAGGAAGAAAACATCTGTAGACAAATCAGAAACAAAGAAAATATACAAATAGAAAAGCAAGTCAGTAAATAAACATGTCTAAAAATGCAGAGTCAACAATGGAAATCACATGTAAATCCAGTGAAATAATGATCCACAGAATTTATGCAGAACGCATCAAGAAAAATGTGTTAGAAAAAAAAACAAAGACATGAAAATATCCAAAGATTTCAGAGAAAAAAACGAAGAAATTATCAGTTCGCTATGGAAAATCACCATTTTAATAGGTAAACGGTAAATCAACTATTTCTATGGCCATGTTCAAGTTCGCAAACTGTTAGTTTACCAGGCCGGGTATATCACTAATAAACATTGTCACCCATGGCAGTTTTTCAAGGATGGTTTAACATGGTTGAACAGTTTAACCAAACCCCTCTATGAATCAACCAACCAATGGCAAATTAACAGATCTGGGTAAATGATCAAATTTCAATACCCTGAATTGTTGGGCCATTTTGGGATGATTCCCCTTACTAACTATGATTATAGTGCGGGAGGACAGTGAGGTCGTTATAATTTACCCAGACAGATATAACATGTCCATACATGTCCATAGTCATTTCAGCTTCGCTAAAATAACGTCAGAGTTGTCGCCTTTCGTCACATGGATCCGACGAGAATTTGTGCGAGTTGGTTCTTCCCGCTGCGCAGCGGGGAAGAAACATGCAGCAAAAACTAGGGATAACTAAGGATATTACTAGGGACAACTAGAGAACATTCTAGGATAATAGTTATTACATGTTATTACTAGGAATTGCAGCTGGAAAAAAAATGCATCTTTGTCTCAGCCTCTGCATTTTTTTTTCGGTCGCATGGACAAATGCACAACGGTGCAGTGGGCGCAGTTTGCGCCGAATGAGTTTGGAAATATTGTTGAGTCGCTGCATGAGGACTGGATATGACTGGACAGTTGAAGCAGCAGAATATATTGACATTCTCATGCGGATATCATTGGCAGTGGAAGATGAGTGGATATAATGGAATATGAATGAGTATTAAATGAATATAGTGTACCAACAAGTGAATTTACCTAAGTGAACATGTGGTTGACTTTGACTCCATTCCAGGCAATGCTTATAAGGGTTGAGTGTTAAAGCCCTGCTTTGCGCCCAGGAAAGAAGGCGATTGCTGCTGTCTCATGGCTCGTCTATCTCGACTGAGGGTGACTTGGAAAACTATGATATGTCATGATATGTCTACTGTAAATCAACCTTTTTTGAGAAGATTCTTCCCCCTTAGTAACTGGTTGGTGGTTTGAACCCCTCTGAAAAATATGAGTTCGTCAGTTGGGATGATGACATTCCCAATATGTGAGAAAATAAAACATGTTCCAAACCACCAACGACGTAAGTATTTTATGTTTTTTTGTCACCAGTATCTAGTTTCGGTCGCTGTGAGGTCATTTATTTATTAGCCCAAAAATATCCATGTCCTAAAAATTCGCGGGTCACATCGTGAGCGCAGTACGCAGGCTGCCCCGCAACGCGGGGGCCACTCAAAAGCCTTCTGGTCCCAAGGGGGGCTGGGAAGCTCTTGCAACAAAACACTGATAGTAGGGCACCCCTTCTCTGGCACGTTGATGTGCTGGTATGTCATGACTTCAGCTTGTTTGGAGCTTGGCTGAGTGATGTTTTTTCAGGATCTTGGCTGAGTGCAAATCGCCTGGAACACATGAGGGCAATCACCGTCGCTCGTGCTTCATTTGGAACTCCATCTCGAGACACCACTAGGTTTATAATACCCATGACATACCACAAGGTCGTCGCACCTTCCAAAAAGAAATCTCATGTCATGTTCAACTAATGATGCACCTTCTTATGGGATTTGAACCATGTACTATTCCCATGCTGAACCCCCCAGAAAAACTTTAAAACCATCAAAAACAATTAAAAACCATTAAAAACCACAGAAATCTCATGGGATGTTAAAAAACCCTTCAAAATCCCTTCAAAACTTCTCCACCCCCCCAGGTTTGTAACCCCGAGCGGATGGGCCGGGGGGATCCTTTCATCAACCCGCGCGGCTTTTCCCATGGGGAAACACACCATGGGGTTTCACTCGGAACAATTGGGTGCTGGCATCCTGGAAATATCTGGAAATCATCGAAGCTGGGATTTCTGGGAGGCCATAAAGGGCCATGGCTTCATATTGATATGATATGATGTTTAAACATGTTTAAACATGTTTAAACCATATATTTTGCGACTCACTTCGATCACTTTACATCATACTTTTTAGCACCATTGCGGGGCCCAAAATTCATGCATCCAATACAAAACCAGGAGTTTTAAATGATGAATTGCCTTGTGTATTCGTATTAGAATGTATTAGAATTGATAGGATGTAATGATCATGAATTAACCACAATTGATTTCTTGGAAATCTGGAAGTGATCATTTACAGGATGCCCTGTCCCAGGTCAGGAAATTGCAGCCTTCAGATCTTCAAAGGCCTTCGGGCATCAACGGCAATTTTGAGTTCTTTCCAGGTGTATCCTCTTTCTACCCTCAAAATGGGGTGGTTTCTACCTCAAATCACCATAAAATCCAATAAAATCCCATTCAAATCCCATGCAAATCCTATTCAAATCCCAGTAAATCACCATCAAATCACCATAAACCCCGATGAAATCCCATAAAACATCCCAGGGGCCTGTTCCTTGGTCTTCAACCGACTCTCACCTGGCCTCAGTGAAGCATTTCGTGAAAAAACTGGTGAAAACTCTGGGGTTGGAACCAGAAAAACAAAAAACTGGATTCCGACCTACTTGTTTGGGAACTGAAAAACCTGTCTGGTTGGTGGTTTCGACCCCTCTGAAAAATATTATTCAGTTGGGATGATGACATTCCCAATATATGGAAAAAACAAATGTCCCAAACCACCAACGACGTAAGTATTTTATGTTTTTTTGTCACCAGTATCTGCCTGAAAGGCCCATCCCCAACGAAAACCAATGGCTGCGGGTTTTCGTAGCCTCTGCAAATCGAAGCTGGAAAATCCACAGTTTCATATGAAAAAAAATATGGAACATGGATGGAACATGGATGGAACATGGATGGAACTGGATTGTCTTGCCCAGAAAGATTACCAGCAGCTATTTCTCCCATGTGTTGGTGAATCCAACTTTTTCGCCACACGAAGAAAAGATCGGTCACTGCCGCGAATGAAAAACCAGGTTTGAATAATGATTAATAATGATGGTTAATGATCGAAATAACAATCAATTTATTAATGATTACCAGCTGAATAATTAATTAACATTCACTAACCCATCAAATCAATAATCATGGTTATGATGGTTAATTAACATTGATTGTTGATCATTAACCCATTAATTAACCCATCAAATATCTTTTCACCCAGCTTGGCACAGGCTATAAGCGGAGTCCACCGTTGAATCCCAGCTGGGGATCGTCCCTAACGGTTGATATCATCGAAATGGTCAATGGTTGATATATACTGATGGTTAATGGTTATTGGTTATTGGTTAATACTTCAGGTATTGGTTAATAATGGTTAATAATGGATACTAAAAAATATTGGTTAATAGTGGATCATATGCGTATATATATATATCTTTAAGATGGTTAATATATAATGATGATTCATAAGGCTTGGTTAATGGTTAATGGTTAATCATTTCCCTGACAAGTGATGGTTGGTTGATGAATATTTCACTTGTCAACGAGATCCCCACTTTGGGTGGCCAAAACCCAAAGTAATCGCGGATTCAATCCCGAGTCCATTCCCATGAGATATATCTATAATTTGGGGGGGCCCTTGGACAACTATTCTTTACAGGATTGAAAACTTATGAAAACTTGATGTTCTACACTTTAGGGGTCCATTTTCCACATTTCAAGGCTTCATTTTCCACACTTCCAACACCGAGTTTCCACCTTATATAATATAATCCAAGTACAATGGGTTATATTCATGGTTTATAAACCATAGGGGATGCACTCAGGATATGCACATGGGGTTGTTGATGGGTAAACTATGCGGTTTTAACCCCCATAAGTTGGGATAATACAACAACTCTGGTTATGTAAGCTTGAAACAAAATCGTGGAATTCCAACCCCCCAGGTAGATTTGTATAGGCAGAAATCATCTTTAAACCACAATAAAAACCATCATCAAACATCACAAACATATAGGATTTTCAGACACATCCAACTCTACCCTCTGGTAATTTAACATCTAGCTATTGAAAATGGCAATAGAAATAGTGGATTTACCCATTGATAGCATGGTGATGTTCCATAGTTTTTTGTATGTTTAACAGAGGGTAAGCCCATTATTAACCATTATTAACCACTATTATCCCACTATTAATCACTATCACCACCATTATTAACCATTGTTAACCACCCATTAAAAATTGTGATTTTCCATCACTATTAAGCCCCAAAATGACCACGGCATGCGCCGCAACGGCCCCTGAAAGGGTCCCCGAGCACTGGCGAAACGGTGTCAGGCGCTGGCGTCGCTCTGCCGAAGGTCCAGTGGCAGCGCTCCACTGGGCCTCGCCGAGGCCACGGCAAGAAAAATGACGATTTCACCAAGGAAAAAGCGAGTCGTTGGTGAAATCGTCAATCAAAATGGTGGTTAAAGCAACAAACATGGATGATTTCAGCAAGTCAGCAAGAAAAACATGACGAACCAAACCAATAGCCTCTGGTTTCTACATACAAAAAACGATGGAAAGATCCACCATGCTATATAGCTGGGTAAATCCACGATTTCGACTGGGTCATTTTCCAGTTCGCTATGTCTGTTAAATTGCCAGAGGGTAGACTCTTGACTCAAGATGTGGTTTTAAGCAACCACAACCGTCCACCCTGGGCCATCCAGACTTTGCATCGGTCTTGGAGTGGTGCACAGGTCCCTGGAGGAATTTTGAAAAGTCTGATTTTTTCAGGATGTTCCAGGAAAATGGAGGTTTAATGGTTGCCACTTTGAAACCATCTGAAACGATAAAAACGTTGTAGTTTAACATGGTTTTATCGGGTTTAATGGTACTTTAACATGGTTTATATGGTTTCATAGTGATGATAGTGGGAATTTAATGGATTTACCCGAAACGGTGGACAATCAAACGCAGCTGGGAAATCCCAAACTAGCCAGGGAGGTTTAGAGCTGGGAAAATCCACTATAAATGGATGATTATTAGCATTATAATCCATCAAATATCTAGGGTTTTCATATGTTTTCCTGCAAGTTTTCCCTTCAACCAAATTTTCTTCTTCGCCATGAACCACATGAACCTGAAACATGAGCACATTAGTCAGACCTTCTCAAATTCTTTATGGAACATCACAAAGCTTTGGTCTCTGACGCAGAAACCACATGGCTGTCTGAGGTTTGTCATGTGCCTCCGAATTGCATGTATCAAACATGGGAAAATGAGGATTGACCAGTGGAAAACCCCAGGTTTTCCATGGTTTTCCCCATATTTTCACACAAACCCACATCAGCCCATGGTGACTTGGCCCACCTTGCTTTGGTTGTTCGGCTCTGCCCACGGCCCAACGAACTCCGGGCACGCACCGGCAAGAGCTGCACGTCCTCTCGCGTCGTTTGTTGCTCCAAGTCGGTTTAACAGTTAGTGGGATCAAAGTAATTAAGTCAATCAACCAGCAACCATCATAAGCATCATGTGGTTGGGAAGCTTTATTCATGGCTCCAACTGGCTCCTCATGTTACTAAAATAGATCCCCATAGTTCCCAATGTCTATCAATTTCTCCCTCCGTTCACCACTGGATAGTCAAACAACCTTGAAACAGATCAATAACTAGATGATCTAGATCACAGAAGGATGTTAAAAGCAACTGGATAGTCAATTTTCATAGATCTTCACCACTAAATTTTCTGTTCTAGATCTCTGTGGCCAATCCATCGATCGAACTGTCCAACCGTTTGGAGCCATCCTTGGTCCAACAGCTAGGCTTACCATTCTATATATATATATATGATCGTATGGTTAAATACAATGACAATATATTATAGTTATGGTTATCATGATAATTAGTTGGTTACCATGATATAATTATGGTTACTATTAAAAGTACCATAATCATGATAATGGTTTATGGTTAATTTCATAGTCATAGTTCGATTAGTTAGATAACCATAATACTACATATCATCAAATAATCTATAATCAAATACCCATTCAGTTAGATATACATAATATTACTGGACATTAAATCTAATGTTAAGTACCCAATTAACCAATTACCATCGCTAGTATAACAAATTAATTACTTATTGCCACTAAAACCATTATTACCACATATTATATACCACTATTATCCATAAGTCCGTAATAATCAAATCCATCAAAATTTACCACTACTATCCATATTTATCCATGATCTTGGGTCAATAAAGTCAATTATCCAGAATAAAATGGTCAATTAATACAAACTTATCAGCGTTCTTGTCCCAATAACTCATTATCTTCGTTTCTACCCTTATTACCACTGTTACCACTATACCAAATAGAATCAATAGAAAAAAAATGTATATCTAATTAAATACCCAACACTTCGATATCCAAAATAGTAATGGACATCCATCAAATCATGGATATTCCATCCATATTCCACTAGAAAATATTTTCCCACAGAAATATATTATATATTCATAGAATTGATATCTGCAAAAATCAAATACAATACCGCCATTACCCATTAATGGACATTAAACATAGCTACAGTGATAAATTAAGTGATATCCAACCAACGGATACCAACTAATTAAATAACTATAACAGTCATCAATATTCAACCAATCTTAGTTGGACATTGACTATTTAAGCCATATTATTGATGAATATTAATTGAACCATAAAACTAGTTGTAACCAATTAATATAACTCATATTCATTAACCATATTGCTAGTTTCATACCCACTGGATATATACCATTAATATTAACTCAATACCACTGGATAACTTGTAAGATTATATTGCTAATATTAATATAACTATTATCACTAATGTTGGTTACTGATTAGTGTGGGGATACGGTATTGTGTCCACAGACCTCAAAATTATTCTGTTACTCTGGAAATGGTCGAGGGGTACACTATTGTGTCCACAGGATTTTGGTGTAAGTTT
>Ga0126342_10022938_pt1 | contig 10259 bp, 4 predicted proteins | sample Cyp1metagenome_FD_92528 | JGI IMG/M metagenome (GOLD analysis project Ga0126342, IMG submission 92528) | Coral microbial communities from Lord Howe Island, Old Settlement Bay, Australia - Cyphastrea 1 metagenome | ecosystem: Host-associated > Invertebrates > Cnidaria > Coral ... | reverse complement strand
TGCAGATGTGAAGGTGTGAAGATGTAGATCTGCAGATGTGAGGGTGTGAAGATCTAGATCTGCAGGTGTGAGGGTGTGAAGATCTAGATCAGCAGATGTGAAGGTGTGAAGATGTAGTATAACGGCTGCTTTTTACGAAGAACCCTTCGCAGGCGCTCTCGGGAAAAAAGTAAGGTAAAGTAAAGTAAGGAAAAGTACGGCAAGGAAAAGTAAGGAAAGGTAAAGTAAGGTAGAGTAAAGTAAGGTGAGGCAAAAAATGTAAGGTTGAGTAAGGTAAGGTAAAGTAAGGTGAAGGAAGGTAAGGTAAAATAAGGTAAGGTAAAGTAAGGCAAGTAAGGTAAGCAAGGCAAGGTAAGGTAAGGTAAGGAAAGCTAGGTAAACTAGGTGAGGTAAGTAAGGTAGGTAAGGTAAGTAAGGTAGGTAAGGTAGGTAAGGTAGGTAAGGTAGGAAAGGTAGGCAAGGTAGGTAAGCAAGTATGCAAGTACGCAAGTAAGCAAGTAAGCAAGTAAGCAAGTAAGCAAGTAAGCAAGTAAGTAAGTAGGTAAGTAGGTAAGTAGGCAAGTAAGTAAGAAAGTAAGTAAGTGAGAAAGTAAGGAGGGAAGTGAGTAAGTGAGAAAGTGAGAAAGTGAGTAAGTGAGTAAAAATTAAGTGAGTAAGTAAGTGAGTGAGTGAGTGAGTGAGTGAGTAGGTGAGTGGGTGAGTGAATCAATGAATGAGTGATAGAGTGAGCGAGCGAGTGAGTGGGTAAGTAAATAAGTGAGTAAGTGAGTAAGTGCGTACGTGAGTACGGGAGTAAGAAAGTAAGTCAGTAAGTAAGTAAGTAGGTAGGTAAGTAAGTAAGTAAGAAAGAAAGTAAGTAAGAAAGTAAGTAAGTAAATAAGTAAGTAAGTCTGTCAGTCAGTAAGTAAGCACGTACGTGGGTACGTACGCAAGCAAGTAAGTCACTCAGTCAGTCAGTAAGTAGGTAGGTAGGTAAGTATGAAAGAAGTATGTACGTGCGTACGTACGTAATTAAGTAAGTCGGTCAATCAGTAAGGAAGTAGGTAGGTAGGTAGGTAAGTAAGTAAGTAAGAAAGTAAGCAAGTAAGTAAGTCAGTCAGTAAGTAAGTCAGTCAGTCAGTCAGTCAGTAAGTAAGTAAGTAAGCCTACTGTATGGCATTGTATTGTGAACTCTTTGCGCCTACCTACCTGGAAGACAGCAGCTGTATAATGCTTCTAACTGTTGCTTCATTCACCTAATGAGCCCTTGATTTATCGCTTTACAAGGAACACATCGTGTCCTGGTCGTGTGCCTCGTGTCTGTGCTGTATATAACCACCCTCCACACGGCATTTTTCTTGGCATCTTGTGTTCGCTGGCGATCCTCGTATGAGAGCTCCTCATCATCTCGTTGAAAACACGTAGGGTCCAACTTGAGCCGATGGTGCAACCTACGCGGCATGCACGGCCCCACAGCTGGTGGAAAGAAGCTGTGACAGCCCTCAACAAAGCCCCATGCATTCTTCAGACTTTCAACCAACTGCTACTGTTTTCTCGCAGCAGTATATATCAAATTATATAAATATATAACTCTTCCCGACGGCCTGAACAAATCCACTCCTCGCCCTTCGCCTCTCACACGCGTGTCTAATGCTATTTCGCCATGCCGTCAAGTCTCATATCATGTGACATCACGCTGCAGCCAAAGAAAGCAAGGCCTGGACACACATTGCCTGAGTTCACTCTGATCTGCAAGTGCAAGGTGCTGTATTGTGGTCGAACCTGGCAAATCAGACTGCGTGCCCTTGCCCCAACACTTCTGCGCAAGCCCCTTGCAATCATTCACAAATCTCAGAAACTGGCTGGATAGTGAAAACCAGCTGAAACATGGGCACTTGGAAGGGACTCACCGAACCTGCCGTCGCTCAACTCATTCATAGGCATGGTTCCGCCACGTGTTCAATTCACAAGGTCGCATCCAGTAAGCCAGCCACATGCGTTCCAAGTACTTTCTGATCCCAGCAGTGAGGGCATCGAGCAACCTGCGGGGGCGTGCTGCAACAAAAGCGCTCTTGGCCAAGGACACGCAAATTTTGATGACAAAAGGACCGCTCTTGCAGCACTGTGTGTGCACGTCAATCTGAGAACGAAAAATACTTGCAGACCAGCGCAGCATGATTTTGGGAGACTCCGCGTCTGAAATTTCTACACCTGCTATTTCTGCAGCCTAAGAGCCAAAACAACAGGTTGACGATTTTCATTTGCTTGCGATTTCTTGCGCTTTACGTTGCCTCGCAGTCGCGTCGGATTTCTGATGGAGCAATATACATGAGCTGCCGCCTAAGGTCTTCTTGATATCTACTGACATGGTCTTTGTAGGTATCAGGGGGTCCATTTCCCGATGTACCATGTCGTGCCCCTATGTTTCGACCACTGATGTTTTCTGTTGCGGCTCTTTTCACTAACCCCGGCAACAGGCACGACCCCTTGTGATGCTTTTTGGTTGTTGGCAAGGTGAACTTCAGACGTCTATGATTGGATCGACCTGGGCTGCCCTTTGTGGAGGCACCTGCAACCTTTGTTTGTTGGCAGGCTGTTGCTTTCCTCCTTGTTTTCACTAACCCCATTGCTCTGTAAGTTACCTCCCTCCTGGGCGGGCGCCCTGCGAATTCCTATAGGGACGACCGTGCTCAAAAAAGTCACCACAATCATGGGAGCGTCTACAGTGTACAGCGCTAATTATTTCTGTGAACTTGCAAAGGGCAAGCCAACATGCGCAAGATCAATGCCCAGCAATCTCAGGACGCAATACAAAGCAAACATAAAATTATTGAAAAGATTGTCTCGGGGCAAGCTGAGCTAAGCAAAAAGAAGAAAAAAAAAGAGCAGAAGGAAAACGAAGGGTCGAGGCATAAGGCATTCTAAGGTCTTGAGGAAATTGGCCTGTGATTCCAATTTTTGGTTGGCTGGTTGATACTTCAGGCTGGGTTGCTCTTGTTGTTCAATTTTGAGCTGCTGAGCAACTGCTTGCTTTCTTGCTTGCTTGCTTGCTTGCTTGCTTGCTGCCTGGCTTCCTCAGTGGACTGGACAAGAATGTAAATTAATGTTTGCATTTTCCAAACTTGGCTGATATGATGACGCCAAAACTCCGGACTGGTTACTTGATTGCCCGGTCAGCCAACGGGCTGGCCATAATTTGCGAACCCTTTCCTCGCACCTTCTTCTTGACAAGAATAGCGCTGGGTGCGCGTACATCTACAGTATCTATCCCATTCCTCTCGAAATACAGTACGTAAGTTGCCTTGCACTATTTAAAGGCGTCCTCAGTTTGATTGCGTGAAACGCTTCTGGGAAGGAATGACAAAGAAGGACAAGCAACTTCGAGCCCGGCAAGCATACAGCGGCCTGACGTGAGCCACGCCACACAAGTCCCGGTAGGTATGCAAATACCCAGGCTGCCTCCACAGTGAGCCACGAGTGAAAGCAGTCAACGGGAATACATAAGGATCTAGATACAGTGTCCAACTGTGCCCCTGGCTTCTGAACTTGGGAATATCCAAAATCGCCAGGTGCACCGACCTGATCATGCCCACAGAAGCCCTAGTGTGGTGGAACAGAATCCCATCCTACGCCCTGGTACTCTTCATCATGCTGTGGAGCGCCGAGACTGATAATTGACTGAGAGGCAAGCTCCGGACTCCAAGTCGCCTCGCCAGAAACTTTGCAAACATTCAACAACATGTCCCTTAATCGCTTCGCACCATACTGATTCAACCCACCCCGAATTCGATGATGGCTCCGTTGAGGCAACAGAGCGGAAGTAGCAAAAGACAAAACAGCCGCCTCGTTCTCATTATGGGCAACTTGCTTTTGCGCAAGGAACCCAGCGTCCAGGCACTACTGTAAATTCGGAAGCAACACCCACGCTACGTCATCCGAAGACTGGCTGTTGGTGCGCTTCTTCAAAGACTGTTTTTTTTCCACGCGAGTAGAACAATGTGAACAAAGCACCAGACCCAGGCCCCCAAATCAGGATGCATATGTGCATGCATTTACAAGTGCCATGTGCGAATACACATGATATTAGGTTTTTAATTGTTTTTACACATATTTGGATTTACGTCACGTATGCAAGGGGGCCCACATGCTTTCACTGGTCGATTTTGACAAGATACAGCTATGCACGTGTTTACAAATATACATCCTTCATGCGCCATGTGCCGCCGCAGCTAAACAGACCTGTGGCCGAGCCTCGTCTATGCGGCTAAATTTCTACAAGTGTGTCTGTCATCCCGGAGCATTCCAAAGCAGTGCCCAGGTTCTCTGAAAACCAATCAACTTGAGGGGCCTGTCTATGCAGCAAGAAACTGGAAGCGAGGCAGTTTCTTCAATGATTCTCTATTTTAAATGAGCTATATTCAAAACGTTGCTAATGATGATTAAACATGTTTAGACGTATTGTACAAGGGGGTTGTACGTGCGTACGAACGTGCGAAAAGTGGGCGTGTGAGCGGATGCAAGGGCGAACGGGCAAAAGATGAGAGGCGTGCGGGCAAAAAATGTGTGGGGCCCAGGCGTATGGGCAAAAGATGTGGGGCGTACGTGAGGCGTAAGTGATGAGTGCTTGACGAGTGATGAGACAGACCTGCACTGGCGCTTTGGGTTGCACATGTTTACATATCACTCCTACCTCAATGCCCCCCGAAATAATGCACGATAATTAGTTCAAAGGGGTTTGACGTAAGTTGGGTTTCACAACGTTAGATGGGACTACCTGGAAATAAGTTCCCATCCTACCTCCCCCCTTAAAATGTATTTCACCAATAGTTGTTGATTATTTTGACGTGATTCTTTTGAATGGGTTGCCGCATGCCGAACTTCAATCCAAGGTGCCCGACAACTCCCCTCCATCCCCCCTTCCCACCTTCCACCCCAACCCAATCTTCAAAAAAATGTTTCGGGGTGCCTGAAGAGTATGCCCCGTCAATATACCTCAGAAATTTCAGAATAATAAAAAATGGTTCTGGATTGTTCTGGCATACCTTAAGTTGAAATTTAAAGAATTATATACTTCCGGACCTCAATGAGATATATGGGATTTTAGAATAATATCTAAGAATCTAACAAAAGGATATCCCTATCGAAAAAATCTAGCGACAAAAGGGGATGCATAGCACTGCGTAGCCTACCGAAACTGACTTGAAGAAAATCACAAAGTACATCATCAGGGAATCCTGCACAATGTTGGTTTTGCAAGAGTGGATTTTTTTTATGTTGCTTCATGTTGTTTCTTAGGATCGACGCGTTGGGAATCCTAAAGCACAAATACATAAGTTCAAACATCACGTTTCATGTCCGCTCTCTGCTAGTCATGGTAGAACCCCCCTCACTTTCAGTTGCACCAAGAACGCATCAAAACTTGCAACACGCAACCAAAAACGTTCTTTAAGACATTATTCTACGGATATTGGAGATGCCCTGCGCTCCTCAAAAACCAAAGTGGGCAGCTGCCAGAACCACCCAGCTTGCTCAGAAGCTGGGAAAAAGTCAAAAACCTATAAAAACCGAACGCTTCCCATCGAGAGTTCCCTGGAAGGAAATGAAAGGAATATGGAAGAAATAGGGGGAATATGAAAAGTTGGGAAAACCAGTAGGAACTGGCCAGGTAGCTGCCAGCCCGGAAGCTGGAAAAACGTCACAAAAAACCTACGAAAGCGTTTGCCCTTTCTCACTCATTCCCGCCAAGGCGACTGAGAGTTCTTGAGAAGGAAATGAAGGGAATATGAAAGACATTGAAAGACATGCATTCCTCAAAAAAGTTGCAAAAACCATCAAAAACCCAGCACTGTTGATCTCCGCAAGCCGAGCTCGTTGGAGGGAGACGGAGGGAACATGGGAGAATAAATAGGAGACGTATGAAAATTTGGGACTTATGTAGGAAATGGCAAGTGATGAAGATGATGGTTGAACACCATTTTTCGCGAATTCCCAAGGGGAGAAGGTATTATAGGGCTTTTTCGACCACTTGAAGTTTATATGAAATTTGTCTTCCAGGGTATGTTGAGGGAGGGGTTAGATCATGATTCGCATATTCCAACATATACATCCGTAGACCCACCCCTTGCGAAAATTATTCAACAAAAACTATTTTAAACACAATGTTCCAGAACCTGGTTGATACTCTCGAATAATTTTGTAAGGGATGGAATATCCAGAAAAAATGTTTCGAAAAAATTATTCCATCACGCTGAATATATTATTTTAGCGGGGCCTGACCCCACTAAAATACTTCCCATTGAACATTATGGCACCTGGCACAGGTTTGATTGATATTATCTTAACCCCCTCTTGGAAATGGCAAAAATCCAAGATTATTTTGAACAATTATCTTGGTATGTGACCCCCGCCCCAAAATAATTTACTAAGGCAGCAATGATGTTACATGTAAGATCGTCCGCATGCGTGTATGCACACATGACCGCATGTACACACGTACGCACCCACGTACGCTTGTGCAAGGTTCCGGTTATTCAATGAGGTCAATACTAAGTTTACAAAATATGTATCGGGGTTTTCGGTCGTACAAAAATAAGCTATATAGAATTTAATGCCTTATGAGGCACTAAATGCTAGTTGATTTTTTGTGCGACCGAAAGTCATGCGTACGTACGACCGAGCGTACATGTGAACGTGCATGCGTACGACCGAAAATGCATGTGAAAACACATATTAAGACCGGACGAACATGTGAACATGCGTAGGTACGACCAAACGGGTTACATGCGTACGACCAAAGACATAAAAAACACATGTTTTATATTGAATACTTGAATATTTTCTGTTCGGAAAGGCTTGTTGTGAGCGGCGAATTTCAAGTTTTTGGGGTAGACATTCAGTGAAGAAACCCACGCTCACAACAGTTCGTTCTGAATGTAGGCTATCCACGCTCACAACAGTTTGTTCTGAATGTAAGCTATCCTATAGCATGTCTCTTCACAAAAACATGTGTCTGGCACCTCAACGCTCTGGTCTGTCTCACTTGCACCAAAAAACCTTGTTAATCCAAAGCAGAAAACAAAACAACCAAAAAACAAAAAACATGTTTCCACAACTACTCTGACCCCTGGACTAGTTGCCAATTTTTTGTTTTTTGTTTCAGTTTTTGTTTTTTTTTGTTTTCTCGAAGTTTTGGTTTGATCCTGATTAATCTTGATTATTCCAATTCATAACGTCCTAATTACATCATGACTCCTGCTAGTTCCGGTTGTATTGTCCCCAAAATGGGATAAATCAGATGCTCAGAGACTTGGGCATGGGTTCAGGGCAATTTGGTATTTCATTTATTTTCATTTATTTTTCTAAAGAACGCGGCGTTTTTCAAAACAAATGCGGGAAAAAATGAAACAAAATAAAGCTGACGAAGAGCAGTTAGGACATGAGTTCGGCATTTTTACATACAATCCCCCAATATATCTGTGATCCCAAGAATGCAGTAATAGTTGAAAAAGGCCTTCCATACGTATGCAATTCCCAAAAAAAAAAATGGAACCTTCTTCCAACTAACAGGTTCCAACACCATTTCAAAATAAGATCAATCGATTTGTATATACGATTATTGTTTTTTGGCGACCATGGCATTTTTTGAAGTGAATGTCTATAATTATTTGATATATTTCCTTGCAAGAAAGTGCACCATCTGTTTGAAAAGGGCGCAGAATTCCCTCAGACATGAAAACATCATTTCAAATTTCAAGTCGGATTTTTTTACGTGTATTTATATATATATATATATAATTTTGTATGTATATATATATAATGGTCCGTGAAAAAATATGCACGGAAAGTCTTGTTTTTTCAAAAAATATCGCCTCCTCGAAGGAGATGAGAGATCCTCTTAAGGAAATGATAGAAAATGATAGAAAATGAGCCCCCATTCCAAAACGCTGTCCTTTTACATGTGCAGCATTTTTGCTGAAATAATATGGATTTAATGCAGTGTGCAAGCGGAGCAAGCAGGGATGTTTTTTCCTTCGAACAAAAGAGCCTGCAGCATGTCACTGCAGTTGGGCATGTCCATGCCAGTTTGTGTGAAACCTTCCTTTGACCTTTCAAAATCCACATGCACTCCCCCTTGGTAGTTGAGCCATCATCTCTTCGTATACAAGTTGCGCCAGCGCTGCGCATCTGTACAGGGGTATGTGGTAAGGTCGGTAGGCCCAAGGCTCTTATTTACACCAGCGCAAAAACATGAACTAGCAGCATCATTTGCTGCAGTTCCCCTAGCCCTTTGCTGGCGCTGGGTACGTCCTGAATTGGACGGGCATGAACGGAAGGATCTTTTTGCACAGGCAATGATTGCTCACCACCAATGATCACCGCCAAAAAGTGGGCACTTGCTGGCCGGTGTCCATAGACCTTCTGGTCCTTCACCATCATCGTCTTCGCGATCACGGCGTTCAGCTGAATGCCCCGAAGTGGCATCATCATTATCAGGTGCATCATCAGTGGCAGCAGCTGGGATCTAAGTGGATCCATCATGGTGGCTGGGTCGGCACAGGTATCCCGGGCATCACTGTCATCTTCACTTTCCACGGCCTCATCGTAGACATCTGAAGGCGAGTCTTCCGAGGTAGAAGCCCCTGTTGCCATGGTGCTCGAGTACAGCGCGTGCCACCTGGACACGTACCCGATGCCTGCCACCCTTCGGGCGTGCGACCTGGTTGAAATTGACCGTGTCTCTGTCATAGCTCTTATCCTTGCGCTGGCCCTTGCCCTTCACACTCGCAGTGAAGGCTGAGCTACTGCATGCCGGCCTGCGGCCCACTTGGTTGGGGGCCGAATCTTCGGAACCACATTGGCTCCCTGTGCCGGAGCCAATAGCGCCCGGGCTCGGTGACGGCGACCTCGAGCGTCCAAGATCCTTTTCAGGCGATCTTCTTCCAGGACGACGACCATCATTTCCATCACCAGGTGGATCTGGTGGCATCATTCCATGCTTCGGGTCTGGACTGGACTTGGGGCGCGAAGCAAGAGCGACCGTGTCGATAGTGTCCAGAATCTCCGGCCCAGACGAACTGCTAGTCACCGTGAGGAAGGCCTTGCCCGTTGAGGACACGAAATGCGCAACTTCTCCATCATCATCATCATCATCATCATCATCATCAGGTTGGCGAGCTGCTGAATCACTTGCAGTTTGGCCTTGAAGTCCAAGAAGCCTCTGGAGCATTGTTGGCCCTTTTGGGGTTTCCTCCCCTTCATCTTTCTTTCTGTCCCCCTCGCCTTCTGGTAGCGGAGCATCTTCACCTCCATCCCGTCCCTCTGGTAGTGGAACTTCAGGAGCAGTAGCCGTAGATGAACTCGGCACTTCCTTGTCCACTTGCGTGGGAACCTGTGATGTCGTTGTGGTGGATGCGCTGGGAGGCGAAGAAGATGCCCTTGGCGTTGGAGTTGATGTTGGCACCACCACTGGCAAAGGTCGCAATGGCAGGGAGTAGTTGGTGCCTGCCGATCTGGGCAATGGGGCGCCGGCCACATAGTTGGCTATTTGCTCTTGTAGTGGCGGATAGCCCCTGTAGAATTGGGGATGCCAACCAGGAAGAGGTTGCTGTGGAGCTTGACGTTGTGGCTGCCCCTGCACATGGTCACCATTGTGATTCCAAGCTGCTGGAGTCTCCAGATGGTCCATGGAGCCTTCGGCTTTGAAGCCATGTGCTACGGGAGCGGATGGAGTGGGGGCTTTGGAAGGGGCAGACATGTGCCTGGGAGCGAGCTGGCAGCTGACTTGCTCAGGAAATCCACCTCTGCGGCTGCGCCCTGGGAAAAGTTCTACAAGTTCATGGGACTGGTGGATGGAGCTTCGGAGAAGGAAGAGCACTTCGAGAGGGGGAGCTTCGCCGCCCTTACTGGGACCGTGCTCAAGTTCTGCCATCTTTCCAACATCAAACGGTTGGCTACCACCTTGAGCATAACTGCTTTGGTAGCATGGGTTGCGCATCGGATGAAATCGGAAAGGAACGCTATGCAAGCGCAGGCCATCGAAAAAAGGCGCCTGAGAAAAAATGAACTCTATGCGAAGGTCGAGGAACCCGCATTGGCAACTGAAGTGGGGGACCATGAACCCGATCGCCAAAAACTGAAGTAAAATTGCGATTTCAACTTGTCCCGCGCAACCCTTTCGCACGAAACGAGGTTCGATTCCCAAAAACTGAAGTAAAATTGCGATTTGAAGGTGTCCGGCGCAACCCTTTCGCACGAAATGAGGTTCGATCGTCAAAAACTGA
>Ga0126342_10022937_pt1 | contig 10259 bp, 8 predicted proteins | sample Cyp1metagenome_FD_92528 | JGI IMG/M metagenome (GOLD analysis project Ga0126342, IMG submission 92528) | Coral microbial communities from Lord Howe Island, Old Settlement Bay, Australia - Cyphastrea 1 metagenome | ecosystem: Host-associated > Invertebrates > Cnidaria > Coral ... | reverse complement strand
GAGAGAGAGAGAGAGAGAGAGACAGAGAGAGAGTTTGAGAGAGAGAGGGAGAGGGAGGGAGAGAGAGAGAGAGAGAGAGACGCAGAGCCCCAACCACCTTCCATTAGTTGCTTCGCCTCCCATCTATGCATCACGGCAATTCACGTCTCGTATAGGTTTCCTATTTGACACTTCCGCCACCCCATTGTGCGGTACTACTGGTCAAGTACCAGGAGTTAATTTCCTGATTCATCCCAAAATTTCTTCTTGTGAGTCACCCATCTCTCGGAACATCGTCCTTCTTGTCTATGTCTAGGCCCTAGAGGCCTGAGAACAACGGCAGACAAACTGCAGAAATATCTGAGATAGATTGTCAGAATACGTGCCAAAATGCACGCCAAATAATTTGCCAGAATCTATGTCAGATAGAATGTCAGAAGGTTTGCTAGAGTATATGCCAAATAGAATGCCAGAACGTGTGCCAGATAGGATGTCAGAATGTATGCCAGGTAGGCTGCAGAACACAAGGCCAAAATATTCTTCAGATAGAATGTTTTCACATGTGTCAGATAGACTTGAATGTCATAATATAAAAGCCATAAGTACATGCCAAATAACACGCCAGAATATTTGTCAGATAGAATGATAGAATGCCAGAATATACGTCAAAACATAGGCCGGATAGAACGTCAGAATATATGCCACATAGAAGAGAGACAGAGAGAGGAAAAATAACAACATTCAAGAATATTGTCAGATATGTCAGATAGAATGTCGGCGGGGGTCGCTCGAAATAAGTATTTAAAACAACGGTATTGATGATGAGGAAAAGTCTTAGAAGATAAAAATACCCCAGCCCCTGGTAGTACTGAACGTCCTTGTGCCGGTGGCGATGAAAATGCCATGAGCATGCCAGCAGGTGATGGCTCCTGAGGAGGTGTCTTCCATGGTTCTCACCAAGATGAAGGAAACTGCTGAGAACTACCTCGGAAAGGACATCTCTTGTGATGGTTTATTTTGAGTCACGTTTGGTGGCTTGCGAATTGTTTATGATGATTTATGATGAGTTATCTTGATCATTTCCGAACATTGTGGCTTGACCATGCTATCATTCAACATCCTGTCTGGCTTCGAACCTATGATGGCCACCTTTCCAGGAAGTGAAGCACGCAGTCGTGACGGTTCCCGCATATTTCAACGATGCGCAGCGTCAGTCCACCAAGGATGCCGGCACCATCGCCGGGATGAACGTCCTGCGCATCATCAACGAACCCACCGCGGCGGCCATCGCCTACGGCTTGGACAAGAAGACGGACGCATGGTCGGAAAAACCGGGGATAGCACCCGACCTGGCTAAGATACGGTAAGATCACAAAGAGATATGTATTTTTTGCAATAACACATTCGCGCCCAAAATATATTTGTAGCCATTCATGGTATGTTGTACCCACAATTCGTCTTATGTCCTCTTTAAAAAACCCCACAACCATCAAAAAATTCACCAACGATGGACGATGAGACGCAAACATATGAAATAAAAGGTTTCAACGTGCGTAAGGGGCAATGCCGGTGACGACATCGGAGATTGACATGTTGATGGTTAAAGTGGCCGAAACTGTAGTAATTTGCACATGTTGTTTTTGTCTGCAGTAAATTTTCGGCTCACATTCCATGAAGGGTCGCCTCAAAAATGGAATATCTAGTGTTTTACCTCAATGAAACTGCAATTCTGTATCCCGAGTGCTCCGCGGAAAAGTTCCTTTTTTTTTAATTCAAGCACAAAGTTGTTCAAATTTGTGGAGGACATTGCCTGTTATCCAATGAAGTCATTTGTCCTTAAGTACTAGAAATTTACACATATGACGTTTGTGTGGAAGTGCCAGGGAACGTCCAGCAGCATAGCATGACGTATGTGTGAAAGTGCAAGAGAGCGTGTTATGTAGTTGAAGTCGAAATGAACGTTAACATCCCACCCCACCCCACTGCACCCCCAAAATATCAATACGCGCATGGCCTCTTACTGGCGTTTACATGATAAACATCAGCCCGGCTGCAAAAGTTGAAGGGGAACCACGAGCATCCCAAATAGAGAAAAACCGCTCATTATGCAAAATGAGTCCCGGCTTCAAGCCGTTTGGAACCTTTATTCCCATGGTCCATACTCATTGTCGATCATTGTGCCCATCCCTGGATGATGCTCAATTTCATGATAAATCACTGAACACAGAGATGGGTCAAAGTCTAAGTTAACCCACCTTCGAGGAGAAGAACATCTTGGTCTACGACTTGGGAGGCGGCACCTTCGATGTTTCCTTGTTGACCATCGACAACGGTGTTTTTGAGGTGGTGGCCACCAATGGTGACACACACTTGGGAGGTGAAGATTTTGATCAGCGGGTGATGCAGCACTTTATGAAGATTTTCCAAAAGAAGCACGGCAAGGACCGCAGTCTGCAACCTCCATGAGCGGATACTTCGGACATCGTGGGCATCACCATGAAGAATATGTGGATACAACGATGAATACAAAAATGATGAATGAATACCATCATGAACATCATCATCTTCATCACAATCCTCCCAAAATTCTACCAAAGTCCTCCCTCCATTTACTAGTATTTAGACATGTTTTTTTCACAGGCACAGCCGAGCCACAGCCGATCCAACGCAGCAGGACATGTCGAAGGACAAGCGCTCCATCCAGAAGTTACGCCGCGAGGTCGAGAAGACCAAGCGCGCCTTGAGCTCCACCCACCAGGCACGTGCCTCGACGGCCTCGACGAAGCGGGAGGCGATGACCTGGTGAAACTATGTGAAACTTGTGGGATGCCATGGCCGGGATTTTAATGATGTCTAATGGCGTTTAATACAGTATGGGCAGTATGGGTTTTAGGCGTTTTTGTTGATGTGAGAAACCAGTTTTGAAGAAGTTTTGAACCAACAACATATATCAAAATATAAGGATATCCTTCAGGTCGGATGTTTTTTTTCACATTTAAAATCCCAGTAAGTAGGTGTAAGCTGGTATTCTTAGAACCAGGTCACAGCTGCTCGGGGCCATGTTTTCAATCTTGAGCATGAGTATCAGTATGAGAGGGTTTCAGCCTTCGGAAGTGATCTTGTCCTTTTGTTTCTCTTCCATACCTTCTCCATTTGGTTGTTTGATTCATCCATGACTTGCAATTGACTCCATGGCCAACATCATCCCTCCATATAAGGTTTCGAACCTGTTCGAATCCAATAACAACGTTGATGTATAATTATTGTAATTTGGTTCATCCTTTTCTCACGAATCCTCATGAGCCACCTGTTCCTCAAGATGTTATTTGCAAAACGAAATGAAACATATGAAACAAAATAACATTGAGGTTGTGTTCATCATTAGGTTTTTCACATCACCATGTCTTTCCTCATTTGCCGCCCCCAGAAATCCCTTCCGGGAATCAAACGTGGCAATGGAAAATCCCCTATAAATGGAGGTTAAAGGCTGGGAATACAACAACAAAAAAAACATGAGGTTTCTTAAAAACCAACTGCAAATGGCGTTTTTTTTCCATTGCCGCTGTTGATTCCCGAAGGGTGTCCTTCCAAGGTTTGGAGATTGAAGCCCTCTATGATGGCGTGGACTTTTCTGAGACCTTGACACGCGCACGTTTCGAGGAGTTGAATGCGGATCTCTTCAAGAACACCTTGGGACCAGTGAAGCAGGTGGTTTTTTTCAGGTCTTTTTGCGGGTCCAAAAATAGCCGGTTTTGACCAACAACCAAGAAGTCGTTTGGTCATGTTTGGTGAATTTTGATGTTAGATGGTCCAGTTGTTTAATGTTTATAGAGGTAAATCATCCAGGGAACTAGGGATTTTGCTGGTGATTTTGGTGATTGAATTGGATCGTAAATCATCCCAAGCGGGGGGTTCAAGTCGCGTGGCCAGGTTTTGGAGGACTCTGGCTTGAAGAAGAATCAGGCCATTGGGGGGTAGAGGGAATCCCCAAAATCATTGGTTTTTTATACTAAAATATACCTGAAATGGTATAATTTGGATGATTTTTTGGGGGTACCCCCATTTTAGGAAACCTCTATGCTAGAGGTTCTGCTTGGGGATGGTGAGATGACCATGTACGATGGTAGAGCTCTCTCTCGCTCTCTCTCTCTCTCTCTCTCGCGTTTTCCCTCTCTCTACATAGACTACATTTCTGTATCTCTACGTACATCATCTCTATAGATGTGTACAACATTATGAACTATATGAATATCAGGTATAATCATATAATATCATATATCTGATTATGGACACATTTCTCTAAACGACCATTGCATACATCTCCCGTTGTAGCCGCAGGTGGATGAGATCGTTTTGGTGGGCGGCTCCACGCGAATTCCCAAGGTGCAGCAGCTCATCAAGGCGCGGGAAATGACTGGCAGTCGAGGGTTTCACTATGGAAACTATGGGGTCCTATGGAACTTGAAAAACTTGGGTCCAATCCGTCCAATCCCCGAACATGCTCGCCATTAGCCATGGATTCAAGGTTTTGATTTGGGGTTATCTACTAATTTTAGGGGAGCCGGATTGATTTCCCGGGTATATTTTACACTGGAGTATATCATGTTAACTTAATGGTGTAAAACATCCTCGCATAGGTCAAGGGATAAGGTGGCAAACCGAAAACCATGGACCATGCACAGTGCTGGATTTCATTTCAACATTGATTTATTATGATTTAACCAAAAACATGCTGATCCCATCAACAAAAACACGTTAATTAGTTTCCCTCAGGCAATCCCCTGTCCCGTGCCCATTTTCTTCCATGAAGCATAACGATCACCACCATAAAAATTAGAAGTAACAATAACAACCATAACAACTAGAATAGTAATAAACATCATTATCATTAATAGCAACATATATAAATCATATAAACATATATATATATATAACATCATATAACATCAATCAACAATGAAATCAGGACCAAGAACCATACCGTCCTCCCTGGCCCTTCTTCACCTTAACTATAGTTCACCACACACCAAGGATTTCTTCAACGGCAAGGAGCCCAACCGTGGCATCAACCCGGATGAGGCAGTGGCTTATGGTGCTGCAGTGCAGGCCGGGATTCTGAGCGGCGAGGGAGGACAGGACCTGCTGCTGCTGGACGTGACGCCACTGACTCTGGGCATTGAGACGGTGCCGTGGCGGCCATGGGTTGGGGGGTGGGGGATGGGTGGGGATGGGGGATGGGTGGAACTGTGTTGCTGTGGTATGCTGGTATTATGATGTATTTTGTTCCATACAGGAATAGCTATGGTAAAGACAAGTTGGGAATAGTGTTTGTTTTTTTTTGGGGGGGGCGATCATGATATGCTGAGGTGATGCAGTTTCTTGATGTCAAAGATTGGTTTGCGTTTGTAGAAAAGATTTTTGGACACTCTCCACATCCCACCAACCGGCCTCAGGTGGGTGGTGTGATGACCAAGTTGATCTCCCGCAACACGGTGATCCCAACCAAGAAATCCCAGACCTTCTCCACCTACGAGGACAACCAGCCAGCGGTGAACATCCAAGTCTATGAGGGCGAACGACCCATGACCAAGGACCCTGGGCGAGTTCCAAAAACCATGACCGTTTTGAGATGTTTTGAGGCACTGCGAGAAAGTTGGAGAAAGTTGGGATCCAGATTTGTAGATGTTGGCGGATTTTTTGGTTGGCTGTTTTGTTGCTATTTGTTCCCATGTTTTCCTAGCAGTTGCAATTATCGCTATTAGTTGTAATCAAGCTGCGGAGGGGGTTGGAATGTAGTTGCGCGTAATTTTTGGTTCCAGATGGAATGCATGGTATAGCCATGTATAGCCCGTGTCAGTTCTTGGTTTTGATACTCCACTGTGTTGAAATATCAGCGGATTGATTGCAGGACTTGCGCAATTTTTCCCAAGAGCTTTGGGGAACTGTATGAAATCGGGTCAAAATATGTTAAAAGTACTTTTGATACCCAGCAATACCCAACATCTTGGATGTTTGATCAACTATATTGCAAAGTTATATCTAAACTTGCCATTTGCCCATGGATCCCACATCCCAGCTTCATCGGGGTTTCGGCTTGGTGGTGCCAAGGACAATCACCTGCTGGGCAAGTTCGAGCTTGGCGGAATCCCTCCAGCTCCTAGGGGTCAGCCACAGATCGAGGTCACCTTTGAGATTGACAGCAACGGCATTCTGAATGTCGGTGCGGAGGATAAGGGCACTGGCAAGAGCGAAGCTTGGAGAACTGAGCCGTTGGAGCCACTGGAACCCCGAAAAGGATTTGTTGCAAGATGTTGGAAGAAGAAGATCATTCGCTTTAGATGCGGGTTCAACGGTAAGTGGGTCGGAAGGAGCATGTGTATATCATCGAATCATTTGCTATGGTATTTATGTGATGTTAGCGGTTGATCGCGGCGAAACATTGTGATTCGGTTGCTGTCAGATCTATTCAAAGTCGCTTGGAATGAATTATCATGATTTATCATGAACATCAGCATAGGCGGCATGGTACCCTCCCTTTCATTTGGTTTGTTGGTTTAATATGTTTCTGCATTGGTCATCCTTTGAAATTGTATGACTTAAAATCAATGGAAAAAAGATGAAAAAAGGGTGTGATTACAATCTCACAGGCATTCATTCTTTTTGCTCATGGGCTGATTTGGTGTGATTCAAAACCACCAGCTGGACTCTCCAATCACCAGCTTTTTGGTGACAAAAAATGCCCCGCATTCCGCATGTCACCGGTGACCGCTGCGCAGCGCCTAGGAAAAGATTACCATCACCAACGACAAGGGCCGCTTGACAGAGGAGCAGATCGAGAAGATGATCCGCGAGGCCGAGGAGTTTGCGGATGAAGACAAGAAGGTGAAAGAGAGGCCGGGGGAGGAGGAGTCTGATAAGAAGGGGAATAGTGACGGTGAATGACGATGACGATGAGGATGATGAGGATGAGATGATGAGGATGATGATGATGAAGAAGAAGATGACATGTGCATTTTTTCCGACATGATGTTATACAATGTGCATTAATATCATTCATATAGTTAGTAAATGTTAGTAAGGGAACTGAAAGTGGGTTGTAGCCCCGGGTGTGGAGCTATAGAAGCTTGACGGGATATGGTGGTGCGATGATGCGCGATGGGCGACGCTAAAGCATCCATTAATTTAGAGGCTGTTGGCAGCATTTCTATCTCAAGGCCTGCCCCATGGCGCCTTCACTCATGCCGTATCCGTTTGAGACCTGTTTCTCCTGATGCACGGAACATATCAACCTTTTTGAATGGCCAGGGATTCTAAACCGGGAAGCCATCTGCCGAAATCTTCGACCCGATTTGGTCAGGGTTTCTTGGGCTGGCAATTTCACCCAATTCATCCTGGTTTCAGAGCCCGATCCCAAAACAAACAATCCACTCATTGTATATCCAGTTATTAAATCAGAATGGCCATAAATTCGGTGGATATGAATTTTCTGTCACACCAGGCGTCCCTCGTCCCAGAATCTCCCCAATTACTCCATGGTTCCACAGGGTGGACGCTAAGAACGCCTTCGATGGCTACATCCATTCCATGCGTTCCGCGACGGAGGGATCAGGAGACAACAAAGGCTTGAGCGAGAAGATGGATTCCGATGAGAAGGAGCCATGGATCAAAACCTATTGCACCATATTTTTTTGTCTCTCTCCTGGGGGGCATGAGCATTTATTCAGCAGCTATTTTCATCAGGCAAGGAAGGTGTTGGACACCTTTTGACCCATATTTGGGATGTTTGATCAGTTCTTTTTTGGCATGGGAACATGCAAATGTGAGTTTTATACGAACAAACGTGCTACCGTAGATGGACGAAATATTCAAACCCTTTCTATCCGGTATTACAACCCCCTCGCCCCCAAAGTTCAATGTTAATGTAACCTGAAGTGCATCAGCACCAATGTACGAAAGAAATCAAATGCCTAACATCACTTTTGGTAACGCGCGCTGAATCGCGCTGAAACATTGAGATTTGGGGGTGTGGGGGTTCAACATAGTGCGTGTTGTAGGGTTTGAATATTTTATCCATCTACTGTTTCTAACATGAGCAAGCATGCCTGGGAACCGGCGATTGAAGAGCTTCGTAGCGTGGCAAAATGGTCATGACTACTAGATGATAAATATGTGTAACTACAATATAGTTTAGTACCATATGAAAATACAATATACTGATATACGTTAGCAGTCCGGTTGGCCTGTTTCTCCACTAACTTGTGTCTTGGACCCTTTTAGCCTTGGAATTATTTGTAATAGCGCCAGAACTATTTGTAGCGTATTCATGGAAATTATTGAAAAAATGAATGGGGATCAGTCCCAGCTGCAAACGTGAAGACCAAATGGCACACTAGTAGAGCCACACCAGATATTCATCAGCGCAATATTATCAGCCGATAGACCCATAAACCCATAGACGCAACGATAATGCATTCATACATCCAATCTGGCAGAAGAAGAGGATGCACCATGGGAAAGTCGTCATTCACTGGTTTGTTTTCCATTCAAAAAAACCTACCAGGTTTGAGGTTTGGATCTGTTTATGCACTGGGTCTACCCTCAAAGATATACCGAAGCAGTACAAGCCACTGGCTTTAACGTTTTATGAATGAGATTAAATGAGTGGATTCGCAGATGTTCGCTAACAGTTTAACTGAGCGCTCCTTACGAAACATGTTTGGGTCTCAGGTGGGCTTGAACAAGGTTTCTGAATATTAGGTGAGCTCAGGGCTGCACGCTGCATTCCGCAGTGAGTTGTCAGTTTTTTTATAGTTTTTTCACAACCGAAAGAATCACACTACCCACAGCATATATGAAATTTAGTCACATGATGTCATCGCCTGTGGCAGCAGCTTGATAAAACCTCAGTGACATGGCTTAGCCACCGAGAAAGTATAAAGCAAAAGAAACGTGTCAAGGCAAAGCGCAAGGTGAAAGCAAGGAGAAAAAAAACGCACTATTTAATTTGACACTGCGGTGCGAAAGTCAGCGATTCGGCTTTGCCCCCTAGCAACCGCAAAGGGGTGCAGCCTGAAGGGACGTGGAACAAGCACACACACACATACGCATCTAGAGCAATGTCAACCATGTTCAAGTACCTAGTGAGGCTGCAAAAGATTGTTTTGTGGTTGTGATTGAGATCTGCTTCCCGCGCGCAAGTGGGAGGAAGCGTGGCTCAGGTACTGACGCTTTCAAACCCGGAAGCCCACCACTCAAATACGGCCCACAAGCCAACGCCCTGAGCCAACCCTCAAACCCGCGCACTTGGAAACGCGATTTTCAGGTGGTTGCTCAGGTAACCGACTGTTTACGGCTTATTGGAGCTGCCGCTCCTTGTCGCTAGCGGAAAAGGTTGGGCGCTCCCTGTACGGGTTATGGCCTGGAACTATTTATAAACTATTTATAAACCAGCCAGAGCTATTTGTAAACCGGCCAGAACTATTTATAGATTGGCCGGAACTATTTATAAACCAGCCGGAACGATTTATAAAGTGGCTGGAACTATTTATAAACCAGCCGGAACGAACTATTTAAGTATTTATAAATTGGCTCCGCCATTTATAAACCAGCCGGAACTATTTTCCGCTTGACTTAGGCATTCTGCAATCATCGCCTTTTTTACATCATACAGAGTACCAGCCTCGCTGTGAGACCTTAATCAAATCTTGTTCTTGCTTTGGCAAATCGTGCATGCTGGCAGAATGCAGTTCGAACAGTTTATTTACCGCCAATCCTGCCCATCCGTGGGCTGTTTGCAGATATAGTCGGGAACCGTTCGGAACCGTTCTGAACTATATTGGCGCCAAGACATGGATTAGTTCCAAATAGTTCCAAATAGTTCGGGGCTTTTTATGGCTCGGAACCGTTCGGAACCGTTCTGAATTATATATTTAAATGGCACGGTCGTAATAGTTCGGAACCGTTCGGAACATTCTGAACTATTTCGAAATTATTCAGGAACTGCTAAAAACCGTGTTGAACCATAAAGTATATAGAACTACATACTCATTTAGTTATTTATATATAATGCCAACACCGGATTAATAACCCCCCCCAGAAGGTAGGGAGGTACCTTCTGACTGGTTTTCTTGATCGCCCCTTAATAATAAGCAACTCTGAACTCTGAACCATAAAACTTTGGATATGGCTTACGTCAATTAGATCTTAATAGAATTCCATTGGATTTGTTAAAATTTCATGGATCAGAAAGGTGGTTGATTAATCAGGGGCAAACCCTGGTT
>Ga0126342_10022936_pt1 | contig 10260 bp, 7 predicted proteins | sample Cyp1metagenome_FD_92528 | JGI IMG/M metagenome (GOLD analysis project Ga0126342, IMG submission 92528) | Coral microbial communities from Lord Howe Island, Old Settlement Bay, Australia - Cyphastrea 1 metagenome | ecosystem: Host-associated > Invertebrates > Cnidaria > Coral ... | reverse complement strand
TAGTGCGTCCCATGGTGTTTTAGACCTGGTTGCATTGACTTGTTTGACTTCCTGAATGCGCGGCGTCCCATGCAGCTTTTACCTTCGTTCCACATATGCACTGACTTTCACGTCCCAGTGTACTGCATTGGATATGGTTTTACTTTTAATGGTCTCCAAAAACGCAAATCCAACTGCTGATATCATCAAACCTGCCAATTCTGGTGAATTCAAAGGCAAACCTTCAAAAATAACACACATTTGAAACATGTTCACACATATCAGAAATGAATAATTCAATATTTCCGCATGTTTCTCCGGTTTTGATAACGGTTAAAGGTCACTGGTAACCATGGCCTTTTTCGCGTTCCATCGCTAGTGCCTCGAATCTCAGGCAAGCTGAGCGCCTTTGCAGTGGGCGTGGCAGCGCGGTTCCCTGGAGATACCCTGGAACCAGTGCTGATCTCAGGCGGCGAAACCGCGCCAGAAAATTCTGGTTGGGCAATGGGTCATGGTTTTCCATGGGATTTTCCATATGGGATTTTCCATGAGATTTTCCATGTGATATTTTAAGATGTGTGTAAAAAATATGTCGGAAAAAAGGGTTACGAAAATTATGTTTATGAACAATGGTTATGAAAAGTTGTTATTTACTGGGGTTTGCTGGGATTTCACGGATTGTGTGGGGGAATTGCCCTCCGGTTATTTCTATATATGGAAGCCTTGGAAATAGATGACAAACATGATGATTTTTTTTTTTTAACATGCTCATTTTCCAATTCACGAGGTTAAAATTAGACCACCAAAGAGCATTGGTTTTTGAAACTTTGGGATATACCTGGGGTTTTTCATCGGGGTATGCTGGGGATATGGGATAAGGTTTTTCATTGGGCAGTTGAAACTTGGTGATTTAACCATGTGTAGTGTACAATGTGGTGCATAATAGGGATAGAACAGGGTTTGACTAGAAGTTAATGATGCAATTTCCAAGGTCCCTGTTCCCTCACAGATTCTACTTCAGAGCCATCATCATCAATCCCAGCAACTGGTGTCATATCATTGTCATGGTGGCTCAACCAAATATCTCCGGATTTTGGTGACCTGCCCCGCAAAAGAATAGATGGTTAATAATCAATAAGATTTATGTAGTCAGGCCTCATTGTTGTGGTGGTTGGTTAGCCCCAAAACTTACTATAGATCATTTAAGCATCACCCATCCTCCGCGTGATCACCACAAAAAACGGTTGTTTTTGAGTGACATTCGGTCAGATGAAACACCAGGTGGATTTCTTGGCGCCTGGGTGGGCCAATGGCTGCCCATGGAGGAAAGCCGATCTGCCTGTGAAATCTTCGGGATGGTGAGCCTCTTCGCCTCTTGGAGATGCAGTTGACTCATGTTGACTCCGGTGCGAAATGTGTTCCAATGGGAAAAACCTGGAGAGCTGGTCGAAATGGCAATTCCAGAAAAGTGGAGTTCACCAGAAATTGGAAGTATGGTGGAAATGATTTTATCGTTTGTGGAATAGGGACATGACCGCGGCTTGGGATGTTTTGAAGCAGCAAAGATGGATAAAGAAACATGAAGAACCATTTCAAAAGCGCTCACACCGTTGGCACCTCAAACACTTACTTGAAAGCAACGCTATCACTGTAGTATCACTGACTTTGGGAACTCCCAATGTAATCAGATCTGCTGGTAAATTCTCAGGCTGACATGGATATGGAACCTCCACCAGTGTTGTAGATCTTCCGTATCTTCATGATTGGGTTGCCATACTTATCTCAGTTCGCCTGGTTTCTATTTGTTTTAGTTCCCCGAAATGGAGGAAGCGAAAACCTACAGGGAACCTCTATAGCAGAACTGTACATTTTCCGATCAATTTCAAGTAGCCCATTGGTTCCACAACCAGCTTGGCCTCCAGTTCGCAAATGGTTTACAATCCATCTATAGTCCATATATGTCACATAATATGTCCATGTATTTCCATGAATCTAGCTGGCATCTACTACTATAGTATTACCATGTATTACCGTAACGTTTTTTTTCGCGGGAGGGACATCCAAAACAGCGAATGTTCACTGGCAATTTGAGGCCAGTTGCTTCCGATTTCCCTTGACCCCTGTGCTGATCGTGCTGGAGCTGACTGGGACAGATAGCCACCTTTCTGAAGCCGTGGATGAAGGGGCAAAGGGCGAAATCATGGGAAAAAACATGGTCAAAAAGCCTCGAAATCCAAAATCGCAAAGGACAAGCCACGACAAACTGTCATATGTGGATGAGTTTATAAATTAAGTGTGATATTTGGGTTTTCTTAATTGTGATCTTGGATTACATTGCGGTTTGCTCAAGTTTTATGGGTGGGCCAGGTGTTCAAGACTCTTTAAAGACACATCGCTGTGCTTCGGGCTGGCGGTATGCAACTTTCATGGGGCTGAAAACCGAGCCACAAAGAAGGTTATGGGATAAAGATAGGTAAAGCAATGTTCTCAATACTTCTTGTTAAGTTGTCCCCATCAAAATTGCATTATTTTCGGGTTTTGGGCTACTTGGAAGGCCATTCCATTTACTAACCTATTAGCACATAGTAGCACCCATATAATATATATATACACGCATAGGTATGCACCCTATGTATATCTTATGTATATGTATAAATAAATATATATATATACGTATATTATATTTGATAGCCAGGGATATTAACCAGGTTCGATCTGTGGGAGATCAACTCGACAGGTTGGCGAACGACTCCGTCCCTTCGACCAAAAAAAGGTGGTGCCCCCGAGGAGGTACGTTTGTTGGTTTATGAACCCACTGAACATCCCTTAACATCACTTAACACTTAACATCACTTACAAGTAAGTATGTATTAAGTATGTGTATATAATATAATCTATAAGCTTCTCAAACGATCTTGGTCCCTTGTTGGTGTTTCTAAGGTTACTACTTGATTCTCCTGGTGGCGTTGTCGTCCTTCACCGCTCTCTTCATCTCCAACCATTTGTTTCCACCCATCCTGGAGCAAATCTTGGAACAAGATGGCTGCTCGGCGAGATCTGCCGAACGAGCGAAGTGGAAAAGTGGAAACGAACGAAACTGTAGAGACAACTATATATGCTTATGGTGATGGTTTATATAGATGTAACATGATGTAACAAAAAACACCAACTTACAACATTTTACAACTATATAAAATTTATATAGTGGTATCATATGGTATCTCCGTGTTTTTTCACCAGCTTATAACTGTAACTGGGGGGGCCTTCACCCAGCGGGGGATGTCCATGGCTGGTCGTTCCAATTTGGAATAACTGGAATTCCCATCAGGCGTTTACTGATATGGTGACGACCAGCAATATGATATAGTTCCAATTACTGATATAGTTTACTGATATGTATCTATAGTTTACCGGAAAATAGTTCAATCGGTTGCACTATAGTAGACTGTTTCGCTGTGAGCTTCACGGACACGCGCGTGATTTTGCAGGAAAGAGTGCGTCAATGACAATTACATAGCCCAATCAATTCAAGTGAGAAGTGTACATGTGGATACAAGAATCTGCAGGTTTGCTGGCGTCGCAATTCTAGGTATACCAAAAAAATGGAACTACTACAACAGTGTTTCCCTCATGAGTTTCCCTTAAAGATGGCAGTAATCCCAGACTTTTTCCCATCGTCTTTGGATGGGTAAAAACAAACAACAACCGCAGCACCAGCAACAGCAAGCAACAAAGCAACAAGCAACAAGCAACAACTAACGACATTCATGTACGTATACATATACATATAATTAATATTTTATATATATATAATATGTGAACATGAGCTTGTTTCTTTTGGGATCTTCCATTTTACTTTCAGTCCCATCGCCCAGGCATCGACTTAGAAGCGGTGGCTGAGCTGGCAGAGACGGCGGACGAGGAGGAGGTTACGGAAAGTTGGAAGTCACCAGCGTTTAGATGAAGATGAATGGTACGGAAGATCAGTATAAACTCATGGTTTCCTGTAGTTGTTCCCTTCAACCGGGTAAAGCTTCTCAGACTCCCCGCTCCAGGCCGTCTTAAAAGCCGAAATGGAGAGAGAAAGACAGAACACTGAGGACAGCCAGAGTTGCTTGGTTTTTTCCGCATTCCATTGTTTTTTTCAATGGGACCCCCCATTTTTGAGGCAAGCCTGGCACAAAAGGAAGTTGGTGGCAAGGATCATGGAATATCATGTGGCACGATTGTCAGCTGTTTTTTTGGCGCTTCTTTGATCCAAAAGTTGGTCCAAAATTTGGAATGAGACAGGTTGATGGTGGTTTAGATATCAATCAGGCCATTGATTTCTGTGGTAGTGGTGCCACAAAAGTACCATGGATAGCATGAAATCATACAAGGATAGGCCCCCAGCAGTGTGCATCAGCTTGACGTGAGGTGACCTGAAAAGAAGCCACTGCAGTGCGCAAAGCATCTGGGCGTCCAAGGTCAACGGGTTTCAAAGTCTCTCAAGTGTGTTTCGGAGCCCGCTTTCGAATTTCACTGATTATATGTGATTATATATATACACATGTTGTGTATATATATATATATATGTATACATATATATATATATATATATATATCATGTTTGTCATGTTATGTATATATATATACATATATATATATACATATATATGTATATATATGCACGTATGATATGTGTGTGTGTATTCCAATTGCATGTGAGTGATGTTTGTTGACATGCCCGGCCATGGGAATAGGACATATGTTAGCCGGTATGGTTATTTAACATAGCGGAAAATGACCCATTTGTAGATGATCTACCGAAAAAACAATGGTCATTTTCCATGGCTAAATATCCAACGTGTGCCGAATAAATGGACCACGCTCTGTGCCCCGGTCAACTGGATGATCAACTGTATGCTGGCGTCCCAAAGGCATGGCCCAAAAGGCTAGGCAACTCAAAGCCTACCAAAACTGGCTGGTGGTTTGGAACATGGCTGGATTATTTTTCCGTATATCGGGAATAATCATGGGAATTTCATCATCCCGACTGACTTTCACTCCATCATTTTTCACAGGGGTAGGTATACCACCAAGCAGAAAAGAATGATAACATACTTTTTCTATCTTCTCCTGGGCTATAAAGAGCTGGCCATCCCAATGTCCCCGTCCCAGGTATCGATTCCAGGAGTTCCAGGGCATTCCCTTCGGTGCCGTGAAGAGAACGGTGGTGGTGGCTGATTTGGTGGGCCCTGAAATTGAAAATGGAGGAATTCCACAGTGAATGTGATATGGAATTCCACAAATTTATAGAAATTCCATGGTATGTGGGATAGCGTTCACATATATATTGAAATTGAATATTGTGGAATATTGCGACTGAAACTGCAGGTAAATTTCCGTAATAGGACATTCTGTATCAACCATGCGCAAGAGTTCTAGCAGCTATGTAGAGAGAGAGAGAGAGATAGATAAGTTTCTATGTTCCATTGAAACATACCGTTTCGAGTTAAATATCCCAGACAACCCCAGCTTTGTGGTATATTAGATGTTCAAGACATGACTTTCCAACATTTTCCAAGTACTTGAATTAATAATAAGTTATATAATTAATTAATTAATGGATCAATATATATATATATATATATATATATATATTATATTATAAATATAAAATTGGCCGAAGAAACGCAAGTCATTTTCGGTTGTTTTGGAGATTGATAGCAGCTGGTTTCGTTTCCACCGAACTCCGTCCTAGGCCTTTCAGGCTGCGCTGGAAAAACTGGAGCACAAACTGGAAGAATCTCTGGTGGCTTTGCCACAAGAAATTGGCTGATCTGCGATGCGGATGTGAATTCTTCTTGAACATGGTTTAGTGGGATATATCACTAAACTTTAGTGGGATATATCTATGACCAAATAAAAACATGGCTTTTTGAAAATGACCTGCTGAGAGTTGTTTCTCAGCATATTGCGAGGTTTCCACGAAAAGAATGGAAATGATCTCTTGGGAACGTGAGATTTCGGCGTGTGTTTCCCCAAGAAAACAGCCATCCATTGTTCATGATTTCGGTGGCAATAAAGAAAAATCCTGTAAGCAGACACCCGATATGGCAATCGCTCCTATTTGATATGATCATTCAATATACACAGGTAGTTTTTTTTACATATGCTAAAGCATGTGTATATGTATATATATAATCAATTAGTTATTATATATAATTATAATTGTATTTAGCATGTATAATAATTAATAAGCATGTATAATTGTCATAAATACAGAATTCATCACCTTCCACCAGGCGGAAGTTTCTGCTGTTGACCGGGGGCGGAGACGTATGTCGCGGATCTCACTGGCCTCATCTTTACGCGTCTCGGAGGTTTTCGCAGGTCGTTCTTTTTTGAATACTTATAACGCTAATTAGAGCATCAATGACTTACTGGTGTTAAACGTAGGGAATGGATAGGAATGGGGGTTGCTGGGATGATTATTAGTGATGAAATGGATCATTCCCTCATTCCCTACTAAGCACAACTAAGATGAATGCATCCATTTTTTCGATTTAAATTTAACATGGAAGCAGCATGGAACCCCAAAATATGGAGTTGGAAGATGTATTTCCTATTGGATCTGGCCACTTGTGGATTCCATACTGAATTTAGGGGCGTAAAAGTGTGGATTGAACCACCCGATATTTTGAAAATGGAGATTCAATTCAACATATTCAACATGATTTAGCCACCAAACATGATGGAACATTGAGTCATTTGTTTTCCAATGATACATATATATATATATACATATGTACATATATACACGACACACGGACAGATACACATATATATATATATATATAATATATATATATATATATATAATATGCATATATGCATATACATTAGCTACACCCCCCCACCCCACCAATAACGAAATATAGCTGTATATGTGGCACTCATGATGCCGTTGTCCAAGGACCGACGATTTCAAAGCTAAATGCTCGTTATTGTAGGGAAGGATGCTAATACATTACATGATTATTTATATATATATAGTGTGGATTGTATTGGCCATATTTCGCAGGGCGTATCCGAAGTATATCCTTTTGCAACGGCAAGGTATATGTTCATTTCAGGTATACCACAGCCGCTACGGTGACATGACCGATGCGGTGAGGTTCATTCGGTGCTGGCAGCGGGCTTCGGAGTCCCCGGAGAACCAGCCGACGGTCGGACGAATCGAGCCTGCGCAGTCTGCGAATGCGAGACGCCGATCTGCAAAGAGTTCTGCGTTTGGATATGAAAGCCCCAAATAGATAGAAAAGTAATGCCTTGCTCAAATAACTTAATACTGATAAATGTTTAATTAAACCATTCTTCTATATGTTTTGGGGGTTGCTCTAGGTAGTCTCGTATCCACTTAAGGTCATCATCAGTTTTATTTCTGGGATACCAGAATTCCAAACCACGACCCAAATCACAAGGTAAAAAAAATGCTATAGCCTTTTTCCATAGAGGTCAAGAAATGTTGATGCAGCCATTTTCTATTTTGCAGCAGTCACGGCCTCCCATTTGCATGCAATTTGTAGCATTTCAGAGCCATAGAATGTCAGACAGAGCACCAACAGAAGGTGAGATAAAGCGTCACAAAATATGCCAGATAGATAGAGTTTCAGAAAAAAACGTCAGATAGAATGTCAGATGTCAATCCATGGATTTCAGACTTAAAACGTCAGGATTTACAGCAGATAGAAAGTCAGCCCTTTGGACGCCCCGGAGGGGATCACTGTTATGTGATGTGATGTTACGACATGACATGGAATGTTATGCCATGTCATTTTATGTTACGTCATGTTGTGTTATGTTGCGTTATGTTGTGTTATGATACATTATGTTGTGTTAGGTTACATTATCTTGTGTCCTGTTTTGCTATGTTGTGTTATTATTATGTGTTTTGGTATTTTGGGTATGCATGCATGCGCGTATGACGTGTGTGTGTGTGTACTTTTCTTACCATATCCACATCATTATACATCCATACTTGGTGCCTCAGCGAGTGGGTTACAACCTCAGTTACAACTGGACTAAGGGTTCCTGGGGGCAACAAGCAAGTAAGTCTCCACCCCCAAATAGGTCGGAATATTCCATGAATTCATTCAAATCCCATCAAATCCCCATAGAATCCCATTGATATCCCAATAGATTCCACTAAAATATAATTTATCCTCTGTAACATGCTGTTGAAAAGTTTCATGGAAAAACTTACAAATCAATTATACAAATCTGCCAAAGCAAGTAAAACACTGTGAATGTCCCAAGAGCCAGTACATGCCCCATCAAAATTAAGTTTTAATCCCATTAAACCTTATGAAAGCCCAATGAAGACCACGTTAAACTCACATCTAAATCCCATGTCGCGGGCTAGGAAAATAGCTCCCTTCAATCGGATTCCTTGGAGCGAACCACAGCGACGGGGCCGCGGCCAGTGCCCCGATCCTCGCAGCGATCCTCGCGGCTGTCGCATTCCAGTGGCTCGATGTCAGGGATTTGAGCATGGCTGGTCTGAGCAACTTAGGTGATGGAAAGAACACAAATCAAGATTGAAATCAGGAAAGAAAATATGTTACCATTTTGATGCATTTTGGCAATTCGAATTGTATATATATATATATTAATATGTGTGTGTATGTGCGTATGTATTGGGTATATAAAGAAAATGGAACTATACTACCGTGGACTATCCCCAGGGCTTTCAAGACATGTTCATCCAAGCTGAACTTTTTCGGCCTGAGGTTCTCGCAGCTTTGGGGGTTGTGCAAGTTCTGGGACCGGTGGTGTGGAATCAGGCGAGAGGGGCTCCGGAGACTGATGGATCTGGATTGGTCTAAAAACTGGTGTTTTTGTTTACCATTTCAAACCATTTCTTTACTAATTACACCAGTCATCCCTATTCCATTCACTGATTGGCCATTTTTTCCCCCAATGAAATGGTTGTTTGGGGTATGCCCATGCTATTGGCACAGCCAGAGGCTTTCAGGTGTTAATCTCAGCCCGAAAAAACTCGCTTGGAGTCAGGCGAAAATCCCGACTCTCACGCTGAATCGCGGCCAGTGGTGACGTTTGATGAGGGCGAAGATGCCATTGGTGTTGGGGAAAGCTGGAGAGTGTGATGACACTTGGAGGTTTTGTTTGTGGGAGACCATGGTGGTTTTGCGACTATTACTGTCCAAATATGCGGCGGCTGTAATCAAATGTTGTCAAATGTTCCAAGACAATCCAAAACAGGGCATGTATGTAGCCTACTTTATTTGTTTTTAGCCGAGGCCTGGATGGGTATTCGAATCAAAGGTTTCAATTTGAAGGTACTCTGAATTGTTTCTCTTGGAACGGTTTGAGAAGCTTCCATGATGAGTAGTGGCATGTCTTGTTGATGAAGCTAGCCCCTTCATGAGGATGGTCAAAATAGATCAGTATATGCTCACTATCTCCAGCTGCCCTTTAGTGAAGGCCAGATGTTTGAAGACGTCCAGCCTTGATCTCTGCATGATGTTCAATGAAAGTGATCCTTAGATACCATCCTTAGTATTGAAATTGTATGTTTCGATATGATATGATTGGGCATACTCCTGTTTCGAATGATGCAAAATGAGCTACGTTTTTTATTTGTTAAACCCACCTAAATCAGATTCTGTGAGCCAAGCCAATAAAACATAGAAAGAATCCATGCACAGTTGCGACCCACCAAAGGTGGAACGACAACCATGCAGTGGCAGGGTGTCAGGTCATGTATGGATCCTGGGTTTATATATATATATATATTTCCGGGTAAACTATAACGACCTCACTGCGACCTCACTGGAATCATGGTTAATACGGGAAATCATCCCCAAATGGCATTAATTCATCTTAATTCAGGTTAGTGAAATATTATAATTTACCCATATTTCTATATACATATATATATATGTAACTTATATGTACATATATTTACATAGGTAGTACTTGCCATGGTTTGAACTACCAACTGATCTGACGCCGTGTTTGGTACGACGCCGGCTCCATTTTTCTGGGCACTTGATCAGTCATGTGCTGGGCGGTAACATTGCAGGAGATGCCACTGGCGGATATATCCATATAATAGTATGTTATAGTATAATGGTATCCATAATATAGTATATCCATATGAGCAAGGGTCAAAAGACGCTATGAAAGGCTTCAATTACGATCCGCCATCACTACTCAAAATATGTGATTTACTGTGTGTAGCGATAGGGGGCCTTATGTAGCGATACCTCTTTT
>Ga0126342_10022935_pt1 | contig 10260 bp, 11 predicted proteins | sample Cyp1metagenome_FD_92528 | JGI IMG/M metagenome (GOLD analysis project Ga0126342, IMG submission 92528) | Coral microbial communities from Lord Howe Island, Old Settlement Bay, Australia - Cyphastrea 1 metagenome | ecosystem: Host-associated > Invertebrates > Cnidaria > Coral ... | reverse complement strand
TTCGTTGGCCTGAGTCCTGTTGAGAAGCCTCAGGCCCCCTGCATTAGGTTTAAAAAGGGAGAGGACAGAAGGAAGAAAAAGAGAGAAGTTTTACATCTATTCAGATGTTACACACACACACACTGCTTAAATTTGTTGGTTGCTGAGGAATGTAGAAGTTGAGGACGCCTGATTCCTAGGTGACCTTCAATCAGGATTGACACATGCAAAAATGAGAAATCGGTTGGCAGGTACGTCATTCTGGCGTCCCAGAATGATTTCACACTTCTCAACAGGCGCCTTCGTTGGCCTGAGTCCTGTTGAGAAGTCTCAGGCCCCTTGCCCTGGTTGGATTATGTTGAATTATTGAAATAATATGTAATAATACCCGTATGACAAAACGGGTTTCACACAGTAGATAAAAAATTGGATCATTGGAGTGATCTGTTGGGAACTGAATCCCTTCAAATGGCAACCAAATTGGAGTAGCGAGCCTAAGGAGCCCTCCGCGATGTACATTGTGATGTCTACGAACAAATACCGATAATTGATCACGACCAGAAACGTGTTCAAATGATTCCATAAAGGGAGGATTAACCAGGTGGGGATCAGGCATCAACAGGTTCAGAATCAAAAAATAAATGCCAGGTTGGAAGCAGGCATCAACAGTTCCAGCATCAAATAGTATGTAAATCAGATTGCGGCATGTGCAAATGATCTTCTGTCCGGTTCTTGGCTTAGCCGGTTGCCATTCACGAAAAATAAATTTACATCAAAATTGGTGCACAACGGATTGCAGGTACGTCCGGTTGGCCAAGCTGGATATCCCATTTCACTGGTAGCTTCGTGGGACACAGTCCCAGTGAAATGCTGTGTCCCCCTGCGATAAAATAGATTGAGACAACCAATAGAAGTTTTACATCTGTTCAGATGCTTCACACACACACAGGCACACGCACACAAGCCCCGTTGGGGCTGGTGATGAACATGATCCCAACCGCGCAGTTCAGATGTAGTCCCACCTTTCCAAGCTAAATCAGATATCACAGTCGGCCATTAAACTGTATATTAAGCACTCAATCAAAGCGTGTATATCACCAGGGTCTTCACCTGCACGTTGGCGTAATTCTGCCAACTGGTTTCTCAGCTGGGTGATCTCATGTTGGGTGTCTGGATCGGTTGTGCGAGCTGGTACCCAACTATGAATGATGTCTGCGATTTGTTGAGCTGCGTATTTGGTGTTGTTGGTCTTGTCCAGCAATTTCCCATCCTGCCTGGCTCGGCTATGGGAGACACGGTCCAGGTCGACCCCGCGGCTTCTGAGCTGCGTCAAAAGCTCTGTTATGAAGACAACAGTTGCGATCTCCCTCGTAGGGATCAGGTACACTTCACGACCATGAGCTAGTTTTCGAAGCCAGAAGTTGTTGGCCTGTTGATACATCAAGGCCGCCAACGGTAGAGCCAAAGGATCACACCCTTCGATGTCGAGCTCTTGAGTGAAAGCTGACTGACGAATGGTTCGGGGGAATCTCAATCCATTGATCTTCTGATTGTCGTAGTGGTCCTTGTCGTCCTGCCAGTGAGGGTTTAAATCAAACCCATATGTTCTGGTCGCCTCATGGTGGCGGAGGCCTGCTGGTGATGTCGAAGAAGGTGTCTCATGTGGACGTGGTTGGGACGAAGGGACGGAAGGATACGGAAGGTGTGCCTGGAGAGCACGGCTGCGTTGGTGGACAGCAACGTCGGTGAGCAAGGTGGAGTGGCTTGGCGTGAAGATGGAAGATATGGCAAAGTGGGTGGAATTAACGGTGGAGGAGCTGGTAGAAACTGATGATGTGACCAATTGGTCTGCATCATCGATTGGGACGGATTCATCATGCGTCCCATCATGTAAGGTCCCGGCTGGTTTGTTACCCACTGAGGTCGAGACTGAGGGCGCGGCAGGTTCTGAAAGTCCAAAATTGACGAGTTCATAGGTCCACGCCATCGCGGGAAGAATGGCACTTCTGGACGAGGAGCATGAACTTGTTCACGTGGTTCAGTGCGATTGCGCCCAGGCGCCGGTGATCGAGAGCGGTCAGAGTCAGCCATGCTTGGACAAGCCCGAAATAACTCACTAGGTAATTGAGAGTTAAAGATTTCTACAGAAGGAGGTGTAAAGCTGACAACCAGAAAAGTGAACCGAAGACCACATGAACTAAATGAAAAAAGAACACAACACAAAGTAAAAAATCAAACGGCTGGCATCAGAGTCGACAGTCACACTTGCAAGTGCAAATTGAAATCAGAGAAGTGACATGTGAACTTCAGATTGAGACAGCCGTGCAGTTTTTTCTAAGCGTGTCCAGGTTCCCTAGAAATGTAACAGCCGGTTTCCGGTTTGAGACAAAAAAAATCTAATGGCACAAAGCCTCTCATTCTCCATATGAGTCTATGTATGGTGCTCGTTCCGGTGTCCTGAGTGGGTCTCCTTAATGCGTTCATTGATGCCTCGGTAAGTATAATCATCGCTTGACGAATCGCCATCATCTACGATCGTTGGCAAGTTCTGCCACTTCAAGGCGATCAATTTCAACCCGACATGATTGCTGTGGGCAACCGTGTATTTTCCGAGGTGGTAGCCACCCCTTTGTCAGCAACTGAGATCTGTGCCATTTCATTGCCTCCAGCTTTGAAAGCAGTGTGAGGGCATGCTCCTCGGTACATTGCCCCCACGATCACTTCTTGTTGTCCTTTCCCTTTCTTTTGAATGGTATCCATCAGTTCTTTTGCCGCCCAATCTGGAAAGGTATCGCTTTTGGCGATTTCTCTGCCAAGATAAAAAGCTCCAAAAGTGGGCATATCACATCTGCTGAGGTTTTTGTTGAATGACCAGTTGGCTGGTCTGATCTTTCCTGCCAGCAAGATGGCTTGAGCGGTTTCGATGGCAGTGCCGTGAAGGAGTGCCAGGTATGATTCTGGGCGTCTTTGAATGGAGGTGGCATGCTGAAGCGAGAGATCTCAGGAAGTGGAAGAATCAAAGCCAGCATATTTGTCGATGGTAGATCGATGATGAAGGATCGCTCCAAGTCAAACACGGGGAGTAGATAGGTGCTGGAGATCAAATGGATCGCTTTTTTGGTGATCTCTGAGGGGATTTTTGGATCAGTTCGTTGCAGAGCGGCCACTGCTCGTTGGAACTCTTCAATGCCGACGGTCTTGGTTGGTTTGAGTTGCTCGGCATACGGAACCTCCGATGCCGCTTTCATTCGATCTGGGTGGCGAAGTCCAAATCTGACTCCCCGGATCCACTCTGCTTTGGATCCATCCCGGAGATTGATGAGCATATGACTTGAAGGGATGGGCTCTGAAAATTGAGATTGGTCATCTCCTGAATGATCAGGCGTGGTTTCCTTGCGGCGTGGCGGTGCTGACTTGGAGGTGGAGAATGCTGTAAGTGCTTTGGTGGTAGGATTGTGGGAAGAGTCGTAGCGATTGGAAGATTGCTTGGGATCTTCCCATGTAGGTTGATATTTGGAGGAGGGATTCTTGGGGTAGTGCTTCCAGTAGTCATGTAGTTGATGATACTCCTCAATTGGGGGTCGGTCATCGCGTCGTTGAGGTGAGGCTGACTTGAAAGTAATAGAACTCTCACGATCTCTTCTTGGGGAGTTATGACGGTGTCGAGATTGGCTCCTGGAGTAGGAGCGGTTCCTGGAGGATCGTCTCTGTCGCCTGGGTGAACGTCTTCGTCGTGGGCTGCGACGAGTGGAGACTGGACGTTTGTCAGGTCTCCTGGGAGAAGAAATATGATGATGAGACCGGGATCGTCGAGGAGATCGTTGACGAGGAGGTGGATGTTGGAGAGTTGACTGATGATGGCTAGTAGGGTGCAAGGGCATGGGCATGGTAGCTGGGAGGTTTGATGGTGGAGCAGACTGGACTTGAGTCTTTACCACCATGGCTTGAATACTGGATTCCACTGTGGACTTCATCTGTTGGAGCATCTCATCTGGATTGAAGGGCGTGGAAGGCCCAGGTTGATTGGCTGGAGTGGCCGAAGGTGCCGGAGGCTCTCATACCTGTGGCACTGGTGGTTGTGGTGTGGATTGGAATGAAGCTGACGTAGGTTGAAGCGGTTGTGGAGGTGGGTGGAATGGAATAAGCTGTTGGAGATGGTTGATGTGGGATTGAGCTTGTGAGTGGAGGTGTTGATTCAGCATCGCATTCTGCTGTTGAAGTGCTGAGATCTGCGCCTGAGCCTGAGCTTGAGACTGTTGACTCATTGGATCACCTCCGCAAAATTGACCATGAAGTCCCATCGACTGAGGATTCCATCCAAAGTTCCACATAGAATCAGGGATGTTGGGAAAGCGTCCCGGGAACATGGCACCAATGTCAGGTTGGAAAAACTAATAGTAAACAACCCTTGACGCATCCACATGTCATGCAAAATTGCAAGAGGCCCCCACCCCCCCGCCCCCATCTCGCGTCGAGAATCCGTCGACGCACCTCGGCCATGTGCCGAAGAACCACCGGATCACCCCATCCCAAGCGCGCAGTGATGATGTTTTCCGGCATTGCAGGGCGATTTGCCCACACGGGGCACTGCCAAACCATGTGATGAAAACCAATGGCACTTTCCTGATTTGCATTGAGAATGACCTGGCCACAAAAAGGACAAGGCGACGGTTCCTCAGTATGTGTCATACGGTCATACCAAGCAGGGCTCACAAAGGCTCCAATCATTGTAGCAACTTCGTGAGTCGTTCCATGGTGCGCCTGGGTGCGCGCCTGACATGTCAAGTGTCTGTTGTATGGTACATTGCGAAAGTCAACTGCATCATGACGCTTTCCGAAGCGCCACTTGTCCCACCAAAATGCACGCCATCCTTCCCTGAGAACATGCAACAAATGATCCTTATCAGAGATCCAATCCTCATGGTCAGGTAGCAATGAAAACTTAACCTGAGCCCCAAAATGTTGCCAACACCACGGAGCAAGTTCGACCCACTGCAGGCCTTTCAGGAATTTTCTGATCCTGCGGGCTGGCCCCGCAGTCATATTCCAATCCAAAAAAGGAAACCCCCGCCGCATGATGGCTCGGGCTATTGCAGAAATCACCGCAGCTCCACTTTGAAACTGCACATCCATACCATGGCCTAGCACCAACCTAGCCAGACAAGGGTTACTCTGAGGGTGTGAGTACCCCACTCGTCGCAACTTCGTTTCAAGACCGTCCGTCATCTTTTTTGGGGGTTCCCGACAAAACCAGCCATACACCGCTTTAGAAGCGGCGGCCATAGTTGCCACAAAGTGACGACGCCCAGCCGTGACTGGAGCCAGTCTGACCTTAGCGCAAGCAACTGCAGCTTTTTGTAGTCTGGCAACCTCAGAGGCCAAGAGATCACCTTTACCCAGAACAGCACCCAAAGCCTGCAAATGGTCCAGGGTGCTTTCACGTAAAGCATCGTAAGTTTTCATGTCTTCTCTGACTTTGACATCCCTATGTGTAAATTGGCTTTTGTCAAAATTTTCACGCAATCCCAAGAAGTGCGAATGTTGACGCCACCAAGCCAACACTTGCAACAAATCCGGAATCCCAGGGGAACCCCAACTTCTATCATCCATGAACACACATGGCACCGTCTCAGGATGCAACATAGTGATGTGCTTCACTGGCACACTCAGCAAGAGGTTCATGACCCGGGGGCTGAACGCGTCCCCTTGAGGGATGCTCCCTTGAGGGATGCTGGTAGAGACATGTTGGGCATCGGCCAGGCAGTCTCCATGCCATCGGAGAATTCTTTTCTGTTTTCCCCAAAGACCGCAAATGATATCAGCCAAATTTTTGGGAAACCCAAACCATTTGAGAAACGCACAAGCTCTTTGTGGCGTGATGTGATCAAATGCCTTTTTCAGATCCAACGTGGCAACATGGTACCCTTTGGCATAACACTCAGCCAGCTCCACAAAACTGGCCTGGCAATCTCTGCCTCTGCGACCCCCCGCCTGAGAAGTGTGGAGGTTTCTCTCGATCCATGCCTGAGCTTGATCGCCCATCAATCGAGCCTGCACATAGACTCTCCACCAACAGCTCATGAGACTGATCGGCCTGAGTTTGGACGCAGGCTGCGCAAGATCATGCGACCTCAAGCTCCCTTCTTTAGGAATATGCGTCTGGGTAAGCCATTGCCACGGCGTTGGAAAAGCACCCAATTTTTCAAACCACTGAAGGATCACAGCAAGATCCGCCCACATTTCATATGGCCAAGCGGCCAATTCAGAACCTGTCCAGCCATCCGGTCCTCCAGCCCGGTTTTTCTGTTTTAAAGCAGCTTCGCAAAGGTGCCCCCCCGTCACCTCTGGCCATGATTCCTCAGCGCGCGCTTCCTCAGCAAACGTGTTGAGGTAAGCTTCCGGCTCCATTCCATCATGACCTTGTCTATCCCATACCCTACGCCAGAGGTCGCGCAATTTCAACAGCGCCCCCTGGGAATCAGCACTGGCAGGATCTTCAGGACCCAATTCATCATCATAGATGTTAAGGCACGGGCAAGAGGGGTCAGTCCGGACCCAACGAAAAACCTCTTTATTGTCCTCTCGAAGTCTGTCCTTCCAAGCTTGCAACTTGGAAAGGTGGCTCTGCCGAACCAAGTCGGCGACTTTTCGCTCTGCGTCAGCAGCTGTCATGCCAGCATGGTAATGAGGGCATCTTTGGAGATGCTTTCGGAGGTTGTGTTCACTAGTGATACGAAAACCATTCCTTTCCTGCCGTTCCAACTCAGCGAGGCGACTTGATAACCGTAACCAAACCCTCACAGTGTTACTAGTCCCATCCGCATATGGCCTATGCACAACCCTTGGAGCTTTCCTGAGTTCCGGGACCGACCCTTTGACCCGTTGAGGCTTTTGGTGAAAATTCATTTCCAGCCCTGACTTTACTTAAACGAATCACGGATTCAAAAGTGTAAATTCAGACATCAGGTCGTTGCATTCACATTTTGCTTAGAAAAGCATTCCCCGAAGTGTTCATGCCACCTTGACGAATCCAGCATGAACCACACACTTGCTCAGAACAGTCATTGAAAATTCTGATGTGGAATGCATCTTACGTGTAAAAAACACTCCAGTTAAACCTGACAGGAATTGATTGACGATTCGAAGCGAGAAACAGTGCGAAGGAATTCTTTCAATGTCCTTGCTAAAAGCAACTAATCCATCTAAGCCAAGTCGTTACCTCTCTTGACAGATTGCGTCAACCCTGCAAATGGCAAAAACAAATTGTTTGAGAACGGCGTGGTGGTTCTTGGGTTAGCCACATCCCATCACAAGAAACAGAACTGATGCAGGTACGTCAGGGTGATCAGCCCTGATATCCCATCCAAGACCATAGCTTCGTTGCACACGGTAGGTCAAGGATGCCATGTGCCCCTGCTTTGACTGAAATGATGCAAACAAAACCGGAAAGTAAAGTCGAAAATCGGAAATAGAGGTTTTATACATCTTTTCAGATGGTTCACACACACACACACCCACGCCCGCCCGCCCGCCCTCCCTCCCGCCCGGCGGCCCTGCCGGCCGGCCGTTCCCCTGCCCGCCCGTGCCCGCCCGCGCCCGCATCGGCCCCCGCCTGCCTGCACTGCCCGAACGCTCGCGCATGCACACGCACGCACGGTACGTGACTATGTTCCAACGCAAGTGTCTGAGTCTAATGATGTGTCTGTGCGGACCTGTGTGCGCATGTGTGGGCCTGCGAATATGTCATGGATGTTGCAAGTCCTAATCGTTAAAAATTACCTTGATCTTATAAAGTAGCATCTCCGCATCTTGGGCATGCATCGGCTTTGTCCTAGACGCCCTGGTGCCAGTATCACAACAACGGGTGAAGATCAAGCGTCATCAGTGCTGATGCCCAGTGATTCCATGAAGGTACTCATCTTGTTTTGGCTGAAAGCCTCCTCCAAATCCTCAATCGACACCTGCAGGAAGAGTTCAACCCATGAATCTGTACCGATGTACACATTGTACACATGAATCAACATACCTATAATTAATTATGTTTGTTATAATGTGATGGCGTGTCTAATCTACAAATATTATCTACACATATTTTTTCAATAAACACCATGCAATATGCGCACATGCTGGGTCTCGGGCTAATTGTTTCAAGACGTGTCAAAAATAGTTGTGAGCAACTGTGAGGGAAAAAAAACGCCCAATTCCCTACTCCAGAGGCCCCAACCCCACCCCCAACCCCAAGCCCCCACCCCAAGCCTAATTTTCAGCTGTCAACATCCCTGCAGAGTTTGCTTGCTACGATATTGTAAGGAACTCTTCAACCCATAATAGCCATGCCGTTGTTGGAGTAGGCCAGGACATGGCCCACTCGCCGCACAGCCCTGGTAGCATCAAGTATGAGCAAAGATAGAAGAGAAAATGTCGGAGCGTAGCATCAAGAATGCGCGCAAATACAAGCGACGTCATTGCAACCCCCCCATGGGAGAAAAAAAACGAAACCCCCTCAGAACACGTGAAAAATGTGGGCAAAGCCCGCGCGCTCCTAGAGGCGCTCACACCACAGGCATGGGTCAGTCTGAATGACCATCTGACTGTGGAGAGTGCAAGCCATGCACAAAGCAAACACACTCCACATTTCAGCATCACAGGCCACAATCACGGATCACTCAAAGTACAGGACGTAGATCGGAGGTTGCTTAATTACTAGATGGGAAAGACATGCAGACTAGACCATAAATTAATGTACGGATACATAGACAAACAGCCCAGGCAAGTCACAACTGACTATGGATTCACATACTCGTAGTACATTGTATCCTACACCAATGTATCCATCCAAATCACGAGATATCACGAGCATGTGTTTTACGTTGTTTTACTGTGGTACATGTTGCATATGCATCCGCAGTTCGGTACAGCTACAGCGCTTGGCCAGGCCAGCAATTGGGCCAGTTATTCCCCTTCGGCCTGGTTGACGTGGGTCTCGTCAATGTCCTGGAAAACCTCTATCAATGACGCCATGTTTTCGCTGCGCTTTTCCATTTGCTTCAATGTGGCGATATCCTCGGTGAACAGGGTCCCATCGGATCCCATCGGTACATTGACATCCCATTGAACTTAACGACTGTCTGCACTTGACAGCAAACTTGTTCTTACAGATTGGAGAATCCCACTGCGCTAAAGTCTCAATCAGCAGGCGAGGGATCCCTCCGGTTGAAACCTTCAAGAATCTTGAAGATTGTCTTGGTTAAGTCGCCAATGTTTGGGGGGTTGAGTTCTCGTTTTTTTGCTTGCAAACCCCCATTCATAATCCCTTTTTTGTGTTGCCAACTACTCCCAGCCATCTTGGCAAAAACCAAGCGTCTTTGTCTGCGCTGGCGCTTTCGATGGCCGTGTTGACAAACCTAACAACGGCTAACAGTGGTCAATATCAACAAATGATGGTTGATAACAATAAATGATGGTTGTTATGGTTAACAAGGGTTATATAATACTACTACCATCTACTACCCACAATCTATATACTGCACGTATATATATATATTTATATTTATATTTATATTTATTTATAATATAAAATATTATATTATATTATCGAAGGAAGTTTAGAAGTCAAACTTCCGACAATATGCACAGATGAAAAGCAGAGCAGGGAAGAGGCAGAGAGAAGAGAAAGATCAGAAGGAAAGAAAATGGAGATGCGCGAAAAGGTAGGAAAGTCGCGAAACACTGTGTTTTTCCAATGATTTGTGGCTCCGGAGGGTCGAAAAGTAGGCTGGCTAAAGCGGCGGGTGCGGAGCCAGCTGGCCAGATAAGTGATGAAAAATTGCACGCCGTTGTGGCGCGAAGCAGATTTCCAAGTCAAAATGTGCAAAACACACCAGTGTCGGACCACTTTTGGAAGTTGAGATGTCAAAAAAGTGCATGCCGTTGTGGCGCGAAGCACATTTGCAAGTCAAAATGCAGAAAACACCTCAGCTCCGGACCACTTTTGGAAGTTGCGATGTCGAAAAAGTGCACGCCGTTGTGGCGCGAAGCACATGTCCAAGTCAAAATGTACAAAACACAACAGGTCCGGACCACTTTTGGAAGTTGAGATGTCGAAAAAGTGCACGCCGTTGTGGCGCGAAGCACATTTCCAAGTCAAAATGTACAAACACACACCAGGTTCGGACCACTTTTGGAAGTTCAGATGTCGAAAAAGTGCACGCCGTTGTGGCGCGAAGCACATTTCCAAGTCAAAATGTACAAAACACCACATGTTCGCGCCACTTTTGGAGG
>Ga0126342_10022934_pt1 | contig 10260 bp, 9 predicted proteins | sample Cyp1metagenome_FD_92528 | JGI IMG/M metagenome (GOLD analysis project Ga0126342, IMG submission 92528) | Coral microbial communities from Lord Howe Island, Old Settlement Bay, Australia - Cyphastrea 1 metagenome | ecosystem: Host-associated > Invertebrates > Cnidaria > Coral ... | reverse complement strand
TCAGAGAAAGAGAGAGACAGAGAGGAGACCTCAAGCACCTTTCGGTCCATCAGTGGATTCGCTTTGCCATCCCTGATTCACAACAACCAACCTCTCCTATAGGTTTCCTATTTTTGAAACTTCGGCCACCGCCTTGTGCGGTACTACTGGTAATAGTTACATATAGTTACTTGTATTTAGCAGCATTTCATGGTATTTCATAGTGGCAGTCCTTTAAAACTCAAATTGAGGCGACACGCAATCATCCCTCGCCTGCAAGAACATCCCGGTTCTCAGTCAGCTATCAGTGGGTGGCACTGGCGGTTGTTTCCTGGGAGTGCAGGTGAGGTATTGGCAAGAAGAACCTTGGCTTATCCAGGGGCCGAAACTTGTTTCCTAAGTGGGACCCCAAGACATGCTTAAACTTCAGGACATTAGTTTCAATGAAAATTGGAGGAAAATCAAAAGGAAAAGTGCTTATATAATAGGGTAAGAGCTAGTGACATGTCCTCCAACGGCCCTACAATTATACTGACAGTCCGTTCCTTGTGTGCATTTTGGAAGAAGGAAGCGGCTACAAAGTATAGTTGTTTGTATTAAGGTTTTCTCAGGGCAAAACATTTTCTTTTCTGAGAATGGCCGATGTCAATTGCTGAGGAAACCGATTCGCACCCGGACTATGTCCCGCTGGACCCTGACCATCCTTGGTGGCAGCCAGTTCCAGAGAAGGCGGCCGGATCTGATTCATGGGCTGTGAAGACAATCTGCTAAGCCCAAGAAACCGGAAATTCATGACATGCGTTAAAGGGCAACGGAATCGAAATACTAGAACAGGGTGCCAATATGTGCCAATAAGCCTCAGATGTTTGGGAAACCAGAAGTGTCCGGAACTCAAGGTTTCCAGAGGATGGTTCAGAGGAAACATGAGAGGCTTTGCTTGAAGCGGTGCTCTGCCTCGACCAGGATTGTCTACCGCCTGGCAGCACATTGGCAAAGATTCCGTTGAACTCCACAACTATCTCTACTGGCAAGGGCTTTAAGGTTGGAATGATTACACACACAATTTCTATGCTTGTTGAGGACATTGAACATCATTAGATCAGTCATGCAAGCTCATTGGCACAGACCATAAGGGTCCTCAGTCCTCCAATTTGTTCAAACTTTTCAGGGTCGCACATTTTTGCGCTGCCTGAAGGTGGTGGATGATTGCACGGGTCCAAACAACTGTGGCCTGGTTGCAATGGCCAGCGTCGTGTTGTGATTAATGTTTGCGCCACTTCTCCTGCATTTTTTTTCAATATCTGCTGGTGTTTGTATTCACACGTTTCACACCTGTGCCAAAAGTAGTTGAGAAACACTCTCATGTCCAGCAGGGTATGCAGGGTATGCAGGATGCAAATTTGCAGAACCGCCCATCAAACACATCCAGTGTGTTGACCGTGTTCAGTCCAGAGACAGTAGAGGCCGCTCCGAGTGGACAAAGCGTTGAGTGCATTGAGTGTATTGAGTGCATTGAGTGCATTAAGTGCATTGAGTGCTCCATGTCTGTCAGGCTATTCATGGCACTTCAAGTGGCTATTGGCGGTTTGTTTGGCCATCTACGTGATCCTTTATCATGGTTTCCTACAGACCCTTGGACTCATTGGACTCCATGCTCGATCCAATTGCTGCCATAAACATCCATAAGCTGTCCGAATATTTGAAGGCAATAAATGCAATAAATATTGCCTTGCTACAATTTGCATCAATTTGCTACATGCGCAGAGAACTGCTGCATGAGTTCCGCCTGAGGTTGGTCCTTCTTGGACCAGTGGCGCGAGCACTGCGTGGTCGGCAGCGGCGGGAAGATAAGCGCCTTCTGTCGGATGTTACTCGTCCAACAGGTGTGACAAGTGTAACAATTCAGATGTCTCCAAACCTCTCAAGCAACCGCTAACGCAATTGCATGGCTTGGTGCTCTGACATCTCTGACCCAGTGGCGAACTTGAATTGAAGCGTCATCGAACTTTGTTGGCTGTTCCAGGCTGTTCCATGTTGTTCCCCGATCCTTCATGTTTCTTCACGTTCATTCTGCCGTCCCTGAGGATGCCAGCTCTGATAGCTCCAGTGACTCCTGGCAGTGACATCACAATCATGTCCTTTCAGCCACGTCGTCACAGCATCCTGCAGTTCCTGCATGGTCCTGCCCCATGTTTACGAACAATGATGAAGTCAAACGAACAAGTGTAGCAACTGACTTTTGCAATATGTGACCACAAGTGTTACCACATGTGAAGCTGATTCCCCATAATTGCAGATCTGATGTAAATGTTGACAACAAATTCTGGAGTTTTGGAGGGCCTTGACTCTCGATGGCACTTTGTTGGCAATCCCTTCTGCGGCGCTCAGGATGGGTCTGAGACAGCAGACCTAACGGTCTAGTTAGTGGAGAACAGGTACAAAGGTTTTCAATTCCTGAAGCAGGCCTTCAAAGCGAGACTCAGGGCTAGAGGCTACAACGATTTTTCCTCAGAATTATGAAGCCTGTTCTGGAGCTATGTCTAGATCACACAAATGAGAAACTCACTTCATGTCACCTTACTCTCGATTTCTTGTCTGATCTTTTGAATTTTGTTTCTTCATCGTTGCTATTTGACTGGCGGTCTTGGAGTTCAAATACTCCTGGCAGACATTTAACCACAATTGGAATTCTGCATTCCTAGCCAGCAAGATAAAGTTGATAAGTGGATGCAGCCATTCACAATATTCTTATTGTATGTAGATAATCTATAACACCATCATACAATATTATATATATATATATATATTATATATATTATATATATATATATATTATATATATATATATTATATATATTATATATATATATATACATATATATACATATAAATATTATTTAAATTATGATGAGATTTTGCATGAGCCACCATCGAGCCACAGGGCTCCTGGCTCGATGAATGCCTCATTGCCCCGATCGCCAATCCTTGCGGGGACTGGGCGGGAACCGGCTCGGAGATGCTCGGAGCTATTCCCAGAATACCCGTGACCAGTCAAACGGGCACAATGCCCTGAAAAGGACTGGCACAATGTCGCACAATGATGCACAATGTAAAGATATGTCATGTACAGCTTTGGCATTGGACATATGGTTGGAAGTATAGAGTTTGGGGTCTGACAAGGCTTCCAATCCTGCTACCAGTGGCTCGGGAGGATCACCCGACGGCCAACAATCCTGAAGTCGTGCTCAATTCCGCGCGAAGCCAATGCTTCACTTTGAAATGAGGCGTGGAAGTGTTCTGCAGGTGGAAAACTCTGAAGGTGATCTCTAGCCTAATCTTTTTGTTGTGGATGTTGTGGGAGGCTTGAAAGCAGGAACAAGTGTAACAAGAGCCCTCTCAGTTGCTCGAGTGTTTAGCTGTGGGCACTTGGGATGGAACATGGAGAAACACTTTGACATCGACGGAACATTTTGTTTACCCCTTGAAGTGACACTGATCAAGACATATCAAGACAAACTGCACAAACCCAAAACAAAGCGTTTCCACGTTGAATCCGAACAGTTCCATCGGCTTTCGCTTAGAACACGCCTAGAACACGCAGTCCCAGTGGTGGGAGATGCAACTTCTGCGAGCAGAAAAGGAGCTACCCAGTACCCAGCTGGGAGACCAGGGTTTGCTGTTGCACATCCGACAAGTGAGCGAGATCGGTCTTAAGATATATAAAGATATTTTAAGTATTTAGAGTATTCTGAAGTGTCTCTGGGTAAACATTCTCTAAGTATTCTGAGACTCCAAAGAAGGTGAAACCGGATGGATCCGAATGGGTCCGGATGGATTGATGCTGATTGCGTGAGCAACTCCGGCTCCATCCGGCTGAGGTCACGCTGCCGTCACCGTTGAACGCACCGGAAGAAACGCCAACGGCCCACGGAGTGGTGGAGCTTTGGGACGACAGAATTGCAACTTGGCACGGAGAAATTCCTTCGCATTTACAATGTATTCTATTCATTCTGTATTCCATGTATTTCACCATTGCAAGTGTAAGCATCACTTCATGGAAATCAAGGGCTGTTTTGCTTAAAAGATCTCAAAGACTTAAAAGTATTGAAGTCATGACCTTTCAACCTAGGTCCGGGTGTAGGTCGTTTTGCACTTTGGCAATCCTTCTAGAAACTGCTCAGATCTGACGGCAGGGTTGTATCAAGTTTCCGCAGAAGGGACTTCAGCTTGTTTTTTTTTGTTCTGTCTACCATTTTTCCCCAACAGCAAAACTTTGATATGGGTGGGGTCTTTAGCCCAGATTAGCTCCGGTGCGATCCGGTGCAGCTTCAACACCAGGTTCCGGACGAGGTTCCGGAGGGTTCTGGTGCAGATACCTCGTGAGGTTCCGGAGGGTTCCGGTGCAGATACCTTGTGAGGTTCCGGAGGGTTCTGCTGCAGATACCTTGTGAGGTTCCGGAGGGTTCTGCTGCAGATGCTTTGTGAAATTCCACAGGATTCCGATGTTTTTTATGGCATAAGCACTTCATTTTTAGGGCATAAGCGCTTAATTTTTATGGCATGAGCACTTTTTATGGCAAAAACGCAGAAGCTTTCAAGCTGTTGGGGATAGCACCTGAGTTTATCTTTGATCCGGTACTGGAGATCTGGAGACTGTTCCTGACTCAGGTGATTCGTGGCCATGGCATTGTGCCAGATCGAGACCTTCGTCTGGTGCCACCCAGCAAACTCTGAGACTTAGGGCTGCAAGGGCCGTGTGCTCGGAAGCAGCATGTCAGCCATGGCCAAGGAGTCCGGCCGTTGACATGGCAAAGGAATCTGAGTCATTTGCAACCAGAAATTGATAGAAATTCCTTATTTGTATTATTTTGTATTTATTTGTCAATACTTTTAGTTCTGCTGCACTTTTGCCCAGATTTTTCACTGCCGGAGATACTGCTGTTTCGTGGTCGTGAAAAGAGCACGGTAGGAGCTTGACATGCGGGGAGTTCTCGGATTAGTTGGCTTCGATTGGCTTTAAGCACAGTATTTGTAAGTTGTACGTTTCGTACATTCCATGACACTTTCATGAAAGGAAATGCCCCATTGGAGTCCAGCCTAACTTTGAGAAGTTAAGCACATTTCACACCAAGCTTTTTGCAATCCTTCGTTATCCTTCGCAGGTGTTGTCTCATCTGTGCGGCTTGATTGGACGACTGGCCACCCATGACTGGTGCGGGGGAAACGTTCTCAGGGGTCACATCAGCTTCACGCCAGTACCTTTACATGAGTGCCAAGGGCGGAATGATTTGTGCTGATATGTCACTGTTTTGAATTAACTGGACAATCACGCATAGTCAACCATTGTCACGTTGAACCGAATTTGATGAGACTCTGGCATCAAACTTCGATCTCGACAGGTTCACATCTCGGATTTCAGTATGCAGCCTATTCTCTGCCGCCCTGCCAAAGGCGCGGCCTTCTGCTCGACTTGCTCAGAAGACTTTCATCCACTCAGATTTCAAACGTATCCAAATGTCCAAATGTTCCAAGATCGGGCTCTTCAATCTGACAGAATCATATGTATGCAGGTCGGGGAGGCAAAGAAGCAAGAGCTGCTGAAAAAGTACTATACGCCATGGCCAGAGTTTCGTTTGCTGGATTTCCCCACGTCGACGTGAAGATAGCAAAGCACAGGTTCCTGTATTGATCTTACCTCGATCTTGACATCAAAGTAACCTCCTTGAACTTCAGCGTTCCGTCAGTAATTCACACAACCGCAGCTAGCGTGATTGTGTGCCTTAAACAGACTGTAATCAGTTTGTCAAGTCCACCTGAATTAGTTATATACAGTACCGTACCCTGAAACAAGAAAGACAACCATCAAAAGAAAGGCACTTGGCAAATCTTGGTGTCTTGGTGTCTCGCATCACATTGGAAGATCTGCGGTAGCGCTCGGGACCTCGAGGCTTTGCGGCGATGACACGCCCATGGTACGGCGGCAGGCGGCTGGGATCCGTGAACCGCCCACACAGGGACTTGCATTTCTTGCATCGTAATCATCGTAGGACAGCTCCAGTACTTGCATTGCTAGTCTTAGTATGTCTTAGTACTTCTTAGTGCACCGAAATGAAGAGCACTGCTGTCCAGGTGGATCAAGGATGCAGCATCAGAATGGCAAACCACAATAGTCATATTTTATCATGATTTAATCCTTTCATTCATTCAGACTGCACCTCAAGATCCTAGAAGCACGCAGTGCGGGTATTCTCATAGCTATCATAGCTGACACCAACTTTTGCGCGCCAGCGAATGCGTTTGTGTTCAAGGAGTGTGTCAGATACTCCGGTCTTAAAGACACAGTTGTATCTGCATTGATCCGCTGGCAGACCAGTACCAAATCGCTCGGAGGAATGTTGCAAGAACTATAGTCTATGCCAAGCTGGAAATGATTCAACAACAATTCCCAGATTGCCTTGTGATGCCTTGTGGTCCTATCATGGACAGCCTATTCTCCGGATTCATGAGGACCGACAGACAAATCTCAATCTCGGGAGCTGAGTTTGTGCTTTTGAACCGATCCAGCATGGAAGCCATGCGTGTGCATGGCTGTTTGGAAGTCATCCTTTTTGGGAATGTCTAACTTCTGACCTGGATTCCTCATCATGCTCTGTTGAATGTAAGATGACATAAGAGTTTCCTAATGGTGCATTTTTCTTTCGTCTTCGGATAGATTAGCACAGTGGAAAGGTCAGCATAGATCTTCGATCTTTTGCTTTTCGTACACTTGGTGCAGGAGAAGCATTCTGCTTGGGGTGCCCAACTTGGCAAATTGTTTAGGGTGGCTGCGGTAAGTGCCAGTGAGTTTCAGTCTTGAACCCCCAAACAGGGGGTTGCACGCACAACAGACGAAACCAGAGAAGCAGCTCATCAGTGACTTGCTGTAGAGGCTCACAGGAAATGCAACGACATCGAATGAATCAAATGATGCGTAACATTTGACTTCGGAAATAGAGTGGCTGTCACCGCAATGCACTTCTGAAGAGCTGGCGAGGTCAGTCCTTGTGGATTATGGATTGTGTTCTCAACAAAGGTGAGTAATTTGCAACCAACGCAAAAACTCTAGATGCTTTCACTCACCATGCTCTCCAACACGTTGAAAAGGTCCATGTCCCAAAACACTGGGAGTTCCTTATGATTCCTTGACTTTCCCAGCTGTGCCTTCTTGTGTGTGCACGTGCTGCACGATGGCCCATGGCTGGAACAGCTTCAGGCCCTGGTGCGCCGCCTTTTCTCGGTTTGTCTTGTTGCTGTCACTGTGGCAACAATTGGCAACAGGTAGTCTATAACGTATCATAACGTGTCTATATAGATCGCTGTAGTCTCTTTAGATCTCTGCCAGGTTGCATTTTTGTTTGTTCAAGAAACAGGATGGGAGACATGATCTGGAGAGGTCTGGAGAACTGGTTTCCAGCTCTGCGGATCGAGACTCCGGGATGGCTTTTGTAACTTTTTGATACTTTTTGTACCCGCCTTGTGGCCGAGTCTGATGTTGTGCAGGTGCCTTGTCTGCTGCTGGGCGAACACTCGTGGCGGGCATAGGCCAGATCTTGTGCGTGTTGAGGAAAGAATGAACGAGAATGGGAGGAGTCATAATTATATTTTCCTTTTGTAGTAGCTAAGATTGATTAGTATTGATTTTCGTAGCCGCAGTCAGACGAAGAGGAACGGGTTTGGCTTCACCACTCAACGAGACGAGTTGAAACGAATCCTCATGGCCGGTTATAAGCCCATGCGATGCGTAGGCACGATATGATCAGATAGTGGTAGTGACAGTGTCGATTCTGACTGCCGTGTCTGAGTCTGCTTTGACCTCTTGATTTCAGAATCCGACAATGGCCATAGTTTGCTGAAGACTTCTTATTTGTAGCAACAGCATCAACAGCAAAAACTTGTGTGTGCGCAACACACGGGCCTGTTTCTCAATCTGGAAGGTGCTGGCACTTTGCAGAAGGAAGCTCATACCCTCAAAGAGGCTGGGGGGGATTGTGTTCAGGCCAGAGTTGGTCTTTTCGCTGGCAAACTGAGCCACTTTTCTTGCTACCTCGTGTAGGGCGAGCAAAGTGTGGCGGTCTTGAGGGAGAAACTGAAAGACTTGGAGAAAGAGTCCGGAAACTCATCGAACTTCGCTGCTGTTCGACAATCTTGCACGGTAGACATTTTGACATGTGTGCATGGCTCAAACTTGAGCCCACTGATTTTAGATGATTTGAGTACATTTTCTCATGATTCATCTTGAATCATGTCTCATGATTCATGACTCATGATCTCTGAATGATCCCGGTATCGGCTTCGTGATCTGTTTTGAAGTGTGAGAAGGGCCAGTCACCTGAGTCACCTGAGGCTCGAAGGCGCTCTGCGGCCCAGGATGCGGCAGTGCAACGAGGACGCTACTGGCAGTCGCCAGCGCTGCGAAGACCTCAGGGAGGTGCTGCAGATGCACCGTAGCGCCTGAGCGGAGAAACAAAAGAGACACAGAAAAGCATCGCAATATAAAGTGATAAAGTATTATGATGATATATATATATAATATATAATATAATATAATATATATATATATAATTATATATACACATAATTATATATATATATACACATAACATCATAGAACATATATAAGAATGATATCATCAAAAGACTCAACAGCTTCATAAGGAGATGCCACCCATTTCTTGGAGTGACTTTGGGAGAAATGCATAAAGACCCTCAACACAGTTCCAAATCCACATGTTTCCAAATTCACTTTCCTTGGTTCTTTTAGCGACATGTTTCTTCTAGCATCTTTTAGCAACAGCTTTTCGATCGAAGACAAGTGCTGTGTATTCCTTGGTGCAGGCCATCACCCGCCTGGGCGAAGCCCGCGCCAAAGCTGCTGAAGAGGCACAGATCCCGAACTTGGAGAGATTTCAAGCTGGGAATTATGTCATGATATCAACATTTGCTAAAGTTGCTATATATATCAACAATGTATCACGTTCTTGAATCATGTGGAGACAAGGCAAAATTTTGCACCAGTTTGCATCTTGCTGGAAGACACAAGACAACTTTAAAGATAGATATTTAAGTATCACGAACGGCATGGCAGCAGTTCCAATTGAATAATATTGAATATGTCAGCGGATGTCAGCGGAAAGCCATGGAAATCCCATGTTTACAAAGTCAGTGGTGTCAGTGGGAGGTGGGCGGTCTCTCAAAGCGCCAGCTGGCCGAGATCCGGCAGCTCCTAAGGAGCGGCGGAGATGGATCGATGTCAGATGTCGGGCTCTTTTTTTTTGATGAGTGGAACATAGTGGAACTGTCGTGCATGTCCTGTGTCCTGGATTGTCCTGGCAGCAGCGTTTTGGCCCGATGAAAACATTGACTTTGCGCTTTGATCTCTTCGCCATGCACCAATTCTCCAAGTATCTCTCAAAACTGGCATGCAGGAGCCCACCAGAAGCGGTGAAACGGATTTTGGCCGCGTGCTGGTTGCTGCTGCACTGCCAGCGCTTCAAAGATAAGCCTATCAGTGCAGTTCGCTTTGATGAGGTGCAATTGAAGCGGATCTCAAACTACACGGCGACATGGGAGACATTCCAAGACCAGAAGAGATTGACAAAGAGAAACCGTTCAAACACAGGTTACCAAACACGTTGGATGTCAAGCAGTTGGATAAGGGATTTGCAATTTCCACCCTTCGGCCAGAAAACGGATTGGCCGCGATGCCAGCGGATGCTAGTTGATGAGGCACACAGAATTTTCTGAGTGCATTCAGATTCAATGCCTGACTGAACAGTATCTGGAAGAACACGTATTCAAATATGAGCGTGAGCACCCAGATGTATTTCTTTGGGAGTAACTAATCCCTTCCTCCTATTACTAAACGTCCCCCAAATACTAAAAACAGGCGTCCATCTCCAATTTCAGAAAATTTCAGATTGGCCAATTTGACTATTAATTGATCCCCTTTAGAAAACAATTTAAAAATAAAGCTACCATTTGTATCCATTTGTGGGTTTGCCCCCTAATACTAAAAACTAGTCAACCCCGGGGTGTTTATTATTAGGGTCCGTCCGAACATTTTTAGTTTTTTATATTAGGGTTTCTGATTTATTATTAGGGCCCGCTTCGAAATCCAATTTGTTAACATGCCAACGGTTAGGTAGGTCTGGGGCAGGTTGATAACTCTTAAGAGATGTTCATTTATTGATCTTTCCTTTTTATCTTTTATCATTTTCACTCATGTATTCATGGATTGTGTGA
>Ga0126342_10022933_pt1 | contig 10261 bp, 6 predicted proteins | sample Cyp1metagenome_FD_92528 | JGI IMG/M metagenome (GOLD analysis project Ga0126342, IMG submission 92528) | Coral microbial communities from Lord Howe Island, Old Settlement Bay, Australia - Cyphastrea 1 metagenome | ecosystem: Host-associated > Invertebrates > Cnidaria > Coral ... | reverse complement strand
CTAGATATGGTACCTCTGAAAAAGCCCAAGGTGACTGTCAAAACATACCCCTGATGAAATTGAGCCAGCTACATGTTTTGAGCTAGATCGAAAAAATGGAAGATTGGGAATTCCAACATTATAAAATATCACCCACAATTATCGATGGACGTTTAGAAGTCAAACTTCCGACCGACAACATGGACATGAAAAAGCAGAGGTGGGAAGAGTGAGAGAAGAGAAGAGAAAGAGTCAGAAGAAACAAGATCAAGGTGCGCGAAAAGGCAGAAAAGCCGCGAAATACTGTGCTTTTCCAATGTTTTGTGGCTCCGGAGGGTCGAGAAGAAAGCTCGCCAAAGCGGCGGGTGCGGAGCCATCTGGGTAGATGAAAGATTGAAAAATGCGCGGCGTTGTGGCGCGAAGCAGATTTGGAAGTCAACATGTGAAAACACCTCAGGCTCGGAGCGCTTTTGGAAGTTCAGATGTGGAAAAAGCACACGCCGTTGTGGCATGTTGTGGCGCGAAGCACATGTCGAAGTCAAAATGGTAAAAACACCACGTGTTCAGACAAACCTTTGGAAGTTGAGATGTTCAAAAAGTGCACGGCGTTGTGGCGCGAAGCACGTTTCCAAGTCAAAACACTCAAAGCACCTCAGCTTTGGAACGCTTTTGGACGTTGAGATCTTGCAAAAGTGTAGGCCGTTGTGACGCGAAGCAAATTTCGAAGTCAAAATGGCAAAAGCACCGCATGCTCGGGCCGCTTTTGGAGGGTAAGATGTGGAAAAAGAACAGCAACAACAACAACAGCAGCAGCAGCAGCAAGACCAAGAGCAAGAGCAAGACCAAGAGCAAGAGCAAGAACAGCGATAACGACAGCGACAGCAGCAACAACAACAAGCACAATAATTACAACAATTACAACAATTATAACAATTACTTGGTTCAAACACCCTCTATAATTGGCCCTGGGTGTTTCGGCTGACGTGTCCGGTTCTGGTTGACGTTGTCGGTGACGTTGTAAACCCCGAATTTTCTTTTTTTATGTAAATTTTGACATTATAAACACCGATTTTTTTTTGTTTATATAAATTTTGACATTTTAAATTCCATTTTTTTTTATTTATATAATTTTTTTGACATTATATATTGTTATTATTATTACTATTATTATTAGAAAAATTAAACAAATATAATTATTAATAAATTTTATTATCCGCTATTTTCCATTTTGGATATTTTATATCTTGAAATAAATTCGTTTTCCTATTTTATAATTTAATATTTTTGCTACTTTAAATATTTTATTTCCTATGAAAAAAAAAATATATTATATATTATATAATTATTATTTTTTATTTTGGATATTTTATTTTTTGTAATATATATATTTTTTATATTATTATTTATTATTTTTTATTTTGAATATTTTATTTTTTGTAATAAATTTATTTTTCTATTTTATTTTTTTTTATTTTTTATTTTTTTTTAAAAAAAAAAAAAAAAAAAATGAATATAATGCATATTTTTATTTTTGTGTAAATTTTATTTTATATTTTATTATTTATTATTCTTATTTTTAATATCTTATTTTTTGTAATAAATTTATTATTTTTTATTATTTTTATTTTATTTTGGTAATCCTATTTCTTATATTATTATTTTTTTAAAAAAAAATATTTTCCGATTTTATTACCTATTATTTTCTATTTTGGATATTTTATTTTTTGTGGTAAATTTATTTTCTTATATTATTATTTATTATTTTTTATTTTATATATTTTATTTATGATAAATTTATTTTCCTATTTTATTAATTATTATTTTCTATTTTGGATATCCTATTTCCTGTGATAAATTTGTTTTTGCATTTTGTATATTATGTTTTTTTAAGTGGGGTTTGGATTATCTAGATTTGTGCAGATGGCTTATGTTCCCATTTTATTATTTGTTTTTTTATATTTTGGAAATTCTATTTCCTGTAATAAATTCGTTTTGTTATTTCATTATTTATTATTTCCTATTTTGGACATTCCATTTCCTATAATAAATTCGTCTTCTAATTTTAATATCTGTAATTTTTCACCTTGGAAATCCAATTTCCCGTGATAAATTTATTTTCCCATCTCAATACTAGCAATTTTTCATCTTGGAAATTCCATATCATGAGGTAAATTCGTCTTCCCATATCAATATTTATTATTTTTTATCTTGGAAATACCATATTATATGATAAATTAATTTTCCAATTTTATTTATTTCATTATCTGTTATTTTCCATCTTGGACATCCCATCTCTTGTAATAAATTCATTCTCCCATATCATTATTTATATTTTTTTTATCTTGGATATCTTATTTCCTGTGGTAAATTTGTCTTCCCATCTTAATATTTACCATATTTTATCCTGGAAATCCCATATTATATAATAAATTTATCTTTCCATCTCATGCATTATATTATTTTTTATTTCCCATCTTGGACGCCACATTTCCTGTGACAAATTCATCTTCCCATCTCATCTATCTTATTACCTATTATTTCCCATTTTGGAAGTCCCATCTCCTGTGGCAAATTCGTTTTCCCATCTCATTATCTGTCATTTTCCATCTTGGATATCTGTATTTTCCTGGAAATCCCATGTCATATATGAATTTGATCATTTATTTCCATATTATTTGTTAAAAAATGGAAAATTATCTGCCCGTTAGGTCGACATATACCTCCTATATTATATGAAAACAAAAAAATAGTAAAACCGATATATAAATCCCATATTCTGTGTCAAAAATCTCGATTAAATTAGCCGCAAAATCCTGTGTTATCTGCACCTACTATATATATATAATTTGAAAATAATCTATTAATATAATTATATTTATATAAATATAAAATTATTAATTAATTATGGAGATCCCTGCATTTAGAATATCCCAAGACATTATAATATATAATATATATATATAAATATTATTAATATTCTATTAACATAATTATATATTATTTGAATATATAATTACCAATTAATTGTGGAAATCCCCATACTTAGAATATCCCAAAATATTATATATATATATTTATAATGATATATTAAGATAACAATATTTATATAAATAAAACATATTAATTAATTACGGAAACTACCACATTTTAAATATCCCAAAACATTACCATATATATATATAGAAATAATCTATTAACATAATTATATTTATATGAACACAAAATTATCAATCAATTATGAAGACCCCCACACTTAGAATATCCCAAAACATTACAACACACACATAATTATATATATATATCTTTAATGATTTATTGACATAACTCTATTTATATGAACACAAAATTATCAATCAATTATCAATCAAGACCCCAAGACATTAAAAAATATATATTTTCATAATCTATTAGCATAACTATATTTTTATGAATAAATACAAAATTATCAATCAAGAATGGAAATCCCATATTTAGAATATCCCAAGATTTTATATTATATATATTTCTATAATAATCTATTAAAATAACTATATGTATTTGAATACATAATTATCAACCAATTGTGAAGACCCCCACACTTAGAATATCCCAAGATATTACAATATATATATTTATGAAATGATCTATTGACATAATTATTTTCAAAATGATATATTAATAGAAAAAATAATTTGAACGAATTCTTATTTATAATCTTATGTATGGGGAACCAGGATTAGTTATAAGGAGCCTCGTACTTAGAATATCCATGAACCTACATATAGGATGTTTTAATTGATTTGGGCTTATTATATTCTAAATATGGGGTTTCCTGATATTCTAAGTATGAGAATTCAAACTTTTGAAAAAAAAAAAAAAAAACATATAAAATTCTAAGTAACTGTCCGGTACTACAACACCAGGACGATTTTTTTCGTCTTGACTAGCGGCTACAATTCCCTCCCCTTAGATCCCTGATAGGTTTCATATGAATTTCATGGCGGATCGCGGATCAGCCGATTTACTTGAAAAAAAAACAAAACTAATTTAAAATACGATCCGTTACACAGGCCACGCGAAATAAGAATCATTGATCCACAATTGAGGACCATCATATTTATAAGATATTTAACGGAAAAAAACATATTTTTCCTCCTGATGAACATTTTCCATATTTTTTTTTTAAAATAAATATTTTTAATTGGAAAAACAATATATATATATATTTATGAATGTGCTCAACCTCATACAATATTTCAATTTGTTATATTCTAGATTGACCTATATATATAAGATTTCATTTTTTCTAAATAATACCACAGATATAAAATAACACAGATTATTTTTTACTAAATTAATCTATTTTTTAAAATAACTATTTTTAAATATATTTAGCCTCATATAATCTTTCAATTTGTCGTGGTCTATATTTACCTGTATGCACATATTTTCAGATTTTTTCTTCTAATTAATACCGCAGGGGTAAAATAATATCTCCCCAAATCAAATATTTTTTCCATTTAACTAATAATTATAATTTTTTCCCATTAGATTCCTAATAAATATCATATAAATCCCATGGCGGATCTCGGATCAACCGATTTATTTTAAAAACATATATATTCCAATTTAAAATATAATTTACCATATAAATTATATAAAATAAATATAATTAATCCTTCTGAAAGATTATGGATGGGTTTAAACCAAATCTGTCCCATTTTTCCTTCTGAAAGTTTCTACATAAACAGCATTTTTTTCGTTTTTTTTGGGGCTTATCTGGAGGGAAACGCAGAAAGTTCTACAAAAGGTTGTGCACGCGTATATCACTACAAAATACAGTACATGACAAAAAATATCCAGAAACTAGATCCCTGTGTGCATTCTGCAGGGTAGTTGTGCCTACTCAACTGTTTACAAATACAGCCTTATACTACAAAATAATACAAAATGTTACTTGAATCTGAACCAACCCCCCCTGCTACAAAATGTTTTTGGGGTGTTTGATGGTGGATCAAAAGCCAATGTGGGTCACTACAAAATGGTTACGCAAACGAGTTGCAGTGAAAAATCCTGATTTTTTACTAAATCGTTTCTAGAAATTTCACTCTAAATCTTTGGTTTACTTTCCGGGATCCAGGTCATAGTAACCTATTATTTGAAAATAATCTCTATTTAATTAATATTAACCATATTATACTATATATATATAATACTCCCATTATTGTATAGATAATCCCCTTAAAAATTACTCATACCCAAATAACTTTTATGGGAACACCTCTTTTTGTAATAAAAAATAAATTGCATCTTTTTGTAACAAGGAATATTTTAGCCAAATATAAGGTTTATAGATAGGATAATTATAATGAAAAAAAAAATTCGTATAAAATTATTTTAATAATATATTCCATAATTTTTTTATACCAAATTTCATCAAAAAACGATATAGGAAAATACGATGGCCAAATATGTCCGGCCATCGTATTTTCCCATATAGTAAATTTACGGTATAAAAAACCAAAATACCATTCAATTACCACTAATCTATTAATAAAAAATAACCACCATTTAATCAACACTAACCATATTATACTATATATACATATTATACTCCCATTATTAAATAGATAGTCCCCTTTAAAATTACTCTCACCCAAAGAACTTTTATAAAAACACCTCTTTTTATAATAAAAAATAAATTACATCTTTTTATAACAAAGAATCTTTTATCCAAATATTGGGTTTATAGATAAGATAATTATAATAAGAAAATATTACATAAAATTATTTCACGACCATATTCCATAATGTCTAGGGTAAATTAATAATATATTAGTATATATTAGCGGTATAATAGGCAAAACACCATTTTATCATAATTAACCCACACAAAAAATAATAAAAAAAATATAGATTAAACCAAACAACTTTTACGAAAATACCTTTTTTTGTAGTAAAAAATAATTTGTATCTTTTTATAATAAAAACTATTTTAGCCAAATATAAAAATTATAAATAAAATAATTATAATAAAAAAATTTCGAATAAAATTATTTCAATAAATAAATAATATATTAGCATATATTAATAATATAATAAACATAAATACCATTTAATTATAATTAACCCACTCATAAAATAACAAGAAGGATATAAAATGGTATTTTATAGGGTATAATTTGTTAATGTTATTTTTAGGAGGTTTTAATAATATTATTAAATAATTTAGAAAATAAAGTTTTTTATTACTAAACCAAGGTTCTTTCCCATATTTCGACGTTTAATTATGTACGCGGGCCAAGTATAATTAGCAGAAGAAAGCTATAGGATTTCCGGTACGACACAACGCATCCCAAAATAAATTATTATAAAATGCGTTTCCGATTTATAAATACCATATAGAACGCCGTCAATACATACCCTTTTACTACAAAAATTAATACACGGGTCTTTTTTACTTAAATTAACCACGAATCAGAAGATGGTACCAAACACATATTCACCCGTTTAGTAGTGGAAATGGTAAGGGGAATTATAATACCCAATACCATATTTACGTACCCATATGCCACACCTACGTACCCATATCCCGTACCATAGGTACCCTGTTCACCATACCTGTATTTGTGTCCAAACCGTACCTAAAACAAAGTAGCCATTAAAGCATTGCTCTTGAAATTTAATAATATATATAATTATTATATTTAGAATCAAATATTTATGGGAATTTAATTACAATTTACTTATTATTTATTGTATTTATATTTTTTTATTCTTTTAAATTATTAATTTAATATTATATAATAACTATATATAATTCTTCGATTTTCAACCCAAGTTCCTGGTTGTTTTTTATTTACCTTGCTCTGCAAAAGTAAATTTATCGAGATCATACAATTTATCTTGGAATGATGCTCTAGGTGACCGGTGGCAAGTTCATCGGCCTTCGAAAAAAACCAAACGGCAGCGAAATGCATCGATCAACCTAAATTGGCATGATGTCCCAGTGTTCTCAAGTTTACTTGCCGACTTTGCCCAATCGATTGCTTGACCATTACCTTTGATGGCAGCATCATATCCGTTACGTACGCCTTAAGCGCCCAGCAAAAAAAACATGTTGCTTGCATGCAAACGAACGTGGCTTGAATTCTGCGGAAGCTTGTCAGTTCTGACGCTTCTTCGCTCAGTGTCAGTGTGCGCTCTGACTCTGACTCTGACTCTGGGCATTCAGCGCTGCTTTCCTAAGCCGATATCCAATGTAGCATCCAAAAAGACAAGGGCAGCCAATCGCCAAAGTCCTGGGATTGTCAAAAGCTGATGGCAAATGCTGCTAAACACGTCAAACATCAACACGGCTTAAACCAAGTTGATGGGCCTCTCAGCCTCTCATTCTGTCACCAATCGCAATGACTTTGCCAGTTTCGAAAACTTTCTTTGAACAATGAAGATCCCTTGAGGATGCTCGAGGTGTCCCCAAAAAATCGGAACATATCCGCCTCAGAACTGCTTTGCCCAGCAACAAGGCAATTGGATGCAGAACCCACATCAACTCAAATGTTTCCGCAGGCTCAACCTGCGCACTGCTCAATTCCCGTGCGTGTTTCGAATCGAAATGCGCCAGAACAAATGAGGCCTTTCGGAGAAGGGAAAAGGATGGAAATGGATGGAAAAGCCACGGTTTTCTTTGACAAGTTGGTTATCTTATCTATCTTGACCTTGCAATCTATTTCCACAATAGCGATAGCTTGGGGTTGTTAATTCTACAGGCTGACGGGCGCCGTCGGGTTCACGGCTGACGGCCTGGGCGGGGTGTGTCCTGGCGTCTCGGCGGTGTCTCGGTGGTGTCTTGGTGGTGTCTCTGTGGTGGTGTTGTGGTGGTGTCCCGGAGATGTCTTGGTAGTCTGACGGTGGTGTCTGGAAGGTGTCTGCATGGCGTTGTGCTCTTTTGATGATGCGTCGGTGCCTTCATGGTGTCCAGGTGGTGCCTCGGTGGTGCCTTGGTGGTGTCTCAGCGGTTTCCATGCTGATACAAGGTGTTTGCAACGTCTTGGTCGTATCTTGGTGGCGTCATGTTGGTGGCGTCGAGGCAGTTGTGTTGGCGGTCGGTTAGTTGTGTCTTGGTGGCGTTTCCCTGCGTGTCACTCAAAGCTTGAGTGTGTTTTCTTGGTTGGTCACACCATGCACCCGGTAGTTTAACGGTTCTATCCTGTTGTCATGCTGACGATCATGATTGCTGAAGATGACAATGAACATAATGATGAGGATGATGATGATGGTGATGGAGTTGGTGGTATATCAAAACGACTGCGAACATTCCCTGATGCCATGTAGCAACCAGGGCTGTGGGCTGCTCACCTCACTGGAGGAGCCGACGTACTTGCTGCATGCTACGCTTGTACCCAGATGCGCAGGCAAATTTATCAGAAAAACAAACATTAGCATAGAAAACCAACAGTCAAGAAGGAAATACAGCAATTTCGACAGGAGGAAGGGAAAGAAGGATGGAGGGAAGGAAGGAGGACGACAGGAAGAAAGAAACAAAGGCCTAGCTCCAAAATGCTGCATGCACCTTCCAATTTACTGACATGTTACTTTCAAAGAGTTGCAAGTCCCACGCGGTTTACAAGAAGAGTGGCAAGCACCGTGCAGTTTACAGATATCAGTCGCAACACGCTGCAAACAGCCTGCCACTATGTGCAATGTATAGATAATAATTTCAACATGTTGCAAGTACCATGCCACTTGCAGCTTTGAGCTTCACAAAGCTGCAAAATAGCATCCAGTTTACAGATGTCAGTGTCAAAATGCTGCAAATGCCATGCGGTTTACAAGTGACAGTTAGACAATACCGCAAACACCATGCCATGCACCAAATTTTGCCCCAGTATGCTGCGCATACTGTGTAAGTGATAGTTTTTGGTTTCGAAATGCTGCAAGCATTAAGCACTCCATAGTGTACAGATTTCTTGCTTCAGAGGGCTGTAAAACCACACTACGCTTTTCAATTTTAAGATATGATATGACTCCAAATCTTGCAAACATCATGCAATTTGCGGATGTTGCTTCGTATTGCTGTAAAGTATTGTGCGATGGCAAAGTTCTGCGCAATGAACCGATGTTGCACAATACCATGCAGTGTACAGGTACTAGCTGCAAAATGGTGCAAATGCCGAGCAATTTTGCACAAATACCACGCAGCTTAGAGATTCTAACGCTAAACGACCAAAATATTGTACACCCTATGCATTTAGACAGAGGGATGCTTATATGCAGGGATGCTTTTACACGCGGGTGCTTTTACGCAGAGGTACTTTCACAAAGGCCTGCTTTTACACACACAAACACATTTACACATACTGATTTACACATACAGATGCTTTTGCCGAGAGTTGCTTTATACAAAACCTTTACGAACAGATATTTTTACACAGAGATGCATAGACACACAAAAACCTTTATACACAGACACGCAGTTACTTCTACACAGATGCCTCCACATAGCGATGCTTTTGCATAGGAATGCTTTTACACATGTGCTTTTAGACAGGGTTTCTTTTGGCCTTTACGTGCAGAAACTTTTACGCCCAAATTCTCTTACGCAGAGGTGTTGTCTAGACAGAAACACATTTATACAGAGGCGTTTCTCAAAGAGGTATTTTTGCAAGGATACTTGTGCACAGAGATGCTTTTTCACACAGGTGCTTTTAGACCAGGGCGCTTCTAGGCAGGGACTTTTACACGGGTGAGGCTGGAAGCACGATTTTGGGGAGAGGTCAAACCATTGTGGGAAAAAACCCATCGATTCCCACTTATACGTTTACACACACATGATACTTTTACCCACAAGCGCTTTTACAAAGGGAAGGGCCTTTACACAGAGATGGTTTTATGCAGAGAGATGATTTTACAAAATTTTACAAAAGGATTCTTCTACACAAAGGTGCTCTTACACAGAGATGCTTTCAACACCCCGATGCTTTTACACACAGGTGCTTCAAGACGCAAAAAATCCATAGAGATGATTTGCTAAGACAAAGTTTTAGACGCAGGCGGGTTTGCACATAGGTGCCAAATGCTTTTACACACATGTTTTTACACACCAATACGTTTACACAGTTACACAGTGCTTTTGCATACAAGGTCTGTGAACAATTTGATCCTTGTTCTGGATTATCCCTTTTTTTTGATTGTGGTTCCCTATGTGCTGATAGTCGGAGCTGTCAAACCATGCAGCAGCGGAGCGCGTTATTTTGGCCTCGCAGTGGGTCTTGAGCCATAATGGCGTCCCGTGCAAGAATGT
>Ga0126342_10022932_pt1 | contig 10261 bp, 17 predicted proteins | sample Cyp1metagenome_FD_92528 | JGI IMG/M metagenome (GOLD analysis project Ga0126342, IMG submission 92528) | Coral microbial communities from Lord Howe Island, Old Settlement Bay, Australia - Cyphastrea 1 metagenome | ecosystem: Host-associated > Invertebrates > Cnidaria > Coral ... | reverse complement strand
TCATCTCTCATCTGGCCAGCTGGCTCCGCACCCGCCGCTTTAGCGAGCCTACTTTTCGAGCCTCCGGAGCCACAAATCATTGGAAAAACACAGTGTTTTGCGACTTTCCTACCTTTTCGCACACCTGGATCTTCTTTCTTCTGAGACTTTCTCTTTTGTGATCTTCTTTCTTCTTCTCTTCTCTTCGCTTCTCTTCTCTGGCTCTTCCCATCTTTGCTTTTCATCTGTCCGTATTGTCGGAAGTTTGACTTCTAAACTTCCTTTGATCATTCATTATCTGCAGACTTTGGATCTCCTTCCGGAATTGGGAATCTTGAGACCCGCACGAGGACGAGCCAGGGGTCAACGGCAGGAGACCATGCATATGCGACAGTAACAGTTAGTGACACTTAGTAACGCAGTGCAAACTGGGTAGGAAATGATAGGAATATATAGGAATAGCGTGGAATAGTGCAGGACAGTCGCGCTGCTGTTGGCTGTTTGGATCCAGTCCGCGTAGGGGCTGGCCTGCAGTGCACAGCAGATGTCGGGTTTTCTCTGCAAGAGGAAGGTGTTTCCTTACAGATTCAATTACACACTTTTGGTTTGTATGGCAATTTGTATGGTTTGCTTTTCTAAAAGAGCTCAAGTTTCTACCATCGCCTGGAAAGCATCGCTTCAAACGTAGGCATTGCATGACAGACCTGTCCTTGAAGGTCCAATGTCTTAAGGCTTCCTACTGAAACAGAGCAGAACTGACAACGGCCAATGCAGACAAGACGCTGTGATGAACTGGATTTTCCCTTTGAAGCCTAAGCTCCACCAAACAACAAAGGCTAGAACCTTTGAGAACTGTGCGCAGGAGAAGCACCTGCCTCCTACATCTACATTCCTTGTAAATTCAGAGTTGAAAACAGACTGAGAACCATTCTGCAGATTTCTGCAGCATTCTTCAACCGCTGAGCATACGCGCTGTGCACCTGCTGAGGGCCTAACCTTGTCTCTGGAGACGAGCCTGCAAGAGCTGTAAGAGATGTTTCAAGATGCAGATGCAACAAGCACAAAGATTTGAATGATTCAACGCGACGTGAGGAATGAATGTGAATGAGAGAACCAATAACAAGTTCACAGTCAGAGGCTGGAACTAGACACTTGTTCAACTTTTTCCTACGCTCTCTGCCTCTCAGCTGCTTGGTCTTCTTCATCTTCAGACAACCTCGAGTGAGGTGAAGAATCTTCAGCACAAGCGAGCTGCTGCTCTGGCTGTTGCTGCAGCACCTGCACCTGCTGCTGCATTTGTTGTGGTTGCTGCATTTGCTGCTGAATCTGAAGCTGCATTTGCTGCTGCAGCTGTTGGATTAGTTGCTGCTGCTGCTCGTGCTGCTGCTGCTGCTGCTGCTGCGCTTGCAGCTGTCCTTGGACTGGAAGTTGTTCTTGCTGTTGTTGGAGGAGCAGCAGCAATTGCTGCTGCTGCTGCAAATGTTGCAACGGCTGCTGCAACGGCTGCTGGGGCGCCTGCGGCTGCTGTGGCTGCTGAAGTTGCTGAGTCTGCTCCAAGTGCATCTGCGGTTGCCCAGCTGTAGGTTGCGTTGGTTGTAGCATTGGCTGTAAAACTTGCAGTTGCACAGGTTGCACATGTTGCACAGGCTGCACAGGTTGCACGGGTGCCCAAGAAGCGGAACTTGCGCTTTGTACAGCCAATGGCTGCTGAAGAACCTGTTGTTGCACTTGCTGCATTGGCGGCTGAGCTGTCTGCAGAGCTTGCATCGGCCCGCCTGGAACCATTCAGACATATTCAGACCGATTTCAGTTCTGGCAACGAAGAAGCGACACAGATTCAGCTGGTCTTGGCAATTCCATAAAGATGTGGGGCCTTTGATTGTTTCTAGTGGAAAACACTTCGTTAGGGTTCACCCCGGAAAGCAATTACTGTATGTAACCGGTTTGGCATCGCCCGCTTTCAGGAAGTGCAAGATACCACCAAATACTGTGATCATAAGTCATAAGCCATCAAATTCTCTCACCAAGGGGGTAAAGGACGAGAGCTAGATGGGAAAGTAAAATAACGAATTGGGCCGATAGCGAAGTGGAGACTAAGTCTGATGATGTTGATGACCTGATTGCGACGATATGGCGACGATGTCCATGGGAGGGACTGAGCCACGGCAAAACTGTTTCAAAAAAACAGGTGGGGGGGGGGCGGGGGATACTTATGGATACTTATTATATAACTGCGAAGTATCACGAGATTGGCGATTCCAGCCCTTGCTGAAGCAAGGGGAAATGCAGCTAGAAGAAGCTAGCTTTCGTGACAAATAGAAGCATATAGAAGCATCAAAAAACGTAGTAAAACATCGTATTCGTAAGTCACCCCGGTTCCTTCACTGGAGTCGTCATGGTGCCCAAAGAGCTCAAATGAGCTCAAATGACTCAAATGTGCACAGCATTGCGCAGCGCCCAAATGCAGCTATGGACAGCTCGTGGCTACTCAACTGTTAGTGTCTGCCCGTGTGCTGAGCTGTGCACCCGGAAGACAAGGAGCCTGCCCAATGGCCAGCACACCTTGCGGTTCCTCACAAGGCATGGAATCGGCATGCTGTCGATTGCTGTCAGATGGTGCAGTGGCTTCTCACTTCTAATTTTTTGTGGGCTGAAGTGGGTATAGAGGATCTGATATGTGGCGAGTCTTCTCTGTTTCCTAATGGGGCTTCGAACCTCCATACCGAATTCTGATATATAGGCAAGACAGGCAGGCTTTTGCTATGGCACAATTCTGTAAAAGGTTGTAACATAGCTATGCAGCATGTGCGTACAGCAGAAATCAATATCATCCTATTAAGTCTAATAGAAAAAAATTGAAACAGGTTGAAACCAACATGTTTCGTTTATGCGCGAGGCGCACAGGCCCCCGAGAAACTGTGGCTTTGCAACCAATATAAGAATACTGCAAGATACTGCAAGTCTGCACGTGTTTCAGGATCCGTGTCAGCTGCTCGTCCTGTCCTGCGCAGCATGCCTCATGCTGGCAGCAAAGAGTACAAAACGCTCACAAAAACTTTTCAAATGAGAAACGCACAATCTTTGACATGCAATTTTTTCAACGTCCGAATATAATCAATAAATATATATATATATTTGAATATAACGATTTCTGAAAAAAACTTTGGACATCTGTGGACTCAAAACAAAAACTTCTGGCTGGAAAGGTGCTCTAGCTAAAAAAGACTTCCAAAATCTACACGCGCTGGTTCAAAGAATCAAAGAACGGTGGAGCCAATGCGATTTGTTTGGGCGGTGCGAATCGATGCGCGAAACGCGCCTTGCACTTCCGGCAAATAGATCCACAAAATTCCACAAACTCATACCCCAATCGCGCCGTGGTTTTCAATGGGATTGATGAGTGCAGGGCTTGGGCCCAGTATCGCAATGCTGAACTTCATTCTTTGGATGGCGGAAGGATTTGACAACAGGGACTAAATGTCGCGAAATACCAATCTCTTGATGTACAAGGAACAACCATCAAAAAACACAATTGCACCTTCCCACATCATCCCAAACCCAATCACATTTAGTGACATGTAGGCCTGCAGTTGGTGACAAACAAATTAGAAGTAACACTGACTATAATATACTATAATATACTATTACAGTCTATTATGCTGGTATGATATCGGGGTGCCAATTCATTATGTGATAATGTGCAGCAATTTTAGAGCAGTCTAGCTTTTGTGCATAGGGCCTCAGGCTTTAAAATGCACAAAAACAATGAGAACTGGTTCTGTGCGTTTCCAGCCAATTGAGGGCGGATTGGCATCCAAGTTCATCCAAATTCGAAGACCCTCAGAAACGCCTCTTTAAAAAGGGGTCAGGAAATTCTTTTTAGATAGAGGTATTTTAGAGGGAAGGTGCCCAAATATTGAGTGTTCTTCTTCTTTTATAGTATTCCATAGCATACATAATATAATATATATTCCTTAAATTTCCTTAAGCTTTTTCCTTAAGCTTCCTCAAAACTCCTTAAAATTCTTTTAAAAGATTCTTGAAAATCCCTTCAAATTCCCTAAAATTCCTTGAATTTTCGTTAAACATCCTCAAGCTTCCTTAAAATTCGTTTAACAATTCCTTAAAATTCCTTCAAGTTCTTTAAAAATCCTGAAAATTCTTGAACATTTCGTTAACATTCCCTAGAATTCCTTGGAATTCCTTAACATCTTTAAAATTCGATGATCTAAAAATACATGCCCAATAAAATCGATATAAAGAGATCCTGGAAAAGCACTGGTTCCATTCTGTAATAAAATGCTCCAAACACTCAATTTTTGCAATAAAATTAGAATGGAATTTTAACGTTAAAAATCATCAGGATTTCCCTGGCCAATAAAATGCTCAGACCAACCCCTTAACAATAAAATGACTAACCTGACTTCAATTTTGAAATTCCAATTCATTACGGATCTCGCTTAGACTATGCACAAGTCATCCATTTCTAGTGTGGAAATTGCCACGGGATAGTATAATGGTGTTATATGATTTTATCATTGGAAATGACGCGTCCTCAACCATTGAACCTGAACTCTCTAAATGGCTGGATACACATGCACATAGCGGCAACACCGAAAATGCAAGGGCATGTAAAGAGGAAACAACTCGCTTGCAGGTTGACTTGCCAATCACAGATACCGTTCTGAGTCTAAGTATTCCTAAGCCTAGCCAGCCAACCAACAAAAACACACGCAGAATCGGAATCAATTTCAAGTGAGCTGCGGAGATTGCTGGATGGCAAAGAAGCAGCCTCACTGAAAGTTGAAAACGTGTTTTGTCAAATCATGCCATTTTCGCATGAAAACTGGAGATCTGTTTCGAGTTTTGCAAAATATCCATCAAAATGTGAGGCTACGAATTAGTAAGTATGCGATTGTTTGAAGATGTTTGAAGTTATGCCGGTGAAAATGAATCCGGTCAAAGGCAAACTATGCTGATAGTGCTTTTGGGTTCCTTCAATGGTTTTGACTCCCAAACATTTCGACGTTTCTGCCAATCATATTGGGGATAAACAAAGCACCACAGGCCTGTTGGCCAACGTTGGCCAACTGTATGGTTTAATCTTTGGGCGTGGTTTCCCTTTTGCACCTTCCATTCCAGAAGCACCCTGCTGGATGAAGCCGTTTGGCATCGACCCTGGCAATCCTGGCAAAGCAGCACCACATATGTCATATGCCAAACCGTTTGCCACAACATCACTGTACGATTCGATGCTGGTGATGATAACGGCGACGAGGATATTGTTGACGACGATGACGACGATGGTGGTGATGACGATGATGATGATGATGATGATGATGATGATAATGATGATGATGATAATGATGATGACGACGACGACGACGATGATGATGATGTTGATGACGTTGGTTATCGTGTTGACGATGAGGATGAGGATGATGATGATGATGATGATCATGATGATGATGATGATGAAAATGATGATGATGATGAAGATTATGCTGATGACTATTATTACTTTCATGATTAAGACGATGATGATGATGATAATGATGATGGTGATGATGATGATGATGATGACGATGACGATGACGATGATGATCATGAGGATGATGGTGGTGATTTCCGCTCTTGATTCATGTGTTGGTTGCTTTTGATGTCCCTGGTTGTTGCTGTGGTGCTGGCGCTAGTTTTTGAGTGCTTGTTCGCTCGCTTACTGGCCGAGTGGCCACAGGGCGCCAGACTCTTCATAAATCCCAAGAGCATTCTGCTTCTCCTGTGAAACGAATACTCTCGAATGCTAGCAACAAACTTTTAGCGCCTGCCGCTGCTCCTGCACCCTTGCTGCTACTCTCGCTGCGCTACTAGGATGGCATCTACAGCATTCACCACCCACCGACAACACAACTACAGTATCATCCATCCCTATGCTGTCGACAGCAGCAGCAGCAGCAACAGCAGCAGAAACAGCAGCAGCGGCGGCGGCGACGGTGACTGAATGACCCTGCAACCAGGTACCATACCAAATCACTCCCCGCAAAATGGAAACATGATAAACATGGAAAAAATGAGAAAGGAACAGACATGGGTAAAATCTGCAATTCCACGCTGATGGTCCAATCTGGCCTGCTGCTATTCCAGCTACGGGTTGCACATATGCCTGCGCTGGCATCGCCCTTAGTTCGCAAAGGCGTGTTGCTGCAACCTCTGACTTGGATCCTTCTTCAGTTCGCAATCAGAAGCCCCGGTTGTTTGCAAAGACATCGGCGGACCACACTGCCGCTCAGAAGAGAATTCCGCAAGGTTTCGGACATTTGGTCTAGTCGGAAACTTCCAATGGATCAGACAAATTCAGTTCGTGCCCTCAATGTCTGCATCGTGCCAAAATCTACGCCGGCTGTAGGTGTGGTGCTACAGTATCTAGTTGGAATCTGCGAAGATTTATATATTCCAGCTCCGCCCCATCTTGCCCAAGCAGCATTGCTCCTTCAGGTTTCTGGATGTCCTTCAGGCAGGACACAGGGTTGAAGTTGCTTAGCAGTCAGATTTGCACCTTCTTGAGACACGACATGACAAAACATCGAACAAACGTAGCTCTGAACTAGACAGGGATAATTTGCCCCCTTCCCCTCCTATCTTGTCCCAGCAACGAGCATTTAGAGCCACATTTTGAAGACAGACTCTCATGATCTCTCATGACTTTAGTGGACCTGCCGTCCCTTGATTCAATTTTCGAATGCAATCCTAAACCAAGCAGCAGGTGGTGTGGGTTCCTACGCGATCTTGCGTTCCAAACTGTGCGTATTACTGCAATTCGTAACACCCTTGCAATAAATCTATATAAATCTTCCGACGCAAGCATCTCACGAAGTGCATCTAGCAAGGCTTGAATACCTGGGAACTGGGAACTATTTTTTTTTCTTCAGTTTGGAGGCACAACACGCTCAGCAGCTGCTATTGCCAGCGAACTGCGATACCTTCTTGCTCTATCAGGTCAATCACCCAATTTACTCCCAGCTAATGGCTCACTCAACACACAGCTTTGAACAAACATGACGAAACAACGTCATGATTCTGAAAGGGCTATAGCTGTTGCAGTTTTCGACTCGTCGACTGCACGCATCTCTTGCCCATGCTAATGTTTTCCTAAGGGCTAGCAAGGATTCGCAGTGCCAACAGCCTGCGACGTATTACAGTAGTTTTTTCTTAAAGCGTTGGAACACAATTGCGCCAACTGCAGGCAGCCATTTGCCCATGACTTTTTACAGGTTCATCATGCAGCAACTGCAGCATGAGCCGCATGGATGACTGGCATTGTCCAAACTTGGCTGCAGCTTGTGAAGTGCCGCGCATGTCAAACTTGTCAAACTATTGGAAAAAACCTGTTTAAAGGCTCCAGGAAAAGCATTGGTTGCCATTAGGGCCAGGGGACCTCTACGATGCAAATCACGCCAGAACTGTTCTTAGCGTCTCAGCACAATCAGCACGGGCTCACCTGCGTAGGTGTAGACTGCAAAAAACCTCCTGGCGAGAGCAAAGCAAGAATCCGATAATGATTGAAATGGCATCAAGTTCATCATTTTTTCATGCTTGTATTCACATGCATTCGCGCTTGATGAGAGTTTTTGAACCATATGCCATTCTACTAAGATTCTCGAAAGGAGACCGGGCCGTGACTATATCAATTGATGTAAATCGCGTGATTGGGCTCAAGCGTTCCAATTGCATCCAATTGCTGTTAAAACAATAAGTCAAGTTGGCTACCGCTAGCAGTTGACAACCATGAAACGCTTCAGAAAGACCGCATGCCACTGTTGAGGCACGGCATGCGCATCCAGCAACGGCTGAAACCCTGCACGGTAGTGGATCTTTGCCAATCAACGTTGAGACATATCTGCTGGCAGTATTGTCGTTTGTTTGTTTGTTTGTTTGTTTGTTTGTTGGTTGGTTGGTTGGTTGTTGCTGCAGGTGGTTGGTGGTTGGTTGTGGTGGCTGTGGTGGCTGTGGTGGCTGTCGTGGCTGTGGTGGTTGTGACTGTTGTGACTGTTGTGACTGGTTGTGGTGGTTGTGGTGATTTTGGTGGTTGGGGTGGTTGTTGTTGTTGTGGTTGTTGTGGTAGTGGTGGTTGTTGTGGTAGTGGTGGTTGTGGTGCTAGTTACTAGTTGTAGTTGTAATGGTACTGGTAGTGGTAGTTGTTGCTGCTGCTGATATATGGGCTTTGATGCTGCCTTCTAATGAAGCTATTATTTTCCGAACATTTGGTAAACACGGGCAGCCACCACCACATTCATCTGCAACAAGGCTGGATGCCCTGGATTTTTTATTTTTTGCAGAATTGAATCTGTTATATAGTTTGGCTGCAAAGGGAAAGCGGTCAGCTGGGTCGGCCGGGTCCACCTGCTTTCTTGAGTATGATCTTTGCATGGTGAATCGAGCATACATAGGCCAGCAGCCCTTCTGAAAAAGCTTTTTTTCCGCTTGTCTGCCGTCTGAGCCTGTCCTTTGACTGTATATTTCCCAAACTTAAAAAAAAGGACGACAACGCATTATTTGAAGAGAGACTGGCCGTTTCCTTTAGAGCGCTCCTGGGAGGTTTGTCTGGGATTGATGTTGTTCTCGCTTGCGTATCCTGGCAAAGCACTTCTGAGGCTCAAGCATGTCCAAAGACTGAAACTCTTGGATAGTGTTGGCTATATGGTTGGAGAAACTGAACGGACAACTGCCCAATGAGATGTTCTTCTGTATGAGAGCTCCAAGGCTTCTTCAACCCCACCACAGCTTCTACACGATTCTACATCCATCTACATCAACAACTTTGCTTTGCATCAGTCAGGATGCTGCCGCTGTACAACACCAGTGCTTGGGTGACCCACAGTCCTTGCAGCATGGCTCTGTATTCGCGGGGCGCCCTGACTACTCCCAGAGGCACTGCCTTGGTTTGGGTTTGGCACGGTTGGATCTCGCAACGTGCATCCCATCATGTATCAATACATGGCAATGTATGATGTATGCACAGCCATGCACGCTTGACGGCGTACTTGAACAAACATATTTCAGGTGTAAAACTCCACCTGATACATTTAGCGACCATTCAGTTCGAACCACTTGACAAACAAAGCCTGTTTGTGCCCAGTTGCTGTCACCAAAAATGTAGTGGGAGACGCGCTCCCTGTCCGTCCAAGAAACCACGGTTTGAACATTTCTCATATGCTACTGCCCCAACCAAGACTTTGTATCAATTACAGTAAGTGGACAAATCAAGAGTCTGCATATTGAAAATTTCAGGACGTCCTCAGATGAATTTATAATATATATATATTTATATAAAACTGCGAAACACCACATAACACCATCTACTCTCAACATCTTTTGGTTCAGCCGTTTGTTTCAGCGCTTGCAAGCGACAACCGCCGTCACGAAATGTATATACAAAACGCATCGATTGGACGCACGCAAACTCCCAGACAAACAAAAAATACATTTTCGAAACTGAAAGTGAGTGGCTCCAGCACCTCGTCAAATCTTTAGAGCAGTCTATTCTAACCGAATCTAATCAGCACCCCAAATCATCAACTGCAGATCTCGCCAAAAAACTTTGACTTTTATTGACTCTCCTCTCCACAGCGGCTCCACTTCCACTGGGATGGAAACTTCATCCTCCATATCTTCCATATTTGCCCTTAGGCCTTCCAGGCTTAAAAAAACTGCGCTCGTCTATGCTGCTCTCGGCTTCACTGCCTCAGCGACTTGCGGAAGGACGCAACGCGAAAGCACATGAAAACATAAAACCCACACATCAAGAGTCTTCACAAAGGTTTGGCAAACGAAAAAACCCCTGTGAACAGAAGTCTGTCACATCCAGCCACCGGTACAGTAGTTACAGTAGTTGCTCACCAATGCTACAACAACATGTTATAGCATGCTAATATATGCTAGTATGATGTGGTCTGTAACATTTTGTAACATAGTACTAAAGATACTAAAGCAACTTTTCCCCAGATAGCGAAGCTATTAAGGGTCTTACTTCAATTATAGGATGAGTTGGATATGTGCGTTTTGGAGCGGCATGTTGGTGCCGCTGCAGGGTGCTGCTGTTATAGTGGTAAAACTTCATATAATATATACTATTCTAACGCGGGGGGTCCCGGGGTCCCGTGGGGGTCGGTGACCAATGAAGACACCTCCCCGGGACCCGTGTAAACGTACCCGCAGGACTTCGGTGGTGCACCTGGGCGCATTTAAGTCGCAGCTGGTGGCCACCGTAGTCCTATATATATAT
>Ga0126342_10022931_pt1 | contig 10262 bp, 8 predicted proteins | sample Cyp1metagenome_FD_92528 | JGI IMG/M metagenome (GOLD analysis project Ga0126342, IMG submission 92528) | Coral microbial communities from Lord Howe Island, Old Settlement Bay, Australia - Cyphastrea 1 metagenome | ecosystem: Host-associated > Invertebrates > Cnidaria > Coral ... | reverse complement strand
GGGTTGGCATGATGATGTGGTGAACATGATGGTGTGAATGCTAACCATGACCATCGTCCGCAACTTGCATTTTTGCGAACTAACCTTCTCTTGAAAGCTTGGGGGTGACATGATGATGTAGTGAAGGTGGCCATTCCAAAATGTATCAAATCCCTTGGGGTTGGCATGATGATGTGGTGAACATGCTCACATGTAGAAAATCCCATGCAAAATGGAAGGTGAACATGCCAACATGTAGCAAATCCCATACCGAATGGAAGGTGAACACGCCCACATGCAGCAAATCCCATGCAAAATGGAAGGTGAACATGCCAAAATGTGGCCAATCCCATGCAAAATGGAAGGTGAACACGCCCACATGTAGGAAATCCCATGCAAAATGGAAGGTGAACATGCAAAAATGTGGCCAACCCCATGCAAAATGGAAGGTGAACACGCCCACATGTAGCAAATCCCATGCAAAATGGAAGGTGAACATGCCAAAATGTGGCAAATACCATACAAAATGGAAGGTGAACATGCCCACATGTAGGAAATCCCATGCAAAATGGAAGGTGAACATGCCCAAATGCGGCAAATACCATGCAAAATGACAAATTCAAGTTCCAAACCGTTGCAAACACTAGGCAAATGGTACCAGCCAAGAAATCCAAAAAAAAGTCCCAAAACTGATTTCAAAAAATCCTAAAGCTATTTCACACCGTTTTGTAAATCATACATTCAAAGTGATAAATCTCAGGAGGGCCATGATGTTCAAAGTGTGTGAGAAATGTAATTTTTGGAAAAAACGCAAGAGGTTCCTTTTAAGCCTTGGCCTTCTCTTTTCTTAGAACATGTTGTCAGAGAGTTTTGTTTTTGAGTCTCTAGTTTTGTTCCCCCAATTTGTTTTTTGAGGCGGTTTGGCAATAGTTTCGTGTTCGAGTCTTAAGTTGTGCTGTTGCAGGCCCACCTCCAGTGTCAATTTTATCGCATTGGGTGAACCTTTAGTGTTATTTTTCGTTGGCGGCGCAGTGTTTGGTTGACTGACCAAAGTGCCCCTCTCAAAAGAGTGTTTGACAACAGTGTCTGCAAAAGTGTTGACTGAATCGTCACCCAAGAGTGTTAGGCAAATATGCCCGACTCGAAGATTCGAAACCCCACCAGAAGTCGCAAAAGTACAGTATCCTACAATAGTTACAACATGTTCGCCCCAACCCGGACGTTGTTCCACACTTACAATCATCATGATCATCATGATCATCATGGTCATCATGATCATCATGATCATGGTCATCATGGTCATCATGATCATCATGATCATCATGATCACCATGATCATCATGATTATCATGATCATCATGATCATCATGATCATCATGATCGTCATGATCATCACGGTCATCATCACACCATGATCACCATGATTCATGATCATCCTGATCATCCTGATTATCATGATTATCATGATTATGATGATCATCATGATCACCATGATCATCATGATTATCATGATCATCATGATCATCATGATCATCATGATCATCATGATCATCATGTTCATCATGATCATCATGGTAACCATGATTATCATGATTATCATGATTATGGTGATCATCATGATCACCATGATCATCATGATTATCATGATCATCATGATCATCATGATCATCATGATCATCATGATCATCATGATCACCATGATCATCATCACATCATGATCACCATGATTCATGATCATCATGATCATCATGATCATCATGATCATCATGATTATCATGATTATGATGATCATCATGATCACCATGATCATCATGATTATCACCATGATCATCATGATCATCATGATCATCATGATCATCATGATCATCATGATCATCATGATCATCATGATCATCATGATCATGATCATCATGATCATCATGATCATCTTGATCATCATCACATCATCATGATCATCATCACATCATGATCATGATCATGATGATGATGATGATCATCATCATCACATCATCATCAACATCATCACATCATCATCATCATCACATCATGGCCATCATCACATTAAAATTTGCCACCCTCTATGAACAATATGTTGGTTGGGGTAATAACATCGACTTTATCTTAATCAGGGATGAAAATTCGCCACCCCCTATGAACAATATTTTGATTGGGGTAATAACATTAACTTTATCTTCATAAGGGATGAAAATTTGCCACCCCCTATGAACAATATGTCGCCTGAAGTCAGACGCGGCGCAACGTCAGGGTTGGAGTGAACATGTTTTAACTTAAATTACTGCAGTGTTTGAAAAGAGAGCCTTTTCAGCCTTTTCCAATATCCTGCAAACATGTTCGCAAGGGCCTTTCAAGGTCCTGGAAGAGTGTCCACCTGAGGGTGTCCATCTGTGGTCTCCAAGAGAGTGTCTCATGAAGGTGTCCTACAACAGTGTCTCGTATTGTCTCAGATTGTACTACATAGACGTGTGTAATTACGTGTGCCACCAAAGTATCTCACAAGAACGGTCTTCAAGAACATCCTCCCCCTAGTCTGACAACCTCACTGTGACTTTCACTGTTTGGGGTCACAAGTCCACTACATGGAGCTTCACGTTTCAGCGAGCATGCTTGTTGTTTTCACACCTTGCAAGGCTTCGGGGCTAGAAAATTTTTCTGGAAGTTTCCAGACTGGGTCCGGGTCAAATATCACAGTGATTTGCAGGTAGCTCCATCGGCTACGTAGTGTACAAGCTGGACGGGGGTTCTCACGTGTTCACGGTATCCACTTTCTCTGTCTCGGTCCTGTACGTTTGACGCATGACCTACACGAAGCCTGTTTCTAGAGAGTTTGTGCTGCAGTGCGCGTCAGTGTGTTCAGGAGGATGTTGCTGTGGAGATTTGCAATCCTTTTGGAGTTGACAAAAGTGTCACCAGCCTGGAGTAGACTGAAATCAGAGACAGGATGATTTTGATGACAACAAGAGAGCGCGTAAACAGATGTAAAGCCGTGCTGCAAGCATGCCAATCGGCATGCCAAACTTATTTTCTTCGTTTTTAGAATGAATTCTGTTAATTCAATTTTGATTCACTTAACTTCGTTTTTTTGAGAGATTGGGTGGTTCACTGAGACCAAGGACATCAGCGTATGCGTCATGATTGATAGGCTGCTGATCTGGGCCGCAATTTTCATCCCAATTTCACTCTCAATTTCTCAACTATTTTTGTTTTTTCAAATTTCAAACAGCAGCGCACGTCAAATTCCTGGAAATACTGCGTGCGGCTAGATCTAGTCAGAAGTTGTTCAATCGGTTTGAGATTGCACGATTTGCGAGATTGTTTGAGGGCAGTGTTACATGAAGAACTGCATGTCAGACGTGTTTCATGTGTTTGTCAGGTTCCAGCTCGAGCTCTTGGCAGGGCTTCTAGCGGAAGTGCAGCGCTGACCAGGCAATGGAGTGAGGTGCCCAGACGGTCACAAGAAGACTGAGTGAATGAAAGAAAACTGTTGAAGATTTTGACAGCTGGAACTACTCAGATAGGTTCATTGCTCACAAATGTTACCCGCTCTGCTTCTGCTTTATTTTTGTGTGGACTCGGTGGAGTTCATTTGATTGGTAGTTTTATATAAAGATGGTTTCAAAGATATGGGGAGATGTTGCCACATCTTCAGTGAAACTTGTAACGCTCGGAACAACCTGCAGCAAAAATATCCTGGGCTTACCATCGGAGGCAAAATCTTTGGACAGTTCAAAGTGGCAATCCTTTTTTACGGTCTACGAATTGTCACAATTTGTAGTACAATTCGTGGAATTCACGCGGGCTTCATGGTGAGTTCGTGGGATTTCATGTAAAAAGGATGGTCACTGACCGGTTACTTAGTAACTTAGTATTTGGGAAACCATCAATTTGGCGGCCGTCGGGTTTGGGAATTATCCAATCTGAAAGGTCCAATTGCTTATTATGTTGCACGTGCTTTCTTGTGTATTTGGTACAAATGTTGCAGCATGCAAGCAACCACAGTAGACATCGAGTAGATACTGATATTGTGGTCTTGAGGTCTGTGCTACACCATCTGAGCACTGTTCAAACCCCAGATGGTTGAATGGCATATGTGATAGGGATTATCATCATTCATTCTGGGAATCCCTACTAGACAGCCAGTCAAATGGAAGGACACAAGGTTCTGAACTTCATCTGAAATGCTCCCCGTCTCTTGCTTGATATTTCTTCATATTTCGTAGATGCTAGCAGGTTCCCCCACCTGGAAAACCAAGTTGCTGTCTTTGTCTAAGGACAATCATCTTGCAGTTTATAAATTGCTGCACAACACGAGGACTTGATTCAACGACTCGGGGGAGGGGAGTGTGTTTGCCTTTTTTTATTTTTCTTTCTTAATGACATAATTACGTGAATTTACGTGATCTGTCCAAAACTGGGAGACCCCAACCGTTTTTTTTTCACACTTGGTGACAACCAAATTTTGGAGTCCTGACTGGACGCCACGGCTTCATTGTGGGATTTGCCCCATGGACCGGATCAGCTTTGAAATAGGAGCTGCTTCAATGTGCATCCCAGCTAGATCCAGCTAGTAAGTTTCTAGATGTTTCTAGTAACCTGCAACTGTGGCATAATCCATTTGTAAACGAGTTTTGCCTTGCACCAAAATACAGCAAGACGGAAATAGATAGAACAGATACGTATTTTTGTCCTTGCTGCCGTCAGCACACCCCACAACAGCGAGTTGCAGGAAAGCGTTGGACATTGGTGAGCTACTGCCTCAGTTCTCAAAAGGTTATGTTCTGTTGACAGTCCAAGCATGCTGTGCCAATGGTCTACTTGAGCATGGCTGCACACTTGAACCTTTTGAATCCACTTGAACCTATCGTTTTGTGGTACGTATATACCAGAATTGGATTTGACATGAGACAAGCGCTGAGAGATGTAGCAGGAGATTTCAGCTCAAAGCCCCATGGTAAACCTTTGAATCCAAGTGATATAAGAGATGGCGTCAGATCCAGGAGATGAAGGTGATGAAGGTGCCACCGATGCAATGGGCCGAAAGATCTGGGACAAAGATGTGTACTTGGAAAAAGCCAAACAAAACATCATGTTTGGACCAGAACGCATCGGTCGCAGAAAGGATCCAGTGATTCCGCTTCCTTCCTCTCAGCGTACGTTCCTGAAGCGGCGCACTGCAGAATTAGAGCTTGACAAGAACTTGGGCCAAATGCGAACAGTCACAGCTCATACCATCAAACCGCTGCAGGGTGGCTATTGGTGTAGTGTTTGTGAGTGCTTGATCAAAGATTCAGCATCATACCTGGAGCATGTGAATGGGCGCAGACACAATCGGAACCTGGGCATGAACATGAAAGTTGAGAAGATTGGTGTAGATCGCATCAAGGACAAACTCAAATCCTTGAAAAAGGAAACAGAAGAGGTTGAGGTGGAGGATATCGCTGCCAAGATCCAGGCACTGGAGGAGCAAGAGGAGGAGAAGAAGAAAAGAAAAAAAGAGAAAAAGAAAAGAAAACGAGGCGCTGCAGGACTTGAAGACGAAGAACGTGAAGAGCGTGAAGAGCGTGAGGGAGAAGATCAAGAGGATGATGTGGAGAAGGATGCTGGCGATGGAGATGAAGATGAAGAGACCAAAATGCTGAAAGCAATGGGGCTTCCAACTGGTTTCGGCTGAGTGAGCACCATTCCCAAACACACAGATGTTATTGAAAAGGTGAAGGTATTTATTTCACTTCCGTCAAATTACGCATTGGTGCATTACAGTACATACTCTGGTTGAAAGTCTCAGTGCAAACACTAAGCCGGTCAGACCTAAAGTCTCACTTTGTCGGATTAAGCTGAAGAGTCTGGCATTGGACAGGTGTGGCCCTGAGATGTGCAAGGCTGACATGGCGAGTGAAAATCGCGTTGCGCTAAGAGCCACGACTTTCAGCTCTCACCGTATCCTGAGACGATGAGTAGACGAGTCTTGAGTTCACTGAGTTCACTGATGTGTACTGTGGGACGATGCCCTTGATGGATTTGTTTAAACAGTTTAAGCCTTAAAGCACTGTTTAAGCCAGTGTTCGACTGAGAGAACTGTGCACTGTGCTCTGTTACCACACTCACACTTTGCTTGATGTCCACCTTCCAATGTGCCGTGCCTGAGGCATTTCTGCTTCTCAGAAAATCAATGACTGAGCGCATTACAAACATCTCTTAGGCCGCGGCATGAGCTGTTTGCTTGCAAAACGGTCGCAAATTGATTCAAAAAGCGGGTGTGCCAATTGATGGAAGACCACCAGAACAAGACTGCGTGAACAGGAAACACCTCAGAAGAACCATTTACGGGCACATGACCAGATTGTTTTCCATTCCAATGGGCTCATTTGGCAGTTGGGTGCACGGAAAGAGAGCTCTCGCGTGTCTTAGTATGTCTTTATCATTTCTGTATATTTCTGTACTACTTTAGGTAGGCACTATCTTTGCCATGCAAGGCAATACATGCTAATGCGATCTAACGCGACCGCATGCTAACGCGCCTCCAAGAATCATGATTTCAGCAACAAAAATGTGGACACATGTGTGGTGTGCAAAAAGATGGAAGATATTTGGGGAAAGAAGGCCATTCCTAGAACATATAGATCAATGGAAGAGGCGCTTCCTTTGACTGCCGAACTGGTATGAATCAATGAATCCAGAGACTTCACACGGAAGTGCAGGCGAAAGGAGTCAAAAGACCACTCTAGACTCTAGGTTTGACTTCCAGCAAAAACACATTAGCAGCACTACTCCTTTTCCAAAGTATTTTGCATCAGGATGTTGGTTTCAGGAGTCGAAGGCTTTTGCTTGCGATCCATGAAATGAGCGGAGAATATATGCCCAGAATTAAGGACACTGCAACAGAGTAGGTCTTCCGCCGTTTGTTCTGTAAGGTTCGAAATGGCCTGCCAAACTTCTGCACCTACCGGCCCCACAATGACAAGATGATCAGAGTGGTTCCCTCTTTGTGTATTATCTCAAGAAATTTCTGCAGACAGTACAAACACAAGCAAGACTGACTAGAGGCCTTGAAGGATTGCATTTCCGAGTGGTAAAAACAAACGCCTTGTGCAAACTTCAGTATGCAAGTGCTCCCAAACTGAGAGCGCTTTGATCGTTTTCATGCGAGTCTTTGCCATGTGGCCTGTGGGAGTATGGTTTTGAAGAAAAATACACGCTTGAAAAGCCTTTGACCAACAAATGCACACAGATCGTCGCTTCTAAAGGGTGAGTCTATTTAAAGGTGTAGAATACGGGCTATCATCGCGAGTCACGGAACGAAACAGGACCACTTAAGACAATAATTTCCACATGCCGAAGGATAGGATTCTCTTTTCAGCTTGCTGCAGTTCAGAGCAAAAGGGTTTCCAAGGCCACTTTCTCTTTCTGAGAGTGGACTGTCAAAAGCAAAGTTGCCACAGAGCAAAGCCGCTTAGTTCACAAAAAAGCTTGACGCACATTCTCCCGCAGAATGCAGCAGATGTGAAAGACATGCTTCTGAAGGACTGAGAGATATCGAGGCATATTGAAATATATCGAGACTTGATGTTTGAATCGTTTCACATCCTAAAAGCTGTGCACTAACGCAATGGCGAGCTACCAAGCTCTGCGACGCGCCCGATTGAAAGATTTGCGGGTAGCAGAGCAACATGTTGAGGCTTCAGCTTGGGCTTCTTTTTCACCAGCGGAGTCACCGTCCCTCAGGGTCATGCAGTACAACATACTTGCAGATGCAATGTCCGATGACGGTTTTCTGGTGCGGCCAGTGCTAGCGAACTGGCCTGTGCCGGAGAAATGCGTTCCAACTGCTGCTGGCGATCAAGTTGAATTTCGCACGCTTCTTGCAGAGATGATGGAAGCAAAAGGAAACCCACAAGCCCTAGAAAAATGCCAACAGAAGTACACCTGCAACGCGTCTGCTGAAAACACCAACGCAGTTATTGATTGGGAGGCACGAAAACTCCAAATTTGTTGCCTCATTGAGAGTTTCAATCCGGACATCATCGTTTTCGCTGAGCTCGATCACTACAGTGAGTTTCTCTTGTGCCTACGAGAGCTTGGCTACGAATCACAACTGGAGCAGTGCAAGAAGGACCATGACTTCAAAAGTGAAAAAATGTGAAAAACACTGGAACTGGAACTGTATCTGGATAATTTGCCGGAAAAAACTCTGCACTATATGTAATAATATAATATAATATAATATAATATATAATATAATATATAATATAATATAATCCAATATAATATGAAACATGTCCTCATTTGTTAGGAAAATCCCTCATTGCCTCTTTTTGCTCCGTAGCCCGGCTGTTTCGTAGCATGCAGGCATCTCCTCCTCTCTGTGAGAGGTGTAGGAGGTGGCTTGCAGAAAGGGGGACCCATTGTTTTTTGTGCAGCGGGTCTCTTCATGTGTTACAATTGGCCACTTCAGAAGGGTTTACCATCCACGGTTATACAGAGGCAGTCCGGAGGTTGTCTCAATTGGTTGGGGACCTAAGCGTGAGCTGCTGTCCTTGCCCCTCCTCCTCCTAAGGGGGCTAGTGCTCCTCCTTCATCTTCAGGAGGATCACACTCAGTAGACAACAGAGCCTCCAAAGTCACATCCACATATTCTCCTAGCCCCGGGCAAGGAAGGAGAAGAGAGAGACATCGCCGCAGGCGTGCCCGAGAAGAGGGGACAGGAACTGACACAGAGCCCCCTCTTAGTGAGACAGGCCTCTGGACCGAAGAGAAGCCCGATCTGATTCAAAGCCCAGAAGGAAGGCATCCCCTTCGCAAGAAATCAAGCGTAAGAGGGAATACCTGGATTGGGATTCCTCTGCTGAGCCTCACAGATCCCGGACGGTCTGCTCACAAGCCTTACGTTTCCAAGGGGACAGTAGAGACCCCAGGGCCATTTCACCTACCGCACTTCACAGAAAGACATCCTCTTCTTCAAGGAGGCTTTTCTCTCCACCTCCACTCCGATCAGCCCATCGGCGAGAAGAGTGGAAACCTAGTTTGAGACCCAGATCTGAGTTCAGCCAAGGCAGGGAAATTCAACTTAGAGAAAGTCGGTCTGATACCCGGCCTCCTTTACAGCGTTCCCGGCCTACTTCTCCTAGGACCCCTCAAGGAGGAAAGGGCAGGGGCAAAGAGCCACAGGCAAACGAGGCGCAAAAGAAGAAGAAAAAGAAAAACAAAGGCTTGAAAAGGCCTCTTTGGTGGGCAGCCAAGAAAGTAAACGGCAAGGGTAGGGGTCAAGTGAACAGCGAGGAAGCCCCGCCAAAAGAAACAGCGTCAGAGCCTGAGGACCCCCGCGCTCCTGTGACAATTTCTTTTCATCTCCCACCGGCTCCTTCTCTTGAAGAAAAGGAGCCACTTCTTCCTCCCGATCAGACAGATCAGCCTGTTAGTCTGGATAAATCGGAGGCAGAAAAGGCGCTGACCGAAAAAAGGAACAGCTGGGCGGATGCCACCGAGGAGGCGTCCGCCTCTTAGACGACCAGCAGCTGTTGTTAAGGCGGCTCCTAAGCCCCGCCCAGGAGCCAAAGCAAGGCAAAGGTGAGTGAGGAGCCGAGAAGAAGCCCAAAAAGAATGGATAGAGGTACAAGACCTAGCTCGCGACTCTTTCCCGCTACAGTCCCTGATTCATATCGAAGGAATCTATCAGGACGAGAGGGGCGAGATCGTAGGGAGGTTAGAAGAAGTTCATCAAGATGCAGAGGGGGTCTGGTACGGGATGACAGTGCAGGGCACCAACTTCAGCAGCCTGAGGGCATGGAGGCTTGCTCACCCTGGGCCAGGAAATTACCTGTATGTCTGCTACCGCGACACTCCCGCCGAGCAGAGGCTGAGACTGGGCGGAGTAGCATACGCTCTCAAAGCAAAGCGGATAAACACAATCAACATGGACTGGGGAAAGAATTGCGAGGACACCCAAAACGCTCCTTCAGGCCTTCCCGAGGTCGAAACGGAAGCCTTGCAGGAGCTTGCCCGCAGAGCGGGGGCTCCTCCTCCTCCTCTTCCCCAGGAGGAAAAGAAGGAAAACAAGAAGCGAGAAAGTTCCTCAAGCAGCAGCAGCCGCCGCAAAAAGAAGTCGAAAAGGAGAGGCCAGCAAAGTCACTAACTTTCAAACAAGGTCTAGATCGTAGGGGTTTTCAAGGTGACCCTGGTTGTCTCGAAATGGCTTTTTTGAGCAGATTTTGTTTCGAGTGCCATACGTGTCTGTGCACACACTAGATCAGCAACATCTTCTGTTGCTT